>Ga0208720_1000059_pt1 | contig 28163 bp, 22 predicted proteins | sample LakMenEpi20Apr10_FD_150716 | JGI IMG/M metagenome (GOLD analysis project Ga0208720, IMG submission 150716) | Freshwater microbial communities from Lake Mendota, WI - 20APR2010 deep hole epilimnion (SPAdes) | ecosystem: Environmental > Aquatic > Freshwater > Lake > Epilimnion/Euphotic zone ...
CTGGTTCCCACTTTTTCGGCTGTTTTTTGATCCAGATGAAGCTTCAAATCCCGTTTTGAAAATCCCATGTCAGGGTCAAATCAAAAGGAACCATCGCTATATTGTTTCCTATACTAATCACAAACAGGTGAGCCCGTCAACGCGATTATCAAATATGGTTGGTCCAATGATTCAAAAAGAGTGCGTTTCCAATTCGATAACCTACAACGACTTTGCCCAGCGAAGGGCCGACTGGTGAACCACTTGCGACATCAGGGCCATGACATGGGGGGCAACTTGATCCGAGCCTTCCGTAATGATTCCGCCCAGCGTTGGCACCGATCGGGCAAACGCTTTATCTTGCTCAAACGGGATTCTCAAATCGTCACAAACCTTTGTGATCAAATTTGTTCCTGCCGGTTCAGAAATCCATAGGCATGGAGAATTCCCTGGCTGGTTGATCCACAAGCCCGACACCGGCTCGGAATTGCTGCAATCGTCGTTCATCTTGAAATGCAATCGCAAGGCCACGCTCGACGATGGTTTTAAGGCCCATGCCCGAGCCAGCTCCAGAACGAACCCAATGGATTCACGATTTTCAGGCCAGATCCGGCCACTCTGCACTTGTCGCGAAAGTTCCAGAAGTCGTGCCAGGAAATAGAGATAAACACTCAGCCCGATCCACCACATGACGTATATGAAACGTTGGAGCGATGGGGCAGGGTTGATCCAGTAATTCGCCGTCCAAACTGTGATCAGAAGCCCAACCAGCCGAATCATTGGCGAGATCAGAGATCTCCAGCGCGTCAGTTGTGCTGGCTTCTGGCTCTTGAGCGTCACGAAAATATTAAAAACAGGCTTGTTTTGGAGCGCAGAACCGAGAGTTGCGGTCAGCTCCGTGGCCTTTGTTTTGGCACTGACCAGACGACGGAAAAATTGCATTTCACTGAGGATCACACTCAGAATCAGCCAGACGCAAAACCAGTTAAATTCGACATATCCTGCAAGATATGCAACGCCCCCGAGAATCCAGAAAAATGTCAGATGGAGTAGACTGATAAGCTCTGTGGCATAAATGGTTTGAACGCGTTTTGACTCGACTTCCCAGCCCCGGCTTTCCAGCAGTTCCTGACAGATTCTGGTCGCCTCGGCCTGGCTCGTTCCGCCTGAAAATCGGCCTGGTGGCAACAGTTCGGCATCTTCAAGTGCTTTGAGTGGGTCAAATCGCATGGGAACTGTCGGATCTTTTCTTGCCAGATTTCATCCAAATTTCATCAGAGCTTTATTCAGAACCACCACTCTGCTAGGGTATCATAACCTTTCTCCTGCTCAAATCGCTACCACTTCTCGAAAGCCTTCATCATATGCCATTCAGCATCATTCCGAACCAGGATTCATGCACGCCTTCAGAATCGCGCAGAACCTGGCTGAAGCGGTCGATCACCAGCTTTGGCGCACTCGCTTTAGGTCGATTTGCACCAGTAGCTATCGCCCGGGCAAACGCTGCACAGCCGTGGGTCGCTTTTGTGTCGGATACGCACATCGCAGCTGATCCTTCCAAAACCAATCATCAACTGAACATGACCAACAATCTCACGAAAGTGATCGCTCAGATTCTCGCAGAAGCCGTTCCCCCACAAGCGGTTCTGATTGATGGAGACTTGGCTCTGGCCGATGGTCAGAAGGGCGATTATGTTCAGCTGATGAAACTGCTGACCCCTCTGACCAACGCTGGGATTGCGATCCATCTGGCCTTGGGGAATCACGACAATCGCGAGAATTTCCGCGAAATTCTGGGCGATTCCGTGTTGATCAAATCGGGCCGGGTGGCGGCGATTGAAAGTCATCATACGTCGGATCTTACGATCGCGGGCGTCAGGTTTTTGATTCTGGATTCGCTCCAGCGTCCGAATTTTACTCCGGGAGCAATCGGTACAGATCAAGCCAAGTGGCTTACGGAAACGCTTGCCCAGCATGTGGATACGCCCACAATCGTGTACGTTCACCATAATCCTGACCTGAAAACAGACAAGGCATTGTCAGACACTCAAAGGCTTTACGACTCCATCTTGCCAAGCCGCCAGGTCAAGGCCGTGGTCTTCGGGCACACGCACGTCTGGAATCCGCAAGGCCAGCATGAGGGGGTCAAGCTGATCAACATTCCAGCCGTCGGTTATCCGCATAATCCTTTGCAACCCATTGGATGGACAAAGTTTGTGCCACTTCAAGGCGGCGCCGAACTGACTTTGTTATCGCTTGATCCAGCCCATGCATCCCATGGTGTGACCCAGTTGCTCAACTGGCGATAAACGCTGACGAGAAATCATTTAAACGGCCCTTGACGAATCCGGTGAAAGCCGGATTCTTCAGGGATTGGCGTATTCCTGACTTGAGAAATATCCGAAAAAGCGATAAGTTAGGTGCATCTTCATATCTCTGATTGAGATATATCAGGCGGATTGATCGAAATGATCCACCTGAAATGCTTACCGTCCCGAATGTTTTCGGCCCATCGGCTGAATTTAACGAGTGGCTCATGCTCAAACGTACGCACAACTGTGGTGAATTGACAGCCGAAAATGTCGGCCAGACCGTGATTCTGAATGGCTGGGTGGACGCCTACCGCGACTTTGGCGGACTGGTTTTTATCGACCTCAGAGACCGCTACGGCATCACGCAAGTCGTGTTTGAGCCTGATCAGGGCGAGGCTCTGATCGCCGCCGCACGCGACCTCAGAAGTGAATTCTGTATCGGCGTTCAAGGCACCGTTGCCAAGCGTCTGACCGGTAAGGAGAACCCCAAGTTGGCCACCGGACAGGTGGAAATGAGGGTCTCTGAGCTTCAGGTGTACAACGAAAGTGCCACACCTCCGTTCGACATCCAAGCCGGCGACGCCAACGAAGAACTTCGCCTGAAATACCGGTTCCTCGACCTCCGTCGGCCTGAACTTCAAAAAGTGTTCATCATGCGTCACAAGATGAACCAGATCATGCGCAAGAGCTTGTCAGACCAAGGCTTCCTCGAATTTGAGACCCCCATTCTGGGCCGGTCGACGCCGGAAGGGGCTCGCGATTTTCTGGTCCCAAGCCGCCTCCATAAGGGCCATTTCTACGCCCTTCCGCAATCGCCGCAACTTTATAAGCAGATCTTGATGATGTCGGGCATGGACCGATATTTCCAGATCGCCCGCTGCTTCCGCGACGAAGATCTTCGAGCCAATCGTCAGCCGGAATTCACCCAGCTCGACGTCGAAATGTCGTTCGTTCAAGACGAAGACATCATGACCGCCATGGAGCCTCTGGTCGCCAATCTGGCTCAGGAATTCACCGGTTCAGCCCCCCAGTTGCCACTCCTGCGGATTGACTATCAAGAGTGCATGGAGAAGTATGGGGTCGATCGCCCTGACCTGCGATTTGATGTGGAAATCAAGGACCTGGCAGACCTTGCGCCTCGGACCACCTTTCAGGTGATCCAGATCGCTGTCCAGAACGGCGATCGCGTCCGTGGCCTGTGTGCCCCGGGCGGAGCGAAATATACGCGTAAGGAAATCGACGGCCTGACCGCCTATGTCGCCGAATTCGGAGCCAAGGGCCTGATCTGGCTCAAGGTGGAAGATACTGGCCTGACTGGGCCGACTGCAAAATTCCTTCCGGAAGATGTTCAAAAGGAACTGATCGAACGCTTCAGCGCCAAAACAGGCGATATGATCTTTGCCGTAGCCGGGCCACAAGGTGTGACCCACCAAGCACTTTCGAACCTCCGGATTCGTCTCGGAGCCGAACTCAAGCTCTACGACCCATCCACCTATCACTATTCATGGGTCGTCCGTTTCCCATTGCTGCACTGGGACGCCGAAGAGAAGCGTTATGTGGCAGAACACCACCCGTTCACCATGCCTTTACCTGAGGATCTACACTACCTTGATACGGACCCAACCAAAGTCCGGGCACAGGCTTATGACCTGGTGGTCAATGGTGAGGAGTGTGGTGGAGGGACCATCCGCTGCCATGATCCAGCCATTCAGGCCAAGATTTTCAGCCTTCTCGGCCTCTCTCCGGAAGACGCTCAGGAGAAGTTCGGATTCCTCCTCTCAGCCCTCTCATTCGGGGCACCTCCACACGGCGGGATCGCTCTGGGCATAGACCGCATGGTCATGCTCTTCTCGGGCCTGACAAACATCCGTGACTGTATCGCATTCCCTAAAACTGCCAGAGGTTATGACCTCATGACAGGTGCGCCTGGCGAAGTGGATCTGAAGCAGTTGCGCGAACTCTATGTTCGTGTTGTGGAATGATCGAATTTGAAAAAATGGAGGGGTGGTAGACTCACCGCCCCTCGTTTTTTTAGCTTTTGTGCAGAAAGTGGTGGAAGATGCAATCGAATTCGCGACGTTTATTTCTATCCGGAACTGTTGGTGGAATGATTGCCGCCAGTTCGTCGGTCAAGGCCGATTTACTTCGACCTGATACGAAGCGGGTTTCTCACAAAATGAAATTCGATAACATCAAGGAATATCAAAAAGAATACAGATTCTTTTTCTATCCTTTGAATGAGACCGCTGGCCCACTTTGGAAAGAGCAGCAGGACGACCTGAACGAGACAGGCGTGGTGCATGTCAGCGGAATTCGCCTCAACCGGCGCCCACCTGCCAATAATCATGGCTTTTATTTAATCGCAGTGCCGCGCAATCAGCTTGATGCAGATGGGTATGTGGATATTGTCAAGACTTTTGATAATCCACCTGCCGGAGTTCTCAAATCTGAACGGCTTTTGAGCCAGATTCAAGCTGTTCAGAAGTCGGATAAAGATGAATTTCAGACCATTTATCACCTGACCATCAAAGATGGAAAATTACACGCAGGCCTGATGAAACACGACGAACCGAGCAAACGCGAAGAATTAAAGACTACGTTGATAGGTCAGGGAGCCTTTGCCGTGGTCACGTCGGCAGTTGCATTTGGAATGCTTGGAGTCAGGTTCCGTAACCGCCAGAATTGATTCATTGATCCAGACATTCACCATTGGCCTGATTCTGGTCATTGCGACGTGGTGGATTGAGTCGATTGTGATCCGGCTTTTGGCGCCTGACCACTTTCATAAAGCTCAGTTTTGGGATCTTTTGTGGATTAATATGCTCACAAATCCATTTGCGAACCTGGCTTATATCCATTGGCATTGGAGTTGGCTGGCGATTGAAATTCTTGTGGTGCTGGCGGAAATTTATCCAATTGCTCTGAGTCTGCGGATTTCATCGAGGAAAGCGGCCTTGCTGAGCGTTCTTGCAAACGCTGCTTCAGGCTTGTCGGGACTATTTCTGGAATTTTTCGGGATATAAAAAAAGCGACCCTTAGGCCGCTTTTTTATTAGGATTTGATCAGCCCCGATTTCATTTCGCTGGATTTACACCCAGTGGAACAATACCGGCTTTGACCTGTTTGAGGCGTTCGCGATATTTCGCAGCCAGTTGCGTGTGGCGGCTTTCAGGCCTCATCACCCGTCCGTCGATCACCAGCAATTCCACCGGCGTGGTGGCTTGCAGAATCGAGCCTCGGCTGATCACCAGATTGGCCTTTTTACCGGCTGTGATCGAACCCAGTTGATCCGATACTCCAAGAATTTCGGCTGGAGCCAACGTCACACTTCGTAATGCAACTTCTTCCGGCAGACCAAATGCGGCCGCTGTACCGGCTTCAAATGGCAGGTTCCTCGCAGCCGTGGCTTCATCAGGGCCACCACCGCCCGACTGAATGGCGAATTTCACGCCGGCTAAATGCAGTTTTGCAGCGTTCGTATAAGTGGCATCATAAGGGTCGAACGACTCGATCGGTAATTGCAAGACCCCTCCAATCAGAACAGGCACATTGGCTTCCTTCAATTCTGAGGCCACTTTCCAGGCTTCATGTCCACCTGAAATAATCGCCTTCAGCTTCAAGGCTTTGGCCAATTGCAATGCATCAAGAATTTCAGACCTGTGATTGGCATGAAAAATGACCGGCTTTTCGCCCTTGGAGTAGGGGATGAGCGACTCCATACGTGGATCCATCTTGAACTCACCAGCCTCGGATTGGATCGCCGATTTGGCTTCGAAATATCTCAGTGCCATTTTAAATTGATCAGCAATTTCTTCCAAACGCTTGCGTCGCCGATCCCTCGCCTGATTCCGCTCCGCATCGCCACTGCCACCGCCAGGCGGAGGCTCATCGGCCATGGCCTCGTGGGAATGATCCTGGCCAGCTGCCATATCCTCACAAGCACAGGCATGGGTGAATTGGCGGAGGCCGTAAATTGAAGGGTCGCGTGGTGGAATATAGCCAGGAATCTGCACGTTCAGGGCCAGTCGATCCTTCACCACCATTTGGCTGGGAATCCAACCGTCGAGATTTGCCAAGGCACTTTGGCCGGAAATCACGCCTCCGCCGGGCTGGGCCAGAATGGTCAAAACTCCATTGGCCCGCGTGACCGGAATCAGCTCACTATCAGCCCTAAGTGCTGTTGCTGTTGTTAATTCTGGCTGAAATGTGGCGGAATCGTTGACGTCCTGCGTTTCCCGCAAACTGCCCACTTCGTAAAGACCCACCCGGCTGCCGGAATCAATCAGGCCTGGCCAGAGGTTAAAGCCTTTCAAATCCACCACTTCAGCGCCGTTGGGAATCTTCGTTTCAGGCCCGCCCACCGCCTTAATGGTATTTCCATCCACAATCACAACACCATTTGCAATCGTGGGGCCGTCCACCGTGTGAACTCGCCCGCCCACAAAGGCTCGCACCTTGTGATTATCAGGATCTTCCTTGAAATTGGCTTCAACCTGAGGCAATTTCTTGATCCGTCGGGCTAGCGTACCAAGCGTTTTTGGCTTCACGGAATCAGCCAGATTATGGGAACGCTGAAACTGGATTTCACCGTTCACAAGCGTAACCCTGCACTGGCTTAAGGTGTCCAGTGGGTGGGCGTCAAAAATCGCCAGATCAGCATCTTTGCCGACCTCGATGGTTCCCAGACGATGGTCCAGGCCAAGCTCTCGGGCGGCATTGATCGTGACCATGGCCAAGGCCTTTTCTTCAGCCATTCCACCGTATTTGACAGACTTGGCGGCTTCCAGATTCAAGTGTCTGACCAGCTCCCAGTCGTCGCTTTTAATCACGGCGTTGGCCCCAGCCTCAGCCAGAATGGCGGCATTTGCAGGCACTGCATCAAAGGCTTCAATTTTATAAGCCCACCAGTCAGAAAATGTCGATGCACTGGCTCCGTGGGCTGCAATCTCAGCCGCGACTTTATAGCCTTCCAGAACGTGCTGAAGCGATTGCACCTTAATGTTATGCCGTTCAGCCGTTCGCAATAGCATTAAGATTTCATCAGCTCGATAACAATGGCTGTGAATTTTAATCTGACCATTCACAATATTCGCCAAGGCCTCAAGCCTTAGGTCGTGCCGAGGCTGAGGGCCGGCTTTTGCTGGATCTTTGGCGCTGGCCGCTTTCCAGTCGCTCCATGTTTTGGAGTAAGTTGCACCTTCTTGAAAGGCTCGCTCAATGGTGGCTTCCACACCCATTCTGGTGTTCGGAAATCGGCCTGGTTTTCGGGTTACATTTTCACCCAGAGCGAATTTCACACCTTGCGGGCGATGGGTATCCTTTAAAATCAAATCGCGACCCGCCTGACCAGGCCTCAATTTAATCACCACATCCTGACCACCAATGGTATTTGCTGATCCATGCAGCAGCCGTGCCGTGGTGGTTCCGCCTGCCAGAGCACGATAAATGGTCGGATCATCGCCATCCACCACATCATTCACACGCACTTCGGGAACAATTGAAAGCGTGTTTTCATTGACACCGCCCGCAATGGCCATGTGCGAGTGCGTGTCGATCATCCCTGGCATGACATAAAGCCCATCGGCTGCAATTTCAGCCACGCCTTCAGGCTTCTTCAAATCAGGGCCAATTTCGACAATCTTGCCCGCTTTCACCAGGATGGAAGCCTTCGGTAAGGTTCCCGACTTGCCAAGTGTAATGACGGTTGCATTTCGGATAAAAACCGTTCCGCCTGTTTTCAGAGCCACCGCCCTGTCCATATCCAACTCGGTCAAAGTATCCACAAACGGCTTTTCAGACGCCTTCGCTATTTCAACCGGCTTCTCGCCAGCCTTGGCCTTTTCCTTAGCGGGTTCAGCCTTCACAGCCACTTTTTTCTCTTCAGATTTCTTCGCTGTGGCGGTTTTATTTTGAATTTCCGGCTTGGCTGCAACTTTGGTCTTATCCTCTGGTTTGGCAGGGGCCGATTTCTTATCTTCCGACTTCTTTGCAAGATCGCCACCTGGCCCACGTCCACCTGTAGGGGTTGACGGATCTTTCGGAAGCACGGTCGGCGCATCAAAATCGAAAATAAACCCGTCGGCAGCGACCAGTCTGACCTTCGATTTCGTATCGGCCAGGTTGCCAGTCAAGGCCATAATATGGCCATATTTGCCTGTCTCAAGGGTCCCGATCCGGTCCTGGGCACCAGCCATGGTCGCTCCACCAGCGGCGAGAATATTCAAGGCTGTTTCTTCGCTTAAACCTTCGGCGATGATATCGCGAATTTTTTCGAGAAATTGCTCCGAGCGCTGCAATCCATCGGTTGAAAATGCAATCGATACACCGGCTTTATTCAAAACACCTGCTGTTGCGACGCGTTTTTTCCAGCGGTCCAACTGATCCTGCTGCACGCGTAATGGCTCGATCCGTTCTTGGGCAGGTTTTTTCGCAAACTCCTCGGCGGTTGGAACCTTAGGCTTTGGCGGATGGTTGACACGCAAGATCACGGGAACTTTTTCCGCCTTCAGTCGATCCACGGTTTTGAAGGCTTCGCGGCCACCGACAATGACCGGCTTGAATCCGAATTCTTTCGATAAATCAAGAGCTCTGTGAATTTCATCCAATGTCTCAGCCTGCCACCAGACCGGTAATTTGCCATCCAAAGCAACCAGAATGGTTTCAAGCGATGGGTCGGACGGAACTCGTGCTACGCCATGTGTTTTTGAGTGATTCCACTGGTCGCGGTAGTGCTTGGCATCAAGAATTTGCTGTCGTAAGTGAGCGATCACACCCATCAATGCCGATGGATATCCACTCGATTGCGACTGCCCTTGAGGCCCGCCCCGAAATCTGCCGAATTGCTGGCCAGGAGCCGGCTCTGCTGAAGGATTTGGCTCAAATGGAGCTTTTAAATTCACATGCAATCCGACCTTGGGAATGATCACAATTTCCCGACGAGGCTGGCCTGTGGTGGCTGCCAAAACGCCTTGACCAGTGATGATTGCTCCGCCAGGGGCCACAATCTGTGAGGTGAATCCCAGCTTGCGGCGACCCTCAGCGGCTGGATCACCGAGTGCAAGTGTATCGGCGACCGAAAATTCGGGAGTGATTCCAACGCGATCGTCAGGTGGGGTGAATGGAGATGCGAATTCGCCGGTCGGCAGATTTCGCCCGGCGCCGGTTTTGGAACGGTTGCCCGTTCCCAGTCCACTCAGTGTGTAAGCATCAACCCAGCCTGGAGATACAGTCAGTCCTTTGCCATCGGTGACGAACGCATCGGCGGGGACTTTGATTTTGTCAGCGGGTCCGACGGCTTCGATGATGCCTTTTCGGACAATAATCGTGCCATTTTCAATGGTCAGACCAGGCTTGACCTGAATCTTTGCACCCTTGATCGCCAGTGCGGGTGGCACATAGTCGGGCCTCCAATCGACTGAATTTCCAGTCAACGACAGTATGAATACAAGCGAAATTGAGCTTATTCCAACCCAGATTTGTCGGGTCATCGCTGAAGATTCTCCATGCTCGTCGTCTATCACTGGTTGCGATCATCTCAAGGTGCTCGAAATTTGCCAGAGAATTTTCTGGCCTTCGATTCCGAATCCCCTTAATATTGCGTTGATGAATCGTATGATACAGGTCACGCCTGGTTTTGAAAACCATCCGCCCACAATCTCAGGTCCCAGATCACTCATGAATCGCCTAAAGTCAGCCTTGATTGCCGTGTTGGCAATTTTTTCAGCCGTCGTGCTAACCCACGCTCAGAGCACGGATCAGCCATCATCGGTGGTGATCAAATCAGGGTATTCGATCCTTGAAAATGAAGCGGAATGGATTGTACCCACAAGTCCTCAGACTTCTTTAAAAGCGTTCCAGATTTTTGCGATTGACCCGACTGGTCGCGAATGGACGGCATCCGTTGCTTCCAATCACGTGATCGAACTGAAGCCGGGAAAGATTTCCGAACCGTTGAAACAGAGCTGGAAATTGCGTGAAATTGGGAATCTCAAGCTGACCCCTGGGCTTGCTTATAAATTAAAAGTGGCCTTGGATGAGACAGCATTGCAGAAAGTCAGTAAACCCAATTCGAAAATGAATGTCTATACACCGGCTTGGGTTGTATTAACAGACAATCCCGATGCTTTGAATGTTGCGGGCAGACTTTTATCAGGCAACACAGAAATCTCGCCTGATGCTCGCCGAACGAATATTCGAACCAATCGCGAAGGGGTAAATTTTCAGCCTCCTGCCAAGTTGAATCAATGGGAGAGTCGCCGAAAAGAGCTTCGCGAACAGATTCTGGTGACGAACGGACTCTGGCCGATGTGGCCCAAGTCGCCACTCCATCCAAAGGTTTTTGGAAAGCTCGACCGCGGTGATTACACGATCGAAAAAGTGGCTCTTGAAACACTTCCAGGATTTCATTTGAGCGGCAACCTTTATCGCCCAAAAAATATGACGGGCAAGCTGCCAGCCATATTGTCGCCACACGGGCATCATGCGGACGGACGCATGAATGAAGCGGTTCAGGCACGTTGTATTCGTCTGGCGAAACTCGGCTTTATTGTCTTCATGCACGACATGGTTGGATATAATGATTCCAAGCAGTTTAAACACGAATTTTCAAACGATCAACTCAATCGCTGGGGATTAAATCTGGTCGGTTTCCAGACCTTTAATACCATTCGCTCGCTGGACTGGCTTGAAAGCCTGCCTGACGTCGATTCCGCACGGCTGGGCTGTACCGGTGAATCTGGAGGTGGTACCCAGACCTTCCTATTAAATGCCGTGGACGACCGAATTGCGGCTGCTGCCCCGGTGGTGATGATTTCCGAAGGATTTCAAGGTGGATGCGTCTGTGAAAATGCATCTGGAATGCGCGTCGGTACAGATAATGTTGAAATCGGTGCCATGTTTGCCCCCAAGCCGATGCGGATTGTAGGCGCGACCGGCGACTGGACCAAAAATACCATGACCATTGTGCATCCCACTCTGGAAAAGGTTTATGGACTATATGGGCGAAGTGATTTGATTGTCTCGTCGATATTCAACTTCGACCATAATTATAATAAGGTCTCGCGAAATGCGGTTTATCCGTTCTTTGCACGATGGTTGCAGAATGTGCCTGAAACGAATGCCCTGCGCGAGCCTGAATTGACGATTGAAACCGCCGAAATGCTTTCAACTGTCGCTACGGATAAGAAAATCGCTTCGGAAATGAAATCGCCGGAGCAACTCGAACGCGACTTGATTTCAGCCCAGAAACGACAACTTGAGAAGCTGCTTTCACCCGTCACAAGCGTGGAATGGCAAGCCAATCGCAAGTTGATTGAAACCGCTCACCGCGTGCGGACTGGTGTCAACGAGCCAGCGGCCAATCAATTGACATCCACCGTGGTGCAAACGGATCTGTTTCAGGAAGGTGTGCAGCTGCAAAGGTTTTTCGTGGGCCGAAAAATCGAGAAAGACGCCATTCCCGTGGTCGAACTTCGTCCTGACCGGTTTAATGGAGTCAGCGTTGTTCAGACTTCGCCTCTTGGGATCGCCGGTCTGATGGATCAGAACGGGAAATTGAATCCGATGGCACAGGCGATATTGAAATCCGGGGCATCAGTTCTGGCTTACGATCCTCTATATGTCGGAGCTTCGTTCGACGGCTTGGATCCATCCACAAAACGTCCTCAAACGGCACATTATGACTGCTACAACCTGACACTGGCACAGGATCAGGCGCAGGATCTGGCCACGGTGGTTGCATTTGCCAAAAGCCGTCAGTCCACGCGTCTCGTCCATCTGGCGGGTATTCAGGGCGGGGGATCATTGGCTCTTTGGATTCGGCCAGTTTTAAGCGGTCTGGGGCGTACATTTGTGTCGATTGATGGATGGGACGATCAGCAAGAGAACGGCAAATATCCATCACGCCTGAAGTTCTCCGGATGGGCCCAGGCCGGTGGTCTGCAAGGTGCGGCCAGCCTTTGTGCTCCGAATCCTGTGTGGGTTTCTGCACCATCACGCAGTTTTGATGCTCAGAAACTGGAGTCCATATTCCGGTTTGAAGGTGCTGAAAGTCAGCTCAAACAGGATTCAAATAAGGCAAAACCTGATGCCCAGACGATTGCGAAATGGCTGATTTCAGGTGAATAAAATGCGGATTGTGATCAAGCGATTGCAACTGGCTCTTTGCAATGAGCCGGAGCGGGTTTGCGAAGGAACAGGCCGAAGATAACTCCCCGTTTTTAAAATCAATCAACCGGGGGGTATGAATCCAGCCCCCGGTTCGTGGAAGATAAATAACGGGGTGTATGAACCTAGCCGCCGGGCGCTAGCCCCCGGTTCGCGAAAGATAATCAACCGGGGTGTATGAACCTAGCCGCCGGGCGCTAGCCCCCGGTTCGCGAAAGATAATCAACCGGGGTGTATGAACCTAACCGCCGGGCGCTAGCCCCCGGTTCGCGGAAGATAATTAACCGGGGCTAGCGCCAAGACCGGCTAGGTAACAGCCAATAACTGCCAAGTCGTGTTTGGCCACAATTGGCCAAAAAACCGAAAGTTATATTCGGCCTGATCCTTAGTCTGAAGAGAAGATAAGTTGGGCCCGTGGAAAAATATCGAAAAATTCAGATGCTCTACCGGCTTGATATGAGCGACCTGCGACTCTCTGAAAATGCAACTCACAAGTAATTCGCAAGCCCAAGGTTCTGGCGTTCCCGATTGACCAGAATGATTGCTTCTGGAAAGTCTTTCCAGAATTTAATGAGCTGTGAGGTGGTGCAATTCAGGAGCAGGGCCGTCGACTTGGCGTCCCAGTTGCATATGGAGGCGAAATCGAGCGACTCTGCCAGAAGTGTGGAAAAGTCGGGGTTTTTCGGGTTCAGCGAGATCTTTCCACCCTTCACGATACGCGACTTCCATAGTGGAGATGGAGATTCATCGATGCTGGCATCCGTGCGCACGTGGATGGCCAATTTAAATCGAAGGCGTTTCAGAGCCTCTTCGCGATTCTCGCCCTGATAGCGTTTTTCATTGGCTTCTGCGCGAATGCCGGTCGGTTTATGTTCGAAAATGACGGCGGTTTCGACTTTGTTTTTGTTTTGTCCACCAGGCCCGCTGCGGCGCTCGAATCGAATCGTGCACTGGTTTTCAAGCTCAGTTTCCGGCAGTGCGGCAGGATGAGGGCGGGCTGCTGGTCGATTTTGCGGATTCATCGATTATTCGACCTCAGGATTTTCATTCACGGATGAATCTTGTGAAAAACTGGCCAGCAATTGTTTTAAATGTTCGAGCGTGTCGGCATCTTCCGGTTTCTTGTCGTCGCGAATTCTTACAATTCGTGGGAATCTTACGGCAATGCCGGATTTATGGCGAGGTGACAGCTGGATCGCCTCAAATGCAAGTTCCATCACAATCTCTGGCTTGACGGCCCTGACTGGCCCGAATTTGTCGGTTGTATTCTTTTTTACAAACGCGTCAATTTTACCGATCTCGGCATCGGTCAACCCGGAATAGGCTTTGGCAACCGTCACGAGCGCCCCGCCCGGCTTGTCCCAAACGGCGAAAGAGTAATCGCTGTAAAGGCTGGCTCGCCGACCGCTTCCGCGCTGGGCCATGGTCATGACACAGTCCATTGTCAGGGGCTGAATTTTCCATTTCCACCAGTCGCCGCGCTTTCGGCCCACGCGATAAGGAGAATCCTGGCGTTTGAGCATCAGACCTTCGACCATTTGCTGGCGGGAGTTTGAGCGAGCCTCTGCAAGTTCCTCCCATTGAATAAAATTCACAACGGGCGAAACTTTAATGTGATTTGATTCAGAAATGTTCCGGATGATCGTTTCCAGCTTCGTTCGTCGTTCATGGAACGGAAGGTGCCTGATGTCGTTATTTTCATGTTCCAGCAGGTCGTAAGCGACAATGACAACGGGAATTTCAGCCAATAACTTTTTTGAGATGGTCTTTCGCCCAATCCGCTTTTGGAGGGCTGTGAAGGGAAGCGGTAAATTGGAATTAAAATCCCATGGGAGCAGTTCGCCGTCGATCACGGTACCGTCGGGCAATAATTCTGATAAAGGATGCAATTCGGGATATCGCTCTGTGACGAGTTCTTCACCTCGCGACCAGATGTGGGTTTGTCCGTTGCGGCGGATCAATTGTGAACGAATTCCATCCCATTTCCATTCGGCGGACCATTCACCGGGTTCGCCCAATTCTTCGACAGGATTTTCCAGTGGATGCGCCAGATAAAATGGATAAAGCTGCTTTGGGTCGGTTTCGTGTGATTCTGCTTGTGTGAGTTTAAAATAAAATTCCGGACTTGGCTGCCAATCGCCCATCATTCGATGTGCCAGAACTGCCGCTTCAACGCCTGTAAGTTCGCTTAAAGCACGTGTGACAAGACTTTGGGAAACTCCGACCCGAAATGCGCCCGTGATCAGTTTGTTCCAGATAAATCGTTCCGGGATGGTCATGGACTCCCACGATTGAATCAAGGCTTGTTTTTTGTCCGGTTCTGGCATTTTAGCCAGGACTTGCAACTGGTTTTTGACCCAGTCTGTGAGTGTTCTCTGGACGAGGTTTTCCAATTCTGGTGATGGCAGTAACAATGCAATCGTTTCAGCCAGGTCGCCCACGGCATGGTACGATTCTTCGAACAGCCAGAGCGGAATTTCAGCGACTTCAGCCGCCCATTCACGCAATAATTTAGATGGTACCACCTGCCGAGGCTTGCGGCCAATTAGAAAGGAAATGGCCCAGGCTGAGTCGGAGGCGGTTGCATTTCGAAAATAATTGACCAGTGCAGAGACTTTGACAGTGGTTTTGGTCGATTCGTCAAGTGCGGCATAGAGTTCGGCGAATTTTTTCATGAGTCGCCCGCCGATTCTTGAGGTTCTGGATTTGCCATGCCCTGTTCGGGATCAGACGACCCGGATTCGCCGATAAAATGAGTGTCGACTGACATGGCCTCAACTCCGATTCCACACAGATATCGGGCCAAGGTGGCGGAATAACCGTGGGTCAGCCAGACCTGTTCGGCCCCGGTGGCTTTGATGGAGGAGATGAGGCCGTTCCAGTCGGCATGGTCGGAAAGGATGAAACCTTTGTCGAGCGATTGTCGCCTGCGGGCACCGCGGATGGTCATCCAGCCGGACGCAAAAGCGGTGGAAAACGGGCTGAAGCGGCGCATCCAGGTGGAGCCGAGGGCGGCAGGCGGTGCAATGACAAGTGCTTGCGACCATTGGGGATCAGTCTTTTTTGATTTGGCGTCACGCGCTGTTTCCGAGACATATTGAGTGGCAGGCATGGGGATCCCATAATCGCGATAAACGGCATTCAGGGGCTCGACGGCACCGTGGCAATAAATCGAGCCAATGGTGGGGTCAATACCGGCCAGAAGCCTCTGGGCTTTGCCGAGCGAATAGGCCATGAGGATGCTTGCAAGCCCTTGGGATTGATTGGTTTTCCACCACTGGTTGATCTGTTCGAAAATTTCTGACTGAGGCTGCCAGTGATAAATTGGGAGGGCGAAAGTGGACTCGCTGACGAGCAGGTGACACGGGACTGGTTCGAAGGTGGAGCAAGTGCGGTCGGGCTCGGTTTTATAGTCGCCGGTGATCACGGCAATCTGGCCGCGATGTTCGATACGAACCTGAGCCGAGCCGAGAACATGGCCGGCGGGATGGAGGGAAATCGTTACGCCGTTGTAGTTTACCTGTTCGCCGTAAGGCACGGAACTGATCTGGGAATTGGCTGGCATCCGGTGCTTGAGAACACCGAGACCTTCGCTGGAGGTGAGGTAATGGCGATGGCCGGGGCGGGCGTGATCGGCATGAGCGTGGGTGATGATGGCTCGGTCGACGGGCTTCCAGGGGTCGACGTAAAAATCGCCTGGATGGCAGTAGAAACCTCGGTCAGTGAGTTCCAGAATTGGGATCATGGTGAAATGATTATAGGCAGATGGAGGGTGGATCGCTCAACTGGATTAATCGCCATGGAAGGAAAATTGGACGATAGGTGATAAATTTTGGACTTGCCAAACTGGTATGACGACGATCATAATAGGTTTATCGAAAGAAACCACTCATTGCTGCGCCCAGTTTCTGCGCGTGGCTAGTCAGATTGATTTCCAGCGCGGGCTGTCGATCAACAAACTCAAGGCTGAAAAAATGGCACACAAGAAGGGTCAGGGCTCGAGCCGCAACGGTCGCGATTCGAATGCTCAGCGTCGCGGAATCAAAATGTACGGTGGCCAGTTCGCCACCACAGGTTCGATTCTGGTTCGCCAGGTTGGCACACGCTGGGTCCCTGGAAAGAACGTTGGTGTTGGTCGGGATTACACCCTGTTCGCTTTGAAGGACGGGATTGTGAAGTTCGACCAAGAAGGTCGCCGGATCAACATTCTGACCGAAATTCCTGCCTGATCAGGTTGCGGTTGGCAGATCATTCCGAAAAAATCAACCAAATGACCGGCGGGCAAAATAAGCCCGACCGGTTGTTTTTTGGTTGGTTGTTGCGGATTATGAATAGTAGAGAGAGTATTCGATCATTTGTGCGATCTGCGACACGTGCCAAATCGGTGCGATGTTGAATTGTGAACGCGCCAGATACCAGCCAAATCAAGGCTTGAGAATTTCATCATGTTTGTCGACCGTGTCACGATTTATGTCAAAGGTGGAGATGGTGGGAACGGCGCTCTGAGCTTCCGTCGCGAAAAATACGCTCCTAAAGGCGGCCCTAACGGCGGCGACGGCGGTCATGGAGGCGATGTGGTCCTGCTGGCTGACACCGGGAATTCGAACCTCGCCCACCTTTCGTTTCAGAGGCACTGGAAGGCGGATCGTGGCGAAAATGGAATGGGTGCGGACTGCCACGGCAAGACGGCTCATGATATGGTGATCAAAGTGCCTGTGGGTACGATCATTCGCGACCGAGAGCGGGGGCACGTTTTGAAAGACCTCAAAGCTCACGGCGAGAAAGTGATTATTGCCCGAGGTGGTAAAGGCGGGTTCGGTAACGCCCACTTCAAGTCGAGTACGAACCGTGCTCCAAGGCAGTTCGAAAAAGGCGCAGTGGGCGAAGACAAGTGGATCATTCTGGAGATGAAGGTGATTGCCGACGTGGGCCTGATCGGGCTCCCGAATGCTGGCAAATCGACACTCCTCTCACGGATCTCACACGCCCATCCAGAGATTGCAGACTACCCATTTACCACAAAATACCCAAATCTCGGCACAGTTCACTCTGGTCGTGAGGATGCATTTGTGGTGGCTGATATCCCTGGACTGATTGAAGGAGCCCATGCCGGGCATGGTTTGGGCCACGAATTTTTACGACACGTGGAACGGACACGCCTTCTGGTTCACTTGGTCGCCAGTGAGCCGATGGATGAATCGGACCCGTGGAAGAACTATCAGACGATTCGTGAAGAGATCAGGCTTTATAGCCCGACTCTGGCTGAGCGGCCTGAGATTGTGCTTCTGACGAAGATGGACCTGACTGGTTCAGATGATGCTAAAGCAAAGTTTGAAGAGCAGTTAGGGCGACCTGTGATGTCGATTTCGGCGGTCACCGGCAAGGGTATGAATCAGCTGATGCATGAGATTAGTGATCGGCTTGCTGAGATTGGCCCGATAGTTGAACCAGAGCCAGAATCGGTTCTGGCCTCACTGGAGCTGCCAAAAAAGGTGAGCAATCCTGTCGAAGCGGATCACCAATTTGAGTCGGTTGTAGAGATCAAACGCGAGCCACGCAAACCGGTTGAAGTATTGAGCCCCGAGCCTCAAGAGACCCCAGAATGAGTTCCGAAGGGCAAGGTGGATGGATTCTGGCTGACATTGGCAACAGTCGCACGAAACTGGTGTGGCTGGTCGGTGGAGCTGGTTCTGTGGATCGTCTATTCCAAGACACAGCAAAGACTTGGGACGAACGACTGACCTTGCCCACGGATCGGATCGGTAAGCAGGGAGAAGCGCTGAAGCTCTGGCTTCAAGGCAAGAAAATCGAGGGAATCTGGCTGGCGAGTGTTCATCAGGAAGCTCTCACCCAGCTCGTGGGATTGATGGACCAAGTGCTCGAAGAAACCGATGGTGAGGATGCGGACGGAAGCATCTTCACCAGCGCCATGGATGTGGATGTCCTGAACCGGCTTGACTTTCCGGAGCGAACCGGCGTGGACAGGGCTCTTGCTGTTCGAGCTGCAATGCGGCTGAACGACTCCAAAGGGCCAGGCATTGTGGTGATGTGCGGCACGGCCATGACTGTGGAGCGGATCGACTCTGATGGAGTCTGGCTTGGTGGGGCAATTGCTCCAGGTTATCGCATATCAGCCAAGGCTTTAAACCAAGGAACGTCCGGACTGATGCAGGTCGGGGCCATTTCTCAGGCCCCTTTGGCACACGGGGCCGAGACGAAAACTGCCATTGAGGCAGGTTTGTTTTGGGGGCAGGTCGGTGCTGCCAAGGAACTGATCGCCCGAAGTGGTGCCATGGCAGATCATTGGGAGGTCTGGTCGGGCGGTGATGCGACACTGATTGCCCCATGGGCGGCCAGCGAGCAGGCGAGAGTGATTCAAGATTTGGTTTTAATGGGACTGGCAGATTTTGCAGCCACCGGTTATGGCGATTTAGCATGACCGAAGTGACTTCCAATAAAGCAACTTATGTCACACAGTTCACAGCTGAAGCCTCCGGGGCGATTGCTGTTCTAAGGATTTGGGGGGGCGACGCGACAGGTATCGCTGACCGTTTGTTTCGTCCAAAATACGGACATCGCGGGCTGGCTCAAAGTCAGCCTGGTGAACTCAGGCTTGGTTGGTTCGGGATTGATGAAGTGGTCGCCCTGGTGATTCCAGCAGATTCTGGTGATCTGGAGGTCGAGATTCAGGGCCATGGGAGCCCGATTCTGATAAAGTCGATCTTGCAAAGCCTGAAAGAGAATAATGTTACAGCGATAAATCAGGATCAGTATCTGAAAGCTCATGGAGTGCTTTGGCTGGAGCGGAAGGCTCGTGATCACTTTAACAGGGTGAATGCGCCCAAAGCGGCGGAAGTGTTGTGGAGGCAAGTAAATGGGTCGCTCCGACGTACTTTGGAACGAATCCAGGCCGATCTGAAAGATGGGCAGAAAGAGTCGTCCATGGACTTGATTGACAGGCTACTGATGACTGCCCATTGGGGCACATGTTTGAGTCGCGGATTTACGGTGGCGCTTGCAGGGGCGCCGAATGTGGGTAAGTCGACTCTTGTGAACGCTTTGGCAGGATTTGAGAGAGTTTTGGTTAGTCCGATTGCAGGCACGACGCGTGACCTTGTGGATGTCTGTTTAACGATCAACGGATGGCCTCTGGTGGTCACGGATATGGCAGGTTTAAGGGACGAGACGACGGATTTGCTGGAAGCCTCTGGGATTGCATTGGCAAGAGGTCGTCAAAATGTGGCCGATCTGGTGGTTCGGCTCTACGGACCTGATGAAATTGAGATGGCCAAGACTGGTTCAGGTAACGACTTGGTTGTGTTTACCAAACAAGATTTAATGGAAGAGACGGCTGTGCCTGAGGGCATGATTGCAATCAGCGCCAGATCAGGGCAGGGGCTTGAACTGTTTATGGCTCAAATGATTGAGCGACTCATTCCCGAAGATCATTCTGATGAACGACTTACAGGTGCTGTGATCTGTGATCTTGAGATTGAATCGGCGTTAAGAGAGGTCAGAAGGTTGGTGAATGGTGAGCAGTCAACTGATTTCGCAAGCCGATATCTGAGCGAGTTACTTCATAAGTGATGAAAAAGATGGGCATTGGTCTTTGATGTAACAGACCAATGCCGAGGGTCTTATGGTTTGTTACTTCGCTAAGAAACCGCGTTGTTTGAGCCAGATTTCGCAGAGGTTTGGCCATTCGCTGAACGCAGGATCGCCCATGCCGAGACCGAGTCCATGACGGCCTTTTTCAAACATATGGAGTTCGCAAGGAACTCCAGCTTTGGACATGGCCATGGCAAACAGGAGCGAATTTTCGGGAGGAACCACGGTGTCTTCGAACGTATGAACGAGGAATGCAGGGGGCGTGTCTTTGGTGATCTGAGTCTCATTGGAGAGGCTCTTGACGAGTTCTTCAGGAGGATTATCGCCCAAGAGATTGCGTTTGGAACCTGAGTGACCGTAGGGAGTTGCCATAGCGATGACAGGGTACATCAGGATCATGAAGTCTGGTCGTGAACTGGCTTTTTCGATGGGGTCGGTGGAATCCGGTTTTCCGGCATCGTAATGAGTCCCAGCGGTCGAGGCGAGGTGTCCACCGGCGGAGAATCCGATGATGCCGATCTTTTTGGGGTCGATTCCATATTCAGTGGCTTTGGAACGGACGGTTCGGATGGCATGATTGGCGTCGTTGATCATGGCTGGGTGACGATAACGGGGCCCGAGTCTGTACTTAAGTACGAATGCAGTGAGGCCTTTGGAGGCAAACCATTCGGCGATCGGTTGATTCTCATGGGCCGCCAGTCCGCCGTACCCACCGCCTGGGCAAACCACGATTGCGGCACCTGAATTCTTACCAGCACTTGGTCTATAGATAGTGAGGGTGGGAATGTCGACGGCATCGGTGCCTTTGGCTCCGGGTGTTCCATTGGGCCAAAGTGTGATGACGGTCTGTGCTGGTAGAGTGGATACGAATAGGCTGGTAGAGATGATAAAGCCAGTGATGGCGATGCGAAGCATATAAAGGCCTGATTTCAATGAGGTGGTTTTAGTAGGATGTGGAGCACGAGGGAATCGGGTTCCATGAATAACGTGAAATGTGATGGTCGGCAAGGTCTGGTGCTAAATTAAGTTTTGGGGAATTGTCGGTTGATATCGTGTGGGAAGAGAGGATTTACCAAGAACGACAGTCTGTTGGAGATCCTGCCATTCTGGCAGATAAGAACTTGGCATGAAACAGTGAATAAGGTTGCAAAGCCAATAGAGAACAAATCTTATCGCGCCTTATTCAGGTAACGGCATGGAACTTGCATTAGAGTCTAAATGAAATTTCTTGATCAGGTCTGTCACAGGACGTGGATTGAGAATCAAAGGAGTCGTGTGGAATGGTCCAGCGATTTATATGACTTTGATGAAGATGGTTTCGTTGAGGAGTAGTTCGCCGTGGCGAAAATGCTAGCCTACAACGAGGAAGCTCGGCAGAAGTTAGCCGTTGGTGTCAGCAAGCTGGCACGTGCGGTTCGCAGTACGCTGGGGCCTCGGGGCAGAAATGCCGTGATCGACAAGGGCTGGGGAAGCCCGAACGTGACCAAGGACGGCGTAACCGTCGCCGAAGAAATCGAATTGACCGACGCCTATGAAAATATGGGCGCTCAGTTGGTCAAAGAGGCTGCTTCGAAGACTAACGACGCTGCAGGCGATGGCACGACCACCGCAACCGTCCTTGCCGAAGCCATCTTTAAAGAGGGCTTGAAGCACTTGTCAGCCGGTGCGGATCCAATGAGCCTCAAGCGGGGTATTGACGCCGCTGTGGAAGCTGTTGTGGCCGATATCAAGAAGCAGGCCCGGAAAATCTCCACCAAAAAGGAGATGACCGAAGTTGCGACTATCGCAGCAAATAACGATATAACGATTGGCGAGAAACTCGCTGAAGCGTTCGAAGCCGTTGGTCCTGATGGTGTGATCACCATCGAAGAGGGCAAGGGTTCGGACACAGTGGTGAATGTTGTCGAAGGCATGCAGTTCGATCGCGGATATCTGAGCCCTCACTTTGTGACGGATCAGGACCGGATGGAAGTGGTCTACGAGAATCCATTCATTCTGATTCACGAAGAGAAGATCACCACGCCCAAGGTGCTGATCCCGATCCTCGAAGCCATTGCCAAGGCCTCTCGGCCATTGGTGATCATTGCTGAGGATGTGGAGAGCGAAGCCCTTGCCACGCTTGTCGTGAACAAGCTTCGTGGGATTCTTCAGGTTGTGGCTGTGAAAGCCCCTGGTTACGGCGATCGTCGCAAAGCCATGCTGGAGGACATTGCTGTCCTGACCGGTGGCAAGGCGATTTTCAAGGATCTGGGTATCGAGCTGGAAAGTGTTGACCTGAATGAACTTGGCTCTGCCAGGAAGGTCATTATCACCAGTGAGAACACCACGATTGTTGAAGGTGCCGGTACCTCGGAAGCGATTTCAGGCCGGACCGATTTGATCAAACGGGAAATCGGAACAACCACCAGCGAATATGACAAAGAGAAGCTTCAAGAGCGTCTCGCCAAGCTGGCCGGTGGTGTGGCCCAGATCAATGTCGGTGCCGCAACCGAGACCGAAATGAAAGAGCGTAAAGCTCTTGTCGAAGACGCCTTGCATGCCACTCGCGCTGCCAATGAAGAAGGTGTTGTGAGCGGTGGAGGAACAGCTCTGATTCGCGCAGCAGCCACTTTGAAAGACCTACACCTGAGCGGCGATCAAGCCCTTGGAGTACAGATCATCAAGCGTGCTTGCGAACAGCCTGCCCGTTCGATCGCTGAAAACGCCGGTATCGATGGCGCTGTGATTGTCAACCGAATTGCCAAAAGCACTGACTCCAACTATGGATACAATGCTGAATCTGGCGAATGGGGTGACATGTTCGCATTCGGCGTGGTCGACCCAGCCAAGGTGACTCGTTCAGCCCTGCAAAATGCGGCCTCCGTGGCTGCCTTGCTGCTGACAACCGAAGCCATCATTGTCGAAATCAAAGAGAAGAAGAAGCCCGGTGGCGACCCTCACCACGATGACCACGGTGGTGGCATGGGCGGTATGGGTGGCATGGGCGGCATGGGAATGCCAGGCATGATGTAATCTGGTTATAATACCAGGTTCAGGCATGTAAGCATTACAGATGGGCCGGTTCGTGGAAATGATCCGCATGTAACCGGCCTTTCACATCCTAACACAACGAATCAGATTGAATCATTTCGAAAGGGTAGTCTAAAAATGGCCGTTCTGCGTCCTTTGGAAGATCGAGTTGTTGTCGAACAAATTCAGGCTGAAGAGAAGACCGCTGGCGGGATCGTTCTGCCTGACACAGCCAAAGAGAAGCCACAAAGAGGCACCGTGATTGCAGTTGGTCCTGGCAAAATGCTGGAATCAGGTGATCGTGTTGCAGTGGGCGTTGTGGTCGGCGACGAAGTTCTGTTCGGCAAATATTCCGGCACCGACGTGAAGGTGGACGGTAAGGAAGTCAAGATTCTGCGTGAGTCTGACATTCTGGCCAAAGTTGTAAACTGAGCATTATCACTTGCGAGCGGTTGTCGGGCTGATTTTGGATAAGCGATACATAAGCTTGTTCTAGTCCGACGACCTCGATCAGATAGAAGGAGAATCAGGAACGTGGCAAAGCAGCTACTCTTCTCCGACGCCGCTCGACGCAAGTTGCTCGAAGGTGTCGATGTATTGGCCCACGCGGTGGGTACAACGCTCGGGCCAACCGGCCGTAACGTGATCATTGACAAGTCATTCGGCGGCCCAACGGTCACGAAGGACGGGGTCACGGTCTCGAAAGAGATCGAACTCGACGATCCGTTTGAAAATATGGGCGCCAAGCTCGTAAACGTTGTTGCTTCAAAGACTTCCGATGTTGCTGGCGACGGCACCACCACGGCCACAATCCTGGCCCGTGCGATTTATCGTGAAGGTTTGAAGTCAGTCACGAGTGGTTCGAACCCAACGGCGATTCGTCGTGGGATTGAAAAAGCCGTGACTGCGACCGTGGAATTTCTTCAGACGAAACTGGCCAAGCCAGTGTCGAAGAAGGAAGAGATTGCACAGGTCGGCACCATTTCTGCGAACAACGATCCCACGATTGGCAACATGCTTGCCGACGCTGTGGAACGAGTGGGTCGCGATGGCGTGATTACTGTGGAGGAAGGCAAGTCTTCATCCACGACTCTGGAATTTGTCGAAGGCATGCAATTCGACAAGGGATACCTGAGCCCTTACTTCGTGACCAGTCCGGCCACGATGGAAGCGATCATGGAAGACCCTTACATTCTGCTTTATGAGAAGAAGATTTCGAACATTCGGGACATGATCCCATTGCTCGAAAAAACGGCCCAATCGGGTCGTGGTCTGGTTCTCGTTGCGGAAGACGTCGATGGCGAAGCTCTTTCGCTGTTGGTTGTCAATCGCCTGCGTGGTCTCCTGAACGTGGTGGCTGTGAAGGCCCCTGGTTTTGGTGATCGTCGTAAGGCCATGCTGGGTGATATGGCGATTCTGACGGGTGGCACAGTGGTCAGCGACGACCTCGGTGTGAAGCTCGAAAACGTTGATCTCAACCAACTTGGAACAGCCAAGCAGGTGAAGGTCAGCAAGGATTCGACCACGATCATTCAGGGCAGCGGTTCGCGTGAAGAAATTCAGCGCCGGATTGATCAACTGCGTCGTCAGATCGAAGAGACCGAGAGCGAGTACGATCGCGAGAAGTTCCAGGAACGACTTGCCAAGCTCTCAGGTGGTGTGGCCCTGATCAATGTGGGTGCCGCGACCGAAGCCGCCATGAAAGAACTGAAAGCCCGCGTCGAAGACGCCCTTCATGCCACCCGTGCGGCGGCTGAAGAAGGTGTTGTTCCAGGTGGTGGTTCCGCTCTCCTGAAGGCGATTCCGACCATTCAGGCTGTAGTGGATTCACTCACAGGTGACGAGCGCATTGGAGCTTCGATCATTCTGCGTGCTGTTGAAGAACCGATTCGCCACATTGCCTCGAACTCCGGTATCGACGGCGGTGTTGTGGTGGACGAAGTTCGTAACAGCCCTGGCCCGATCGGTTTCAACGCCAATACGGGTGAGTATGTCAACATGCTTGAAGCCGGTATTATCGACCCAACCAAGGTGACTCGTTCTGCCCTTGAGAACGCATCGTCGATTGCCAGCCTGATGCTGACCACGGAAGTTATGATCACCAATATCAAAGAAGAAGACGAAAAATCACCTAAGGGTGAAGGCGTCGTTCGCTGATTGATTGGCTGATTTGATCCTTTGATTTCCATCATGGGACGAAATTTCGGGGAAGGTCGTTCACGCGGCCTTCCCCTTTTTTGGTAATATGATCGACGACAGTTTCAGGTATTGCTGGAATTGCATCAACGTGCGGTCTACCCAGACCTAGTAGTACCATTCACCCGCTTTACCAAAAGCGGACTAACAGGGCGGACGATGGCCACGAAACGCGATTACTATGAAGTCCTTGGCATCCGTCGCGAAGCCACTGTGGATGATATCAAGAAGGCATATCGTCAATTGGCGATGAAAAATCACCCGGATCGCAATCCTGGTGATGCCGATGCCGAAATGCGTTTCAAAGAGGCCGCTGAAGCCTACGAAATCCTGTCAGATGACGGCACTCGCCAGCGATACGATCGCTATGGCCATGCCGGCCTTCAAGGTGCTGCTGGTGGCCACGATTTCAAATCGCCTGACGACATCATGTCAGCCTTTGGCGAGATTTTTCAAAACGCCTTTTTTGGCGACATGTTTGGCCAGCGACGTCGTGGCCCCAAGCCTGGCGCTGACTTGGCCATCAAGCTCGAAATCGATCTTCTGGAAGCGGCCAAGGGTGTTACCAAAACACTCACCATGAATCGTGGTGAACCGTGTCGTTCATGCAGCGGTTCCGGAGCGCGAAAAGGTACAGTTGCAACCACTTGCACATATTGCGGTGGTCAGGGGCAGGTGATTCAGTCTCGTGGCTTTTTTCAAGTGGCCACCACTTGTCCAGCCTGTGGTGGTGAGGGGATGCGTATCTCTGACCCATGCCCAGATTGTCGAGGGACGGGTCGTACTCAGGAAAATGTTCGGCTTGATGTGGAAGTTCCACCGGGTGTGGATACAGGGATCTGGCTCCAGATTCGGAATCAGGGCGAACTGGGCGATCCGGGTGCTCCGCGTGGCAATTTGCGGATCCAGATTCATGTCAAGCCTCACGAAGTCTTTGAAAGACGAGGTAACGACATTGTCTGCCAGTTCCCGATCCATTTCTCTCAGGCCGCGCTTGGGGCTGAGATCGAGGTGCCAACGCTTGATGGTCGCGAGCGGTTGACGATTCCTCGCGGCACTCAAAGTGGCGAAGTTTTCCGGATGCGTGGTAAAGGGATACCTGATGTGAATGGTCGTGGTCGTGGCGATGAACTGATTGAGGTGGTTGTCGAGACGCCTCGTCATCTTTCGCAGCGTCAGGAACAATTGTTGAGAGAGTTGGCTGGTTTGGATCACGAGTCGGTCATGCCTCGTCAGAAGAGTTTCTTTGAAAAGCTCCGGGGATATTTCACGGAATCTGACAACGCCGCCACTCGTTCTGAAGATCAAAACTGATGTCACGATGGCCAAACCGATTTCGCCGATCGTCAAAACCTTCTGAAGAGAGCTCCAAAATGCAAGCTGATGAAAACTACGAAGAGTCGAATCTGGACTCTGGGTTTGAACAGGCCGACGACGCTCTGGCCATAGTCACGCGGGAACGCGATGAGTTGAAGGATCAGATCCTGCGAGTTCAGGCCGAGTTTCAAAATGCCCTTCGCCGTGAGCGTTCGATGATCGACGTTCGCAAGGCTGAGGCTGTTGGGGCCGTGGCCCGCGATGTTCTGGATGTGATGGATAATTTCGATCGTGCACTGGAATCGGCTCGCAGCGGTGGCTCAGGATCCGCCAGTATTGTGGCGGGGCTGGAGTTGGTTCATAAGCAGCTTCTGCTTGCTTTTGCAAAACATAAGGTGGTTCCAATCGAGTCTCAGGATCTCCCGTTTAACCCTGATGAACACGAAGCCGTGATGCAACGACCAAGTTCTGACCATCCGGATGGGACAGTGATCCAGGTTCTGGCTCAGGGCTACAAGCTTGGCGACCGTGTTCTCAGGCCTTCAAAAGTGGTCGTATCTGTAGCGGACTAATCGGCACCTGAAGCGAAAACCATGGAAGAGGCTCTGAAGCACAATGCCAACATACGACTATATCTGCGACGGTTGTGGACACGAGTTTGAAGCCTTTGAGTCGATCAAGGCGGATCCTCAGAAGCATTGCACGAAGTGCGACACAGACCAGCTGAGGCGGAAGATTGGCGGAGGTGGAGCGATCCTGTTCAAGGGCAGCGGCTTCTACATCACCGACTATCGTTCTGACTCGTACAACAAGGCGGCGAAGGCGGACAGCGCGGCATCGTCTCCACCTCCAGCAGCAGCAGCCCCTCCAGCGAGTGGCGGATCGTCGTCATCTTCAGGCGGGTCGGGTAAATCATGAGTATTCAAACGGTCAAGTGCCCGATTTGCAAGAAGCAGATTCAGTTCGAGCAGTTGAGCGATCAGCCAGCGTTTCCGTTCTGTTCGGATCGCTGCAAGCTGATCGACCTCGGCCGCTGGATCGACGGCGACTATATAATCTCGCGAGAGTTGAACGATGACGAGCTTGATCAATTCGAAGAACTAATCGAGGAAAAGGCCCGAGAGCTGGGCCTCGACGAATAGTCTCAGAGGTCCAATCACTACGGCTATACCTCTCTCATTCTGAAATCTGGAGTTTTAGTCTGAGATTTGAAGCGGAGCCCAACGTCGATTCATAATCCTTAAATAGACAGTATGTTATGCAGGCCATATCCCCTGACATGACAGGCTTTGGCTTTTTTTCAGAGCGACGCAAACTGTTCTGGAGTAATGCTTTGCATGCGTATTGATTGAAATGGTGAAAACCCGCCCGGTCAGGGGACCGGGCCTGCAGAAATCCGCTTCTGAGAGTGATTGTGGTTTAAATGTAGGCTCATGCTGGATTCCGGGGTGATGGGATTGAGAGTGGTCGTAAGTATAAGATTTGATTAATGAGTGCTGATTCCGGATTCATGACATAAAACTAATCTGTGAAATAGTTTGGGGTTTCGGCCTGAAGGGCTGTGATTCTATAGCCCAG
>Ga0208720_1000060_pt1 | contig 27964 bp, 24 predicted proteins | sample LakMenEpi20Apr10_FD_150716 | JGI IMG/M metagenome (GOLD analysis project Ga0208720, IMG submission 150716) | Freshwater microbial communities from Lake Mendota, WI - 20APR2010 deep hole epilimnion (SPAdes) | ecosystem: Environmental > Aquatic > Freshwater > Lake > Epilimnion/Euphotic zone ...
CTCCGGAGAAGTGGAGGACGGCCGGCATACCGGCAATCGGGAGCATCAGGCCGGCCACCATCGCAGAGGCCACCACGAAAATCGGGCCCATGCGGAACACAGGGCCGGTGGTCAGGCTGTAAACGGTGCCCTTGCGGCAGAGTCTCGCCAGGTCGTAATACGGCTGAAGGATCGGAGCACCTTTTCGGCCCGCCGCCACAGCCTTGAGCTTGACGATCAATCCGACAAAGAACGGCGGTAACAGGATCAGAATGGATACCTGCAGGAAAGTGTGCAAAGACCATTCCAGGAAGTCGCGAGATTCCATCGGATTCCTCTCAGAAAATCATCTGCCAAATGAGCATGGCCATCAGGGTCAAGGCCAGCATGGCCAGATAGAGTTGTATGGAACCGGCTTGAATCCAGCGCAATCGGCCCAGTTGCTGGCCAATCTTGCGATAGATCGGTCCGTAGATCCCGATCAGAATTCCGTCCGCTGATTCCACCCGGACCGTGGATTGTGGAGGGAACGGAGCGGTCACATCCGGATGATGGATTCGCAATCGCGTCAACTTCGAAACCAGTGGCATCAAAGGCTCGAAATATGAGATTCCGCTGTACTGACCCTTGGGGAATGTGTCCGTGTAGCCAAACCCGCAATCCCATGTGAGCTGATTGTCAACCGTGGAATGGCTCTGCCGGTTGTCTCTCCAGCGTTTGATCAACACGACCAGTCCCACCAGAATACCGCTGACAACCGACATATAGACCAGAATGGAACGGATGGAATCATAGGTCGTCAGCTGAGCACCATTTGGGCAACCGAGTTGATTCAACAAGCTCACCACAGGAGCCCACACCAGCCATAGACCAGCCAATGGCATGACGCCCAGGAACAGGACCATGAACGACATCAGGTTCAATGCCCATTTCATGCGAGGTTCCAGAGCCGATTCATCGGCAGTGGCTGACGATTCGGATCGGGCATTGCCGAGGAAACCAAGCCCCCATACGCCTGAGAAACAGACGGCCGCCAGGCCACCGATCATGCCCATTACGGCCACCGAGAGAATCGCTAGATCCCGCCCCGCTGCACCGAGTGTCAGAACACCCAGAAACAAGCCGTTGTAGATCAAAAGTTCACTGTTGAATGCATTCAGGGGAACCATCGCCGCCAGCGACATGGCGCCCATCCCAAATGCCCGGCCCGTCACTGGCATGCGTTTGAGCAAGCCGCCCAGGCGGGCGAGGTCGTCTGTGCCGGTGGTTTGGGTTACGGCTGATGTGGCCAGAAACAGGAGTGATTTTGAGAGCATGTGGTTGATCATATGGAGCCATGATCCGCAGAAGCAGAAGACGGCCACCGGCCAGGCTTCACGAGTCACGCCCCAAAGGCCAACTCCAACGCCCAGCACAATGATTCCGACATTCTCTACGCTGGAATAGCCCAGAACCACCTTGATGCGGGCACTTCCCAAAGCGCCGGCCAAACCGACCAGCCCTGAGGTGAGCCCGAGCAGAATCAGTCCGCCAGCCAGCCAGGGCAAGCGATCGGGGCCAATCATGGGAGCCAGCTGAACCAGCGTGCGAAACATCAGGAAAAGGCTGACTTTGGCCATTAATCCAGAGGATGCGGCACCAAACCAGGGCGGAGCATTGCGATAAACCGTGCGCACCCAGGGCTGAAACGGAACCAGACCGGCCTTGGTGCCGAACCCGGCGATGATCAGAACCACATAGATCCAGATGGTTCGCGAAGCCATCGGCTTGCTGGCGACAGTGTCCCAGAGAATCGGCTGGCCCATGGAAAATGCCTGGCCTTCAGAAAGCGCCAGAGTCGGTAGGACAATCAAGAGGCAAACCGTGGCCAGGTGAGCCGATACCAGATAAGCCCAAAGGCCGTGGCCGTCATATTGATCCTCAGGCAGGCCCTTGCCTCTCTGCAAGACCACACCTGTCAAGGCCATGATTTCCCATGCCATCAGGAACAGAACCACATCTCGGGCGGTGAGGCACAGGCCAAGTGCCGGCAGGAGGATCAGAAACGCGGCGGTATCCAAAGGCTCATCGCCCCAGGGTTTAGCCAGCACAATCAGCCCGCCCACGACTTGAATCAAGAGGATCATCAAGGCTTCAGGAGCGTTGACCCGGAGGGCGATTCCGCCCACAGGCAGAGCCCAGCTCATGTTCACAACCCAGGGGCCTTCGAGCATGAGTCCGATGGCGGAACCGCCGGTGAGGAGGACACCTGCCAGGCCAACGAACCAGCCAGCCTGATGCAGGCCGGTCGATTTTCGGGCAGTCAAGCCGGAGGCAATCGCCAGGATCGCCCCCCCGAACATCAGTAGCCAACCCATCCACAAACCGGTTCCCATCTCACTCACCCCATCTTCTATCATTCACGGGTAAGTCCTTGACATGGCATGCATTGTGATGCCAATGCGTTGATCCCAATCAGATGAATCATTGACCAACGACGAGCTTGGCAATTTCGAGATATAGAGGTATTCCGATCGTCACACTGTAGGTGAACGTCAGGCCCAGTGATGCCGCCAGTGGGAGTGTCGGGCTGGCTTCCGGAATGGCCATTCGCTGAACGGCAGGAACGGCAATCAGGCTCGATGAACTGCATAGAACCATGAACAGAACATAGGTTCCAAGTTCAAGTGGATATCCCAATCCGATTGAGAATCCGTAAGCCATCAGCAAGCCGATCACAGCAAACAGGTTCGGCGCCAAAAGTCCGAATGCAATAAATTGCCACCCAGCGGTTTTCAGGTCTTTGATACGCCGGCAGGCTGTGATGCCCATCTCCATGATGAAGAGGCACAACATGCCCTGAAATTCGAAATCAAACAGGTGGCCAACTTCTTCGGTGGCTTTCTTGCCCTTTAAACCGACAAGCAAGCCGATGATCACACCTGTGAAGAGCAAATAAATCCCTGGATTTAAAAGCACTTCGTGCAGCAGGTGGCCGTCGATCAGCTTTTTCTTGCGCCTGTTGAGCATATTATGATCGTCAGAGATCAGAGTTGTATCCATGGCAGGAATATCAACGCTGGTTACATCTGCGACCGGCTTGATGTAATCTGTTTCGTCCGGCATGTTGCCATGTGAATCCATGCCTTGGGATCGCAACCGAGCCACGATGATCAAGGCCACCAGGCAGCCAGGCACTTCCATGATCGCCACCATCACTGGCATGTATGGAGCATACGAGAGATTCAGAGTGGTGAGAAAGCCAAGGGCAATTGCAAACGTACCGGCTGAATCGGATCCGTAATATCCACCCGTTGTGGCTGCATCGATCTTACGAATCGGAGTAAATTTCTTCAGCAACCAATAGGCCAATAAACCGATCAGGGTATTGGCGACAAAACCGAGCACCATGAATCCAAAGACGTAGAAGAGTTCCCTATCGGCATCGAGTTCGGCAAGTTTTTCGCCACCATGCCAGCCGATACTCAGAAGCAAAACAATCGTCAGGGCCTGATAAAGCGCTTTCGGAAATTCAAATTCCACTCGCAGTAACGGAATCAGAAATCCCGCGATGAAAAACAATAGCATGGGACTGAGGAAATTCTGCGCCACATCACCCACAATCGAAGCAACCATCATGACACACCTCTGGATTTCTCGACCATGGGATCACAGTCGGATGTAATCTTCCATGTTGTCATGGATTCTTGTAGGTTTGAAACCAGGCGCTGGATTGTTTGGATGTGATTCGATTCGCAAGTTCAGCCAACTGCTTGATATCAGTGGCCTGAACCTCTTCCGGGCAAGCCATTCATGGCCCCACCCAGAAATTGCAACTGCAAATCCGATTCCCATCTGACCAGTACGTTTTTTTATTTTTGGGGATTATGACCCATCTCACAACGATTTCAACGTATCAGACTTTCAAAGGCCCGAAATGGCACGATCACCTTGAAAATGACACGGATATTAGATTTATCAACGAATCAACAGCGTAAAATAACAGGTGGGGACAGCATGATGCTTGCCCATATTTGATCATACAGGCAAATTTGTGTGCTGATAATGGCTGAGTAATGCTGATTGTGCAGATCATCGCAAAATGCATACTTGAAGTCCGACTTGTGGTCGTTTTCGACTTCTGACTCACTTTTCAAGCTCTCGCTGTCAGCCTCGCAAATCACCAGAAACTCCTCGGAGCTTACTGGAAGGCTATGCGAGAAGATCACACCATTTTCGAATCGCTCAATCGACGTGTGATCGGATTCGCCAAATGCGGATGAGAGACCAGATGGGTCAGAAAATATGCTTGAAAGTAACGTCTGACTGCCCGGCCAAGGCAGAAAGTGAATGATCAGGAGTAATGTCAGCCAAAATCGTCTGGACATGATACCGCCTGCAAGCCAAAGTGAACTTAGCGAATATGCAGTTCAACCTTGACTGTTAGTAACTATAGCTCTATCACTTAGAGACATCAACCCTAAACTTTGCTAAAACTTTCCTTAATGAATCACCTGCGGAAACGAGGAATTCGATTCCGGTAAAAACCACACTTTGAATGTTCCGGCAAACTCGACTTCCACAAATAGACACCTTACTTTATCCGCTCATACCCGTTACAATAATCCTGTTTACATGGCCGGTAACCGCCGGACTCGATACCTGCGACGGCCACCTGATTGCTGATCCCTGCCCCCTCCCCCTCCCTTGAAAGGATGCATCGTGCTCCGATTTTCTGCTCGGAACCCCCTCTTTAAAGCCGCTTGCGTCGCCTTGACAATGGCCGCCTGTGCCAACGCACAATCTCCAAAAGATACAATCCAACCCAAATCTGCCGCCATTCCAACGGGTGCTGCATTGAAGAACAAAGCCAGTTACGCCGCCGGTCTCAACATCGGTCAGAACCTCAAGGCCCAGGGCGTTGAAATCGACGCCGACGAAATGGCCAAAGGCATCCGCGACGGCCTCTCCGGCGCCAAGCCTCAAATGACCCCTGAAGAAATGCAGCAGGTCCTCGGCGCCTTCCAGAAAGAACTCTCCGCCAAACGGATGGAATCTGTTAAAGCTGAAGGTGTTAAGAACCTGAAAGACGGCCAGGCCTTCCTCGCTGCCAACGCCAAAAAAGAAGGCGTCAAAACCCTTCCCAGCGGCCTTCAGTACATCGTGATCAAGCAAGGCAAGGGCCCTAAGCCTACCAAGGCCAGCACCGTTCAGACCCACTACCGTGGTACCCTGATCGACGGCCAGGAATTTGACAGCTCATACAAGCGTGGAGAGCCTGCGGAATTCCCTGTCGGTGGTGTCATCGCCGGCTGGACCGAAGCCCTCCAACTCATGCCAGAAGGCTCAAAATACCAGCTCTTCATCCCTGCCTCATTGGCCTATGGTGAAAACGCCCCTCAAGGCAGCATCATCCCTGCCAACGGCACCCTGGTCTTCGAAGTCGAACTGCTCAAAATCGTGAAGTGATAAGCCTTTAAAAGCTTCTCATAAATCACCGTAAAAAATGCGTCCTGGACTCGGGCCACCGAGTTCCAGGACATTTTTTTTGCGCCCCTCAATCAGATTCCTGACACGACTTCCTCAACCGTTCTTAAATGTCTTTCAGGAAGTATCTTACGCAGCTTATCCGTGCTCAGCGAAACGTCCCTGGGCCGTGGCTCAGGCATCGGAGTCTCCGCCGCTAGCGCCGGCCTGATCAATCCAGTGTCCAACCCCAACTGCTTTGCGGATCGTAACAGAAGCTCATATCGAGACATCCGTTCAGGCCCGCCCAAATGGATCACCCCCGTAAATTCGGGCCGGTCAATCGCCAGATCGGATAAAACTTCCGACGCTGTCTGATAGTCGAGCGGAGTTCTCCATTCATCCGTAAACAGTCCCCGAGCCTCGCCTTGCCGGACTGCATCGAGCGTGGACGTAAAAAAACTTGGCCTGCCTGTGAGCGTCGGCCCATATAAGAGGCTGATCCGCACCACCAGTCCGCCCTCAGCCGATATCACATAAGGCTCAGCAGCAGCTTTGGTTCGGCCATATTCCAAAACCGGCTGAGGTTCGTCCGGCTCCGTCCACATCGCCTTGGTCCCATCGAAAACCAGGTCGGTGGATGTATAAATCAACCTCGCCCCATGATCGTTCGCCCAATCGGCTAAAGTCTTAGTACCAAAGGTGTTGATATCCATCCCAATCTGCGGATTCTGGCGCACATCGTCAGCCGCACTCATCGCACCGGCATGAATGATCACCGTGGGCTGAAGTTCGTTCAGACGCCTCAGGACCAGCGCCTGATCTTCGAGCGCAACAGGCTCCAGACCAAGTCCGTTGATCTGCCCTTTCTGCTTGCCTGACCAGATGTTGGGCGTGATTCCCCGGCCGATCAATTCGCCAACGATATGCACACCAAGTTGACCACTGGCACCGGTGACTAAAATTCGGTGCGTTTGATTGCGAGAGATAGACATTTCAGGTAGTTTTATCAGAGAATAGGAGGTTATGCGGCCATGGGAGCAATTTCCAGTCCATTGAAATTCAACCCTCAATAGACTTTAGGCCGATGACAAGTGTGTGAATCGACGAGTCAGACCGAAATCAAGTCAGGAAGGATCAAGCGATGGAGAGCCGCGACGTATTTTTGGATGAAGTCGTCATCGACGAACGGCTCAACCTGCGAGACCACCTGGATCAGGAAGCGATCGAGCGTTACGAGGAAGTTCTCAAACGCTTGCCTCCACTGACTCTCTATAATATCGACGATCAGCTCACGCTTGTCGATGGCTTTCACCGGTTCACCGCTGCGACCAACAAGGGGCTGGACAAACTTCCGGCCGAAATTCATCAGGGCAGCTACTTGGATGCCCTCGATTTCGCCGCCGGAGCCAACCTCTGGCACGGCGTTCCTCCGACCCGCGCCGAGCGTCGCCGGATGGTCGAAATCAAGCTCAAGATGCACCACGACATGTCGGACAGGGCCCTGAGCGAACAACTCAGCGTCTCCCGCGAACTGATCGCCAAGGTCCGCAAAATTCTGATCGATGCCCAGGAAATTCCATCTGCCACCACCCGCATGGGTTCCGATGGCAAACTTTATCCGACTGGACTCGCCAAAGACGAGCGCAACGAGCGCAAGCCCGGCATGAACGACAACGCCGGCGAGGACGTAGCGAGCATCGACGAAACCGGTGGAACCAAAGGGGCCCGGAAAGTGACCCCGTGGGACGACGCCAACGATCCCATGCCGACCGCCCCGCCCAACATCGGCGAATTTGCAACCGCCAGCGATGCCGCTCTTGGTGCCTCAGGCCGTGCCCCCGAATTTCTTCGAGAAATGCCGACCGGCTCAGCCGCTGGCCGGAACCCTGTCGAGGACACCCTTGACGCGATCACCCGCACCATGGAAGACCTGATGAGCTGGCTCACCGCCGACGAATTCGCCGACGGCTACAAAACCGCCAGCCGATCCGCCCGCGACCGCTTCCAGCAAGCCGTTCTTCTACTCTCCAAAACCGCCGAACGTCTGCACACACGAAGCTGATATCCCACGGAACGTGATTGCAGACTTCCTTCAAAAAAAATTCATGCCCCAATAGGGCATCCTCTTTGCACCACGGGTTTTCATGCCCGTGGTGGCAAGAAAAAGGTATAGGACAAGTTCCCTGTCCTAATACATCACTGGTGGAAATAAGCTGCAGTATGGCCGACAATCTCAGCACGCTCGCAAGAATCAATAGTTCAGACGAGTTTCAAGAAGTCATCATTTGTCAAACCTGCAGCCTTGATCAGGCTTCGTAGGGTTCCAGCCGCGACATCTTTATGATCGGGAATCGACAAAGACACATAGCTTCCTGTTTTAATCAAGATTATATGACTACCACTTTGTCTCGACTTTTCCGAACCAAGGCTCTCAAATATTTTCGCTACCTCTCTACCTCTCAAAATTGGCATTTTTGCCATCAGGCGAAAACCTCAACCATTTGTGTCTCAATAGTCAACGGCATACCCCGTTCAGCTCTTACAATCAGACAGTTTTTAATCGCATCTTTGATATTTTCAACGGCTTCTTCTCGAGTATTGCCTTGGCTTATACAGCCTGGAATCGAAGGGCATTCCGCAACCCAAACTCCATCTTCATCACGATCAAGCGTGATTGTAAATTTCATGAGTCTCGAACTCCTCTCAAGTTGATCAAATGAACGTCCTACATTATTATACCAACAATTTGAACCAGATTTCCAGTCCATGAGAAATCAATCCATAACCCATGCGACATTTAAACTTCGTATGGGTTATGAACTCTCGCTCAAAATCAACTCGCCTTTTTCTTAGCAGCACCCTTCTTATTCGCCGCCTTCTTTTTCGGATCAGCTTTCTTCTTCGCAGCAGGCTGATCCGGCACGCTCGGAGGAGCCTGTTCGGCATTCCAGGCATCATAGCTCGCTTGCAATTTGGCCAGAACTTCAGGCTTTTCTGAAGCCAGATTCTTCGACTCGCTGATATCATCCGCCAGATTATAAAGCTCCGGTTGCTGGCTTCCACCGCGAGCCACCACCAGCTTCCAATCGCCTTGACGCACCGCCCATTGCTTCCCAAATCGCCAGAACAGCGAATCATGCGGCCTGCCCGTATTTTCACCCGTCAGATAAGGGATCAGATTCACACCGTCCAAAGGCTTGGCTGGCTTGGTTTCAGCCTTCACAGCTGCCAGAATGGTCGGCAAAATGTCGAGCTGAATGATTGGATTTTCATAGACCTTGCCAGCCGGGAACTTCCCAGGCCATTTGGCGCAAAATGGAACCCGTACACCGCCCTCCCAGGTGGTGGCCTTAAAGCCATGCAATGGCAGATTATTGGAAGATGTCGAGGGTGTTGGACCACCATTATCCGAGTGGAAGAATACGATGGTATTATCTTCCTGCCCAAGCTCTTTGATTTTATTCAGAATCACACCCACAGCGTCATCTTTAGCCGCCATCATGGCTGCAAAATAACGGCGGGTTTCATCTTCAATATGGGCAAACTTATCGAGATATTTCTTCGGGGCCTGTAGTGGTGCATGCTGAGCATTGAATGGCACGTAAAGAAACCACGGATTTTTCGAGTTGCGGTCGATCCAATCGGCAGCTCTTGCGCCGTAAGCCTCTGTAGTATAAAACTTATCATCGTCCACTGTTTGAACTTCACGGCTCTTGAGCGTGTCAATAAAATTCGTGGGATGATAAAATGGTGTATTGGCCAGCGTTCCAAAGAATTCGTCAAATCCACGATTAAATGGACGAAATTCTTCCTTATTTCCCAAATGCCATTTCCCGATCGCACAGGTGCTATAGCCTTCTTTTTTAAGGTATTCCGCGATCGTCTTCTCATCGAGCTTCAGGCCGCTCTGCTGAGCTGTGCTGTTGAATTCGTGGCCGAAACGGGTTTGATATCGACCCGTCATCAAGCCCGCCCGCGTCGGTGAGCAATATGGGCCGGAAACATAGCCCTGCGTAAACCTCACACCCGACTTGGCGATGGAGTCAATATTGGGAGTCGGGATCTGCTTATTGCCCTGAAATCCATACTCCGCCCAGCCTGTATCGTCCGTCAAAATGATCAGCACGTTCGGCTTTTTCGCCTGCTCCACAGCCATACTGAAACTGCCTGTCAAAATCAGGCCTGCCCAGGCTGCCATCATCTGGAAATGCAATCGAGTCATTGTCGTTTGTGATCTCTCTGGTGCACGTTTGGGAATATTTTCTGATGAGCCGTCTCACTCTTTTAAACACCGCTGGCCCTGAAAAGTTTCGCGATGTTTCCAGATTTCTAATTTCACACGATATGTCTGGCATAATCAAGTCTTAACGCTTTCAAAAACTTCTTATTTTCGTTATCTTTTAAGGTCGCAAGACCTCCAGAAGCCGCAACATTTCGCAGGTGACCATTCATGGCCAAATCATCAGACGGCAGCCTGTTTCAAGATGAACCAGACCTGTTCGGATTCCGCCACGACCCATCACCTCCAAACGATCGCCCCGGCTCATCAAAATCAACCGGAACCGAGCCACTTGCCGAACGCATGAGGCCCAGATCGCTTGAAGAATATGTCGGCCAGGAGCACCTGATCGGGCCCGGCAAAGCCCTCCGCCGAGTCGTCGAAGGCCGTGGCCCCCTGCCCTCTCTGATTTTCTGGGGCCCACCCGGAACCGGCAAAACCACGCTCGCCCGAATGCTGGCCGGCAAATCAAGCGCTGAATTCGTTCCCATTTCCGCTGTCCTCGCCGGCGTGAAAGAACTCAGGGAATGTATCGCTGAGGCTCGCCAGACCAAGCGCCGCGGAGGCCGGACAGTTTTATTTGTCGATGAAATTCACCGATTCAATAAGTCCCAGCAAGATGCACTTTTACCAGCCGTAGAAGATGGAACCGTCACTTTAATCGGCGCCACCACGGAAAACCCTTCGTTTGAAGTCAACAGCGCCTTGCTATCACGTGTCAGAGTGCTTGTACTACAGCCTTTAAGCAAGCTGGATTTGTTCGGAATATTAAGCCGAGCGATTGTTGATGAAGTTCAAGGAATTGCATCTCTCAAACCTGTGATCGACGAACCCACATTGCAATGGCTGGCCGAGCAGGCTGGAGGCGATGCCCGTGTGGCTCTCACAGCTTTGGAAGGTGCCACTCTGGCTGCCGAAGAAGCTCCCGACGGAACCCGTCTGATCACCGACGAACTTCTGACAGAATGCCTTGGTAGAGCTCGATTTGCATACGATCGTCAGGGCGAGGATCATTACAACCTCGTTTCAGCACTGATAAAAAGCCTTCGCAATTCCGACCCCAACGCTGGCCTTTACTGGCTGGCCCGACTGATCGAAGGCGGAGCCGACCCAATGTTTATCGCCCGCAGGCTTTGCATCCTGGCCTCGGAAGATATTGGCATGGCCGACCCCCAAGCGATGGTGCAAACAGCGGCAGCCGCTCAACTTGTACACCAGATCGGTTTTCCCGAGGGGCTCTATCCGCTCTCTCAAGCTGTGATCTATCTGGCTCAGGCCCCAAAATCGAATGGCATTAAAGTCGCCTATCATGCCGCAGCAGCCGATGCCCAGGCCACAGCCCGCGAACCGGTCCCATTGCATTTACGAAATGCCCCTACTAGCCTGATGAAATCGATCGGCTATGGCAAAGATTACCGATATGTGCACAACGACCCATCGGCCCGCGAGGAAATGCAATGCCTGCCAGAAGGGCTGATCGGGAGGAAATATTGGGAAGTTTGAGCGAGAGTTGATCGGTTATCCGAGCGACTCACTGGATATCCGGATACGATTCCGATTCAGGTGCTTCCTGGATATACTTCTGAATATTCTCCCAGACCTCTGGAACCCTCAGGATGCGTGACCAATGCGAAATATAATCATAGTTGATCGCATTTTTCTGAATCCGTAGAATTCCAGCAATATCACGTAAATGTTTATCGGAAAGCCCCTCTTTATAATACTGCATCTTTCTCAGGATCACATCTTCCGGCGATGCGAACACAGATTCGCGACCTTGACCAATCGGCAATCGCTTTGTTCTCGACATCCGTGAGATTTCAAATTCCGATGATTTTGGAATCATGATATCGATTTTGAATCCTGTTTCAAAATGAATGATATTAAATTGCGATCTTCTGGCAATCGCTTCTTCGATCGCAACCCGGCTCAAATAAAATTCCTCTGCTCTGAAAAAACTGCAAAACCGATCCATATCGTCACGTTTCAAATCGACAACAATATCAATATCGATTGTCATACGTGGCTCTCCATATGCAATCGACGCAACTGATCCTGTCACAAAAAATGGAATGGATAGACTCTCAAACACCTCTGTGACTCGAGCCAGAAGGTCATATGGCACCATGAGACATCCTCCGGGCCACTTCCCGTTTTATCTCGGAATCATTCCATTCCGGATGTTGCTGTTCCACAGATCCTTTGACAATCTCGCGTGCCATCTCCCACATTTGAAAAGCGATATGCAATCGCTCGTCGGGGGTTTTGAGACTTAAAATCTCAGCAACCCGTACATCAACCATCTCCATCCGAAATTGCCGGGGCTCCATGGAATATTCGCCCTTTTTTTATTTGCCTGATACCACTTCCAGCACCCACTCCACAGCGGGCCGTGGGTCATCAAGTCCGTGCGGGTGATGCTTTAATCCCGGCTTTAAAATCAGCTTCGTCCGACCGCCCAGCTTCTTGTATCGTTCAAATAAAATCACCGTATTCTCAGGATAAGGCACCACCTCATCCGCATCTCCACAAATATTCAACAGCGGAATATCGGCCTTGGCCATGGTCTCCAGATTATCCACTGGATTGTATTTCCAGGCCAGTGCCGCCGCTTCGTCTGGAAATTCATAATCAGCGATCAATTTCTTCCAGTCGCCAGCACTTCCAGGCCCCTTGCCTTTGCCGCCGGGCCAGCTTTTAAAGTCGCAAACCGGATTATCCCCAATCACAGCCGCCACAGCATCAGGCCTTCTGGAGGCGAAGTTATAGGCGTAAAGCCCGCCCCGGCTTAGACCTTCCATCACAGCTTTTTTAGAGAGTCCATATTTTTCTGTCAACTCTTGATGGAACGCCTCAAATTTATCCATCGCCTTGGGGCATCCAAACGTATTGCCTACCGAGAGATGCACCAGATAGAAGCCGTTTTTTACCAGCGCCAGATCGATTTCAGGACGATGGTCAAAAAACTCGGTCCGCCAGATCCACGGATTCCCCGCCGCCGGCTTTGCAGGCACCACCACAATGGCAGGCGTATCGGCAACCTGAAAATCGTAACGCGTAAAACCATTCCACTGCGAGACTTTACCCGGAAAAGCAGGTGCAGAATCTGCCGGTCCAGCCATGATCAGACCAATCAGAACAGGTAGAAATGCATGCATGGGGGTATTTCTCAGGATGTTTCGGGACGAATCGGACATCGGCTCAACCCACTCCATTGAGAAGATTCTAACGGAATTGCCGTCGGTGAGCACATGAAAATTTGACCTTCTGCAAGCATTTCCAGTACCATATGGTGGAAAGGCCCGATTGGACCATTGCCGGAATGGCGAATCAGGCGTAGAGAAAAATGGCTGAACATGGCTACCAAGGCGATCACAATGACTGAATATCAAAAGGTTTGTGGAAACATGACATGGTCCGGACAAGTCATTTTCATGCTCTGTCTGGCATGTTTCGCCCACGGCTGTGGATCGCCTGAAAACGTCGACCAACCAACTGGTTCAGCTGTTTCAAATGCGACTCAGGAAGCCACTGAACCAACTTTTCCAGGTGTCACACTGAAAGTGGCCGCTCTGGAAGACCCTGCCCTGAGCCAGGTCACCGCGGATCTGGTGGGGGAATGGAGGGCGTCTCGCAAGGCCGATGTCGAGGTGGTCGCAAGTCCTGTGGCCGACCCGAAAACCGGGCTTGATCCAAGTGTCGATGTCTGGCTGATCCGCGGCCAGCGTTTGGGCGAATGGATTGACAAGGATGCCATCGAACCGCTCGCCGATCTCAGCGCCGACTGGGCCAGCCGGCCTACCGTTTTTGACTCCATGATCACCCGATATGGCCCTGACCGTTACTCTGTACCGCTCGGAACAAGCGTGCTGGTCATGGCTTATAAAGAATCTGTGATCAATGATCCTGCCATGAAAGCGGCCGCTGAAAAAGCTGGGATTGCATTTCCACCCACCACCTGGGATGAATTCGATAAATATGCAACCCTTTTAAAGCTGAAAGTTGCAACTCCACTGGCTCAACCGACCGTTTCTACGGCAAATGATATGCTACCGGTCGACTTGTTTTTGGCACGTGCGACAGCCATGGGCAAGCATCGCGATCACTTTTCATTTTTGATGAGTGCCGATTCGATGGTTCCAAGAGTGGACGGAACTCCGTTTGTGGATTCACTGAAATCACTTGTTGCATTAAGTCAAGGTCAGAAAATGACCCCTGAGGATTCACGTAAAGCCTTTAGGGAAGGCAACTCAGCGATCTTGATCGACTATGCCGAAAATGCATCGAAATGGGCCAATGCAGACGAGAAGGGGAAAATCGGAGTGGCTCCGCTTCCTGGTAGTCTGCGGGTTTATGAACCTGATCGTAAAGAATACGACAAGATGCAATCGCCGAACCTCTCGAGTTATATTCCCATGGGTGGTGGATGGGTTGCCGTGCTGGCCAAAGGTCGGACGCCTGAGAATGCAAATGCTGCCAAAGATTTTCTGATTTATCTGGCTGGTAATTCGATGGCGGCTCAGTGGGCAGCTGATCGAAGAATGCAGATGGTTCCGACCCGCGATTCCCTTCTGGCGTCAGGGTTTGTGGATCCAAGAATGGCTCCGAGAGTGGAAAGTGGGGCGTGGGGCGAGTCGATTTTAAAGCAACTCACAACCCAGAATTATGTGGTTGGATTAAGGATCCCCCAGGCTGGAGATTTTTTAGCCGATCTGGATCGCTCCGTGCAGTCAGCCTATGCAGGTGGGTCTGTTGAAACCGCATTAAAACAAGCGTCGGAAGCCTGGACCAAGCGTGTGAAGGCGTATGGGCCAGAGCGGATGAAATGGCATTATCGGCGGAGTTTGGTAAAGCCATTGACAGAACCCAAAGCACCAGCAGTGGGGCGATAAGAATCGCAATTATGAGTGAGCCTGCCCAGGATAATTCGGAGATGACTTCGGTCAGGTCGACCGAAGGGGAAGTGAAAGAGCTGATGGGGCTTTTTGACGCGCCCGCATTTGCGCGTCGTGGCCGGGACATGGAATGGTCGTTGAATCGGACTTTGACCACCTGTAAGAACCAGCGTCTGGAAATGCTTGAAATGCTCCATTGCAGGCTCAGAATGTGGGCCAATGGTGTGACCGGCCCCGACGACTGGCAACTTGCATTTACGGTTCCGATTGCATTTCTCTGGACCGATTCGGAAGCCCCTGAACCGGTTTGGAAGGCGAAAGTTCCGCCCTCCCGAAAAGTGGCGATTTCACTGGCAAAAAGCCTGACTCAAAGCGTGGACCGATTCAATCAGAGGTGGTCAAAGTGGGTGAGTCAATTAGAGTTGGATACACTCAACAAGCAAATCGACCATTACAACAAGTATTATTTATTGGAGAAGGAATGTATCGTCGGTTCATCTCGTTTAGCCGCCAGACTTTATAAGCCAACCCCAAGAGTGGACGGGGATTGGCTTTTAACCCAGTTTCCATTAATAAAGGTCCCTGGAATGATCGAATATTGATGGTTCTGTCGTATTTTTATGACGACGAATAAAGCTTGCGATTTTTCGGGTCGAAAGTCTGTAGGCGATCGTTCAGTTTCAGGCCAATTCCATTTTTATTGAGTGAATTCGGGATCGCAATCGGGGCCGATTGCAATGGTGTGGACTTGATTTGTACGGAGCGTGGCGATGGGATTGTCATTTTACCCATGCGTATTGTTGGTAATAATTTAAAATTCTCACGAGGTAATCCCGATGCGACCAAAGCCCTGATATTGACCTGATATACCCCAGGTTTCACTGCTGAGGATGGCTGGAGTTGCCATTGGCCGGTCGAATCGGCTACAGATGAAGCGACTGGTCTGGAGTTTTCAGGTTTACTGGATGCCGATGCGAGATACAATCGGACCTCCGCCCCAGGCGCTGATATTCCTGACCATGTGGCTTGTGTATCGGTTGTGATCAGATTCTTGCGATTCCAACTACCATTTTTGACTGATACCGATTGGGCTTCAAGTATCGAAGGATTCACCGGTTGATCGCCTGTCTGAAATGCTGGTAAGGCATTGAAATAAAACCATGTGTTTACGCCTCCTCCACCTGAATGGGAAATACCGGCACTATTCAACTGAATATATCGAGCTGTTCCGATCACTGGAACCTGACCAAAAAGATTGTATAGTCCACCATTTACAGGATTCACGCTTAATGGGGTGCGCTGATAATACACATCGGCTTCATTAATATTGGTAGGGACACGCACCAAAGGGTCGCGCGCGTTGCCTTTATACCACGAAATTATGCGTTTGGTGAACCAGCCGGCGAGTCCCCCACTCACGCTTTCGGCATTATTCGGGGCATCCGGATTAGCAGCATGTGGGTCTAATAAAGTCATCCGCTGGTACCCTGTATTTAAATTGTCTGTCGGATGTTTTTGAAGCCATAAAGCGGCTTGAGAGACCACCACGGTACCTTCGCTGTGAGCAATATAATCGAGGTCGATGGAGGCATCGGCAGGCAGTGTATCAGCGGTCAACTGAATTTTTCGGGCCAGTCGAGGGCCTTGTTTTCCAGCAGCGCCGGGGGTATAGCTATCGCCGGCCCAGTTGAATGGAATCACGGCATCGTAGCCATAATCCTGCATCTTCCAGCCTATTTTTGCTTCCCACTGAGGGATATTATTCTGAGAGCCCTGAATCCCACCGTGGCTGATCACACCAATTGTGTATTTACGAAACATGGCAGAATTATCGGAAACCAATGTTTCTTGCAATAATCCACTGGCACGCCCGACAACAATCACATAGGGCCTTGAGGGGTCAGGACGCATGGTCACACCAAGGTCGGTGCTGACCAGATGAGAGCCTGCAGATAGATCCGAACTGGCGATGGTGGACTTCGAACCGATCCACTTGTCGGAGGAATCGAAGTTGGCATCTGTGGAGCGATAAAAATCGAAGTTGAGGGAACTGGTCAGGCTGGAGTCTTCCAATAGGCTGTAGGAGACTTGCAACTGACCGCCTGTGATGGGCGTAAGTTTCTGTACAGAGAGAATATTCGTCGCCATTAACTGACGCACTTCAAGCGATTCCATGTGATGCGTATTTAATCGCACGGACCGGTTGTTTCTGTTGCGTTTTCTTGCATTAAAAAACTGGCCCATGTCGTTATCCAATCGTTCAGTACTTGATGAGTCAGAAATTCAAGACGGGATCCGGTCATCCGTAACCGAGAAACGACATGAAAATCGTTATCGGATATAAAAGGTCATGAAGGCCATCTGCATCGTGCAGATGATGTACTTTTGATCTGGTAGAAGTCGGATTATGAGCATTATTCAGGATTTCCAGAATAGAGCAATGATCACCAGTTTAATCAATAAGATGAATAGTCTGGCTGATCGTTCGATGCATGAATCATTCAGGTCGTGTGAAGCTATCATGAATTTATGGGATTTTCTCGGGCCGAGGGCATGGAATCGTTGGCTTGGTTCGACCGTTTCTGTTATCTATGAGAGCTATCAGCCAAATATCAGGCACTGTGGGCACCATATTCCAAACCGAAGGGGAATTTCGACATGACTCGGGAACAGACAACGGCAAGACCGTTTTTCATGGTAGCAGGAGGCTTGTTTTTAAGTACTGTTGCGCTGGCAACGGCATTAATCAATCAGCCGAGGATGGGTCGTCAACCGGACGGTGGATTTGTGGTAAGCACTGGTCAAAGGATCGAGGCTGATGCGAAAGCGTTTAGCGGTCGGCCGAGTGATCTGGCGGTTCACCCAAGTGGCAAATTTTACGCGGTGATGGGTCGAAATCGCGTCTTTTTGGGTGATGCAGGTCAAGTTTATGAATCGGCAGGTACCAGCCTGGGTTCAAATGCAGGCTATCACGGGCTGATTTGGTCGAATGATGGGAAGACTCTGTATGCAAGCACTCAGAAAGGCCATGTACAGACATTTCAGCTGAGCGAGGACCAGAAATCGCTGGTGGCTGCAAAGCTGATTAAAATCGTCAGTGACGACGTCAAGGCGAATCCTGTGCCGGGCGGGATGGCTTTGTCGAAGGATGGGAAGCGGCTTTTTGTAGTTTCCGCCAATCGCAATAGTGTGATTGAAATGGATCTTTCCGGGGAATTGCCGAAAATTGTTCGCGAAATGGCAGTAGAGAATGTTCCATTTGATGTGAAGCTGGCGGCCGATGAATTGCATTTGGTGGTGTCCAATTGGGGCGGACCTCTGGCCAAGCCTGGAGACCGTCTGGGCAAGAGCGACAAGCAGGATTTGGTGGTGACTGAACGTCAATCGGTGGCCAATGGATCGGTGAGTCTGGTGGACTTGAAAACAGGCAAAGCCGAGCATATCACTGTTGGGATACACCCGACGGCTGTTTTGGTGAACGGCGATAAAGCCTATATTGCAAATGCAATGAGCGACTCTGTGAGCGAGCTGGATTTGTCCAAGAAATCAGTCACTCGCAGCTTTGGATTGAAATATAAAGGCGAGCGGCTTCTGGGCGGGATGCCGAACGCTTTGGCGCTGCATCAGGATACGCTTTATGTGGCAGATGGTGGTGATAATGCGATCGCTGAGATTGACTTGAAATCAGGCGAATTGAAAGGCTTTCGCCCGGTCGGTTATTTCCCGGTTGCCGTGGGTATTTCAAACGATGCGAAGAGCGCGTTTGTACTGAACTCAAAGGGGAATGGCTCTGTGGCCCGGACCACTTTGGGCCGTGCAGGAAATGCACACGACTTTCAGGGAACGGTGAGCATTCTCGATTTAAATCGGCCGATTGGGGTGGAGACAGAGAAGGTTGCTGAGAATAATCACTGGAACACTGCTGCCAGAAAGCCTGCCCTGAAGGTGTATAACGGTGGTATTGAGCATGTGATTTATATTATTAAAGAAAATCGCACCTACGACGAGGTTTTTGGAGATCTGCCGCAGGGCAATGGTGATCCGAAGCTGGCGAGCCTTGGTGCGAAGGTGATGCCGAATCACCAGAAGCTGGCGACCGAATTTACATTATTCGATAATGGATATGTTTCTGGTACGAATTCAGCTGACGGGCACGCCTGGAGCACTCAGGCGATGGCGACGGAATACCTCGAGCATTTTTATGTCGGATATTCACGCACATATCCTGACGATGGAACCGATGCCATGGGCATTTCATCAGGCGGAGCCATTTGGGATAACGTGCTGGATCACAATAAAACTGTTCGCGTATATGGAGAGTTTTGTGACGACGAGAAGAATCACGTTTCACCGGCCCCCAAGGACTGGTTTGAAGTGTGGGAAGATCGCCAGAACAAGACCGGCAAGTTTCAATTTCATGCCGTGACTGCGATCCCTCGATTGAAGCCATTTACGCACCCGAATTATATGTATTGGCCGCTCTGGCAGAGCGATCAGGACAGGGCCGATAAATTCATTGCCGATTACGATCAGATGAGCAAGGAGAAGAAAGTTCCGAACCTGATGATATTAAGTTTGCCGAGCGATCACGGCGAGGGAGCGAATCCGAAATATCCGACTCCAAGGGCGATGATGGCGGATAACGATCTGGCGCTCGGGCGGATTGTTGAGGCCGTGAGCAAGAGCCCTGAGTGGGCCAAGACTTGCATTATGGTGATTGAGGACGATGCCCAGTCGGGCCCTGACCACGTGGACGGGCACCGGACCGTGTTTATGGCGATCAGCCCTTACACACGCAGGGGTTATGTGGATTCGACGTTTCAAACGACGGTCAGCATGATTCGCTCGATGGAATTGATGCTGGGGCTGCCTCCGATGAACCGGTTTGATGCGATGGCTAATCCGATGGAGGCTTGTTTTACCGATCAAGCCGATTTGCGGCCATATTCGAAGGTCATGAACAACATTGATCTGGCCGAACGCAACCCGGGTTCTGCCGGCAAGAAAATGACGGCTCTCGATAAATACTGGATGGATAAGACGTTGGAGCTGGACTGGAGCCATTTAGATGCCGCTGATCCATACTGGCTGAACCGGATCAACTGGTACACGATGCATGGTGATACGAAGCCTTATCCGGGGCGTGAAGGCGATGCGCCTGGGCAGTTTGAAGAGGATGAAGAGGAAGAGGAAGCCGAGGAACGTCGGCGGATGTTGAGTGACGACGACGAGTGAGTCAGTAAAAGTGAATGTCCGCGGTTTTGGTCGTTCGAGAAGTCGTTTCGAAAGAAGAAGCGAATCCAGCGACCAAATCCAGGCCTATCAAGCGAGAGCGATTCGGGTTGACAGTTTAGGCAACTTCGGGTGAAATTCGCGAATTGAAAGGGCTCTCGCTGACTGAAAATGCGCTGTGATCATGGATTTTGATCGGCGATTTGAGGGCCTCTCACTCAAGACTGACTTCAAAAGTTCGAGCTCGTGCGAGGGAACGCCGTGGTCGAGACATCGATTCATCCACGCCAATCTGATCCGTCAAATCCGACTGCCAGCCGGTCACGCACCAGCCATAATCCGCCTCTGCACCAGACGTTCCAGCCTGTTTCTGAAGCAGAGCCAAGGCTGAAGTGGTACACACGGCTGGATCAGGGCCGGCCGAAGCACGCTCGTAAAGACTTACGAGCCTTCGTATCGGTCTGGATTTATTTGACTCTGCTGACGGCTGTGGCCCACATTTATCGAGTGGAAGGCCGGGCGTTTGAGATTGTGCTCTGGACCACTCTGGCCGCCCTGCCGGTTTATGAGCTGGTTCCGTTCCGGCTCAAGAAGCCGACGCTCTCTCTCGCTGCAATCATTGGAATGGCCTGTATTTATGGCCGGGACACGGCGATCTGCGTGCTCGGTTTCACCACGGCCATAGTGGCTCTGGCCCGCACCAGCAGGCTGGCTTGGGAAATTCGCGCCGGAACGCTGGCTGCGATTGCCGTAAGCCTTGCATTTATAAAATCTTATGGCGGGCTAGGCGATCTCCCGCCCACCTTCTGGCCAGTGGCTGGGACGATGCTGATGTTCCGGCTGATGCTCTATATGTATGAGCTCAAACATGCCAAAACCAAAGAGACTCTGACCGATGCGGCATCGTATTTTCTGATCCTGCCGAACTGGTGCTTCCTGCACTTTCCGGTGGTCGATTACCGCACACTTCAGCGTGGATTTTTCTCCAAAGACATCGTCGAAACCCGCCGACGCGGCCTGCACATGATGTTCGTGGGGACCACCCACCTGCTAGCTTATCGTCTTGTGTATCATGAACTTCTGATCCGTCCGCAGGATGTCAGGGGGCTGGCCACTCTGGGTTCATATCTGGCCTGCAATTATCTGCTTTATCTGCGTGTATCAGGCCAGTTCCACATCGCCTGCGGGGTTCTCCACCTGTTTGGGCACCACATGCCCGACACGCACAACAAATACCTTCTGGCGCATAGCTTTACAGACTATTGGCGGCGGATCAATATTTACTGGAAAGATTTCATGGTCAAGACGGTCTTTAATCCCGTCTTTTTCCGGCTCCGCAAGCGTCCTCAAAACGTGGCTCTGGCAGGTGCAACCGTGGCTGTGTTTGTGGCCACATGGGCACTTCATGCCTGGCAGTCGTTCTGGCTGAGAGGGCACTGGGGATTCAGTGTGACCGATGCCATGTTCTGGGGCATTCTGGGCGGAATGGTGCTGGTAAATGTTCAGCTCGATGCCCGCCGCAAGCCAACGGCCAAAGTGGCCACCACCGGCGTGATTGCACAAGCACGTTACGTAGCAAGCATTTGCGGCATGATTCTCTCGATCACTTTGCTCTGGTCGCTTTGGTCAAGCCCTTCGGTGGTCGACTGGTTCAGCATGATGCGACGTGGCCTGAGCGGATGGTGAGACTGATGCACAACATCTTATCACACAAAGGTTTTCTGAAACGATCCATCCGTTTCAATGCCCACCGGTTTCAAGCGATTGGTGGGATTCAGATCGTCCTGTTTTCGTTGGTTGCGACCAGCCTTTCCGCGATCCCTGAGCGATTGTTACCCACTGAGGTGATTCGGTTTCGGGAGGTTCTCAAGCGTACTGGCCTGAATCGGGCCGATTATGAGACCAACGAAAGGGGCTATTATGAAGCCCTTCTGGAAACAAATCGCAGCCTCGCTGCTGTGGCACAAACTCCAAATGAACCGACTCCCGAGGTCATGAACATGCACCTTGCCGAGATGGCAAGTCGGCCGGTCATGAACACGAACGACATTCGCGAATATATCCTGAAGCCGTCCGTTGCGACCTTTGCCTATGGGACCCGATGGGAGACCAACAGCCTTGGCCTGCGCGACCGCGAATATCCTAAAGACAAGCCTGAAAACACCTTGCGAATTGCTCTTCTGGGCGATTCCATCGCCTGTGGATGGGGTGTGACCCGCTCGGAGCGGTTTGAAGAGCTTTGGGAGACCCGTTTGAATCAAGAGACGGGCGATGGCCAATCCGTGGAAGTCTGGAACTTCTCAGTTCCAGGTCATTCTCCGGGAGCCCGCTGGAAACACTTTGAGACGGCTGGGAAAGATACGGGGTTTGACCTGATGGTCTACGAGGCCACCACGAGCGACCCTGGCTGGGATGCTCACAGGCTGGCTTATCTGCTGACCAAAGGACTTGGAGCAGATGACCCACTCTATGCCGAAACCCTGAATAAGACAGGTGTTCAGGCGACAGCCTCGCGCTCGGAAAATCGCGATGCCCTGCTTCCATGGAGCTGGACGATTGTGGAAGGTGTCTACCACCATATCGTTGAAAGTTGCCATAAACGCGGTCTGCCTGTGGCTTTTGTTCTGATTCCTCGCGTCGGTGCGAACCTGACTAAGGTCGAAAAAAAAGGCCTGCTTGCTATGGCGGATTCGTCTGGTTTTGATCTGGTCGTCGATCTTTCTGACGTTTATGACGGCCAGATCGAGGACGATTTAGCAATTGCTCCGGGCGACTATCACCCGAATGTACTGGGGCATCAACTGATCGCCAGTCGTTGGGCTGATCAACTTGCACAATGGCCAGAACTTCAAAGGCGTTTGAAAACGTCAGGAAAAGCACCATGATCAGGCCAGCCACAAAAAAAACCTCGCGACTATCCCAACTCACTGGCAGCATTGGCTTTCGGGTGACAGTCACGATTGGATTGATCTTCTTTGGACTCTATGATATTCCCGTTTCTTGGGCCAAAGGGCGGGTGATCAAGCATGCCCTTAAGTCGCCTGAACAAGGTCGAGAATCGGCGGGCTATTATGAAGGGCTGATCGGGACATCCGACCCGGCCGCTGGTGCTTTGGAGCAAAGTCTGGTCGGTCAGCCCACAGATTGGGTCCATTTTGCGGACAGCGGTGTCTCGCAACTGGTCACCCACGACGTCGTTCAGTTCATCCTTTCGCCAAACGTCTCCCGATCTCTGTTTGGGAAAGACTTTACGACCAATAGTTTCCGAATGCGCGACCGCCCTGCCACGATCGAAAAGCCAGCCAATACCGTTCGGGTGGCCCTTTTGGGTGCTTCGATGGACATGGGCTGGGGGGTGGCCACGAACGACACTTACGAAAATCGGCTTGAAGACTGGCTCAACGAACAAGCCAAAGCGAGGGGCGACAACCGTCGTTTTGAGATTTTGAACTTCGCCGTAGCCGCCTATTCGCCAACCCAGCGACTGGCGATCTACCGCCGGTCTGTTCGTAAATTCAAACCTGATTTTGTGATCTATGCCACCACACTGCTTGATCCACGACTGACGGAAATCCATCTGTCAGATGCACTTAGTAACAATGCTGACCTCTCCGGATTTGATTACCTGACATCGGTTGTGGCCGAAGCCGGTTATGATCCAGCCCACCTGAAGCGTGACGCTCGAGGCAAATGGACTGACAAATCCAAATTCAAAATCTGGCTCGAACCGAAGCGCGATGAGATCAACCGGATCGCCTTGAGCGAGCTGGCCAAAGATTGCCGGGCTGATGGAGTGCAGCTGGCCAGCGTGATCATTCCAAGGGCAGGCCGGAACGATTTAAAGCACCTTCGCCAGGAAGGTGTTGAGATGCAACTGGCGTCTGCCAAATCAGTTGGGGTGACCACATGGGACCTGACAGACAGTTTTGACCATGAAGACCCGTCGAAACTGGCTGTGGCTGTCTGGGACGACCACCCGAACACGCGTGGCCATGAACTGATCTTTCAGGACCTGGTTCGCCACCTCATGGCCGACCCTTTGGGGCGAACCTTTGGTCTGACGGGTCATGAAAATCCGCCTGGCGATCAGAAGCCCAGCGACGAATAATTTCAGACGATCGAAACGGAATCAGCAACCATGCGACACCACGAAACCGATCCAGAACGACCCTCCACACTGGGTGGACTGCTTCTCGCTGCTGCAACACATCATCCTCATGGAGTGGCACTTAGGGAATCGGCCACGGGTCGGCATGTCCGCTACGGAGAGCTGGAGACTCAGGCAAATCAACTGGCTCACAAGCTGATCAGCTGGGGCGTAGGGCGAGGCGATCGGGTCGGTCTCTGGCTCCCAAAGTCGATCGAATCGGTGGCCACCATTCATGGATCGCTCCGCACAGGTGCTGCGCATGTGCCGGTCGATCCTCAGGCTCCGGCGGCCCGGGCGGCGACCATTTTCATTCTGGCGGGGGTCAGTGCGGTGGTGGTGCATGCCTCGTTTGTGGATGCTCTGAGAGCTGCCTGGCCACCCGAAAAAGCCTCGGAATTCCCGCGCCTGATTATCGTAGGCACTAGCTCTAAGCCAATATTAGATCAGGATTTGAGTTGGACTGACCTATTGGCGGGAGACCCCGTCGAGACGGTCCAGCCAGTGGATCAGCCGGTGACGGATCTGGCCTATATCCTGTTCACCTCAGGCTCCACCGGTCAGCCCAAGGGTGTGATGCTGACCCATGAAAACGCCTGGTGTTTTCTCGACTGGTGCGACCGGGAAATTGCCCCCACCGGGCACGACGTTTTCTCGTCGCACGCCCCCCTGCACTTCGATTTGTCGGTTTTCGACCTCTACGCCAGCGTTCGCCATGCCGCCCCGTTGGTTCTGATCGATGAGTCGATGGCCAAAGAGCCGGCGAGACTGGCAAATTTTCTGAAATCGAGTCATATCACCGTCTGGTATTCCGCGCCTTCGATCCTGGCGATGATGGTCGAGCACGGGCAGCTGGATTCTCCGATTGAAGAGACTGGGAAGCCCTGGAAAGGGCCAAGAATCACCCTTTTTGCCGGCGAGGTTTTCCCGGTGGCTCCGCTGAAATCTCTCCGCAAGATCTGGCCTGAATCGACTTTCTGGAATCTTTATGGTCCGACCGAAACCAATGTCTGCACAGCATTTAAGACGCCAGATAATCTCGATGATCTGGAATCTCCTCTGCCAATTGGCCCGGTTTGCAAGCCACTTGAGGGTCGCGTGGTGGACCCTGATGGTTACGACGTGCCGGCCGAGTCAGAGGGCGAGCTGGTGATTTTCGGGCCACGTGTGATGGCCGGATATTTTGGCCGTGACGACCTCACAGAAGCCGCGTTTTTCACTGGCCAAGATAGCCGTAAGTGGTATCGTACAGGCGACTTGGTCAAGCTCAATGCGTCTGGCGATTACGTGTTTCATGGTCGTCGGGACCGGATGGTGAAAAAACGTGGGTACCGGATCGAGCTGGGCGAGATTGAATCGGCCCTTTATCGCTTTGAGGCCATTGAACGAGCCGCCGTGGTAGCCGTTCCATCCGAGACACAAGGGCTTCGCATTGCAGCCTTTATCGCCATGAAGCCCGACCGGCCCGGATCGATCATTGCCCTGAAGCGTCACTGTTCGACGATCCTGCCGCACTATATGATCCCTGACGACGTGCGATTTCTTCCAGAATTGCCAACAACCTCGACAGATAAAGTGGACTATCCTGCCCTAAAAAAATTGGCAGAAAACTTGGCATAAGCGTCCGAAGATTCTAAGATCACACGACGAACGGAATCAGATTGCCCAGATTGTCGAATCGTGAAAGCCCGTGATGCCCAATACCAGTCAGGCCGAACCTCCAAAAAATGAACGGCTGGATTTATCCTGGCTGGCAAGTTCGAAAATTCTCCGCTGGAAGAGCTGGTTTTATGAAGGGCTGGTTCCACAACTCTCGAAGCGTGGGCCACTTGAAGCGGGTGCAGAGTTGGAGCGGGTGAGTTATTGGATCAACAAATGCTGGCCGATGCGCTGGCGAGAGATTCGAAAAGCGGTCCGACGGAACCGGGTGGCGTGCGATGCCCCGTGGGCGGAGCAGGTAGTGACTGGAGGATTGGCTACCCAGATGCTGAGATATCTGGCCCGCGACTGTATTCTCGACAGTATTCCGCCTTATGACTGGCCGGAAGTCTTTACTGTGTCAGGTTATGAGCACATCCAAAACGCGCTTGGGCAAGGTCAGGGCATCATCCTTTTGGGAAGCCATCTGGGAGGGCATCTGGCTGGAGTTCACTGGATGATCGAACACGGGGTACCGCTGCGGATGCTGGTACAGAGGCCCCGGAATGTTTCCAGGCGTTTGAATCAATGGTTTGACGAGGATCATCCGACGTGTACCCAACGCGAGATTTTTCTGAAGCGTGAGATGACAGCGACAGAGGCGGCCAGGCGCATGACGGATGCACGTCGTCTGATCCGTTCTGGCCAGTGTGTTTATGTCAACTGCGATATCCCCTGGACGGGCCCGAATACGGATGTGTTTCGATTTTTAGGCAAGCCGGTTCGGTTACAGTCGATCTGGATTGATTTGGCAGGAATTTTGGGATGCCCTGTGATTTCGGTCGAATGTCGTCAAAAACCAGGTGGGCAATTCGAATTAAAATTTGATGAGCCGATGATCGTAAATCCGCGAGAGCCGCGTCAGATCGTTTTTGATCAAGCGATCGGGAAGTTGGAAAATGCGATTTTACATTATCCGAACGATGCGATCGCGCACCTGACCTGGCCACATTTCAGGCCACATCGCGGACCATCGGCAGGATAAGGATTTGGCAGTCATATCAGGAGACATGGCCAACATAAACTGTTGTTCACAATAAGATTACGAACGTTATTGGGCTCCGGAGGAGCTAGCTATTAATAGCTATGTCCCATGAACAACAAATCAAAGACCCGTGTATTTGGGCTCCAGAGGAGACACCTATTTATTAGCTCTTTGCTGTATAAACGCTAAAAGGCACGATCCCGAAGGATCGTGCCTTTTATGCTTTTTGTGGTGATCGTTAATCAGCGGGTCGAGAGAGTCAGGTCAACCAATCTGAGCGAATGCTTCAGACGTCTTGAGGCAGATGACCCAGATTGAGTCGGGGTACCCTAACCTGTCCGATGACCAGCCTTTACAGATCACCCATTTTTCAGCGTTGCAGCGAAGCTTGAGGAGAAGCAACAGCGGCAGGAGCGGCGTAAGCAGCAGGAGCGCCACAGCCGTCGTTGCAAGCCTTAGGAGCTTTGACAAGGCTGAAGTGGTGCTTCTTCTTCATAACGTACTCGCAGCTGGTCGTGTGGACCAACTTAGGCAGGCTGATCTTTGGCAGGCTGATGTGTGGCAGGCTCAGGCCTTTTTTGCCACAAGCACCACCACAATCGGCAACTGCAACAACGCTTTGAGCGGATGGAGCAGCGTAGCCTTGTGCACTGGCCAGACCGCAGTTTGTGCAGCCGTGGCTGGCATTGGAAACGCCAGCGAAGCCAAGGACGAGAACAAGAGCGAGGCTCAGGATTGATTTCGACATGGGAGAAAGAGCTCCTAGCGATTTGCGAGATATAGAAGTGACGTGAAGGACGTCGCTTCCGCTTCTGATGACGAGAAGTTGATGCGTCTTTACTTCGGCAAGGCTTTCCCGAGCCCTGTCTCTCACTTTCACAAGTGCAAGCACCTGATCAGAACAAGACAACCAAAGTTTGGAACGCCTGTTTGGTGCTCCCCGTTCTTATCTCATCTGGGTTACGAGATCCAGAGGCGACACTTGATATATCGTCAGCACCCCGGCACATCTTGAGTGTCATAACTCGAAATTCCACAAAGGTTTACGTGTATCACTTGTATCAATTTAAGCGATCTTGACGAGTGTAGCGATTATGCAGGCGTGTAGGCCTGCTGACACTCTTAGCGTATTAAGGGTAAGACTGGCTAGCCGGAGGGCGCTAGCCACGGTTTAAGCGATTAAGAAAACCAACCGGGGCTAGCGCCAAGACCGGCTGGATAAGAGGCGATAGCCCACGGTTCGCCGAAGAAAACCAACCGGGGCTAGCGCCAAGACCGGCTAGATAAGAGGCGATAGCCCT
>Ga0208720_1000063_pt1 | contig 27614 bp, 18 predicted proteins | sample LakMenEpi20Apr10_FD_150716 | JGI IMG/M metagenome (GOLD analysis project Ga0208720, IMG submission 150716) | Freshwater microbial communities from Lake Mendota, WI - 20APR2010 deep hole epilimnion (SPAdes) | ecosystem: Environmental > Aquatic > Freshwater > Lake > Epilimnion/Euphotic zone ...
CATAACCCACTGTGTCAGGAATGTTTACAGTCGTGGCACCAGCTTCAATCACGGCTCCGACGACGTCGCATAGGAAGTCGATCTCGGTGCGGGCAGCATCTTCAGGAGAGAATTCAATGTCCGCACAAAGACTTCGGGCGAATGTTACGCTTTCCACAGCCTTGGCGATGATCTGATCGCGACTCATTCGGAGCTTGTGTTCGCGATGGATCGCCGACGTGGCCAGAAAAACGTGAATCCGTGGCTTCTGGGCGAACTGCAAAGCCTCCCAGGCTCTGGCAATATCACGTTCATTGGATCGGGCCAAACCGCAAATCGAAGAGCCGGTGATTTCAGTCGCAATGGCACGAACAGATTCAAAGTCGCCGTTGGAGGCGATTGGGAAGCCAGCCTCGATAATATCCACGCCAAGTAGCGACAGAGCTCTCGCAAACTCAAGTTTTTCGACATGGTTCATACTGCAGCCGGGTGATTGCTCACCGTCGCGCAGTGTGGTGTCGAAAATCTTGACATAGCGGTCGCTTTGGCTGGTTTTTTGGCTCTCGTGCGTGGTCATGGAATCGATCCTTGGTTAAATGTTCTGCAGATGATCCACTTCGACCAGTTCAGAACCTGACGAATACCAATGAATCGCCCAAGTCGTCCGATCATGCGGATCTATCTACAACTTCCATCATAACAAATTCAGAGCTTTAGAACCAACCTCAAATCATCGTGGGCCAAGTCAACTCAACTTCATCAAAGTTGAATCAGTCTGGCCCGTGGAATAAATTTCAAGAACCTTGAAATTCAAGCTCTGCAGGAACAGGCCGAGAATAACATCCGGTTTTTCAAAATCAACGTAGGTTAGCGTCGGGCTGGGACTTTTAATGTCCTTCGGATATAGCTATTAATAGATATCTCCTCTGGAGCCCAAAAGATTACTAATCCAGGGCTTATGGATGTCCAGAGGACATGCCTAGTAATAGCTGTCTCCTCTGGAATCCAATCACTCAAAAACCGGTAGTTATCTCTCGCCTGTTCCTTATGGCTTCGCAACAGGTGCTGGTGGAGCCGCTGGAGGAGTTGGTGGGGAGACCGGCGAAACCGTGGCCGGTGCTGCCACTTTCACTAACGGAGCTAATTCTAAGGGAGCTTTCGGATCGGGCGTTACGGGTGATTCCGCAATGGGTGCTGGTGGAGCAGGAATCTGGGCAGGTGCAGGAGTTTCCTGAATCGCAGGAGCCGGAGCAACTTCCATGGGAGCGATTGTTTCGAGAGTCACTGATGGATTCAGAACTCCACCCGTCGCCGTGGAAAGAGCTGAGTCGGTGATGATCCGAAGTAGACCGTTGGTCTCAGCATTCAAAAGTTCTGTGACGTGATCGTCACACGGAATCACGAATGAACGCAAAGGCTGGCAGATCTTCTCGTTGGCGTGGAGGAAGTGCTTCGTCTGGCGCTTCACAACATCGTAATCATTCTCAGCCCAGACCACTGTTAATGGCAAGCCGATCAATCGCTTGGTGTGAATCGGGCTGGCATGCCAGCCTTGGAGCGGGGCCCAGTTCTTCCAACGATTGCCGTAACGCACCAGAAAATTTATGTCATATAGACCACTGATCAGCGTGAGGCTCTGAAAATCTCGTTCATTTAGTGATGATCGGCCGTCTGTCAATGACATATATGCCAGATGGGCACCAGCCGAATGACCGACCAGGTGGAATTGAGTGGAACTGAAACCGTAATTCGGAAGATTGGCTTGCGACCAGCGAACGGCTTCCACAACGTCGATCAGATTATCCGGATATTTCTGTTCTTGACCATATTGAGGAATGATCAGATTGATTCCATAACCGGCCAGAGCCACACCCAACTTAGTGTATAAATTCTTGTCGTGCTTATACCAATTGCCGCCAGGGATATAGAAAACCGTTGGGCCAGCCGGGTTGGCTCGATAAATATCGAGGGTGTGAGCTTCGACATCAAACGGAACATCTTTAAAGATTTCCTGAGCATGAATTTTGCCCAGTGAAGAAATGCCGAACGCAAGAATTAGGGCTTGCAGTGCAAAACGCCGGAACAACATTGGTGATGCGACTCCTAAGATGTTCGAACTTCAACGTTTCAGAAAGTGCCGGAAGATTGTCTTAGATTAAATATATCTGCTGATTTAAGATTTCAAAATTTAAAGGAAATAATTCGGAAAGCCCTGACGAACCATGTCCGAATCAGGCCGACTGTGACTAAACCCTCAATCATGCCCAGAAGCGGATTTCTGTAGGCACGGCCCCCTGACCGGGCGGGTTTTCGCCCATTCAATCAATGCGCATGTAAAGCGTTATATAAAAACAATTTACATCGTTCTGGAAAATAAACCCAAAGCCCGCCATGTCAGGAGACATGGACTACATAACATTCTGTCTATTTTAGATTTATGAATCGCCGTCGAGCTCCGCCTCAAATCTCAGACTCAAACTCCAGATTTCAGAATGAGAGGGGGTAGAAGAAGATCCGCGTCCAAAACTTTTGATCAGACAGAGAAGCCGTTGAGTCGGCAAGCCAAAGCTGATACACTGAGAATCTGAAATCGTTGCTCAAGACAATACGTCAAATCGTTGTCTTGTAAGCTACTGAATCGAAGCTATTCTTGATATCACGGAGTTTGCCGCTCATGTCCACTGCGGTCTCACCTCGACGCCTGCTGCTGGTCGAAGATAGTTCGACAATGCGCCGGATGATTTCGACCCTTCTGGGCGATGAAGGTTATGTAGTGGAAACCGCCGTGGATGGCGTGGACGGCTTGGCCAAAGCGCGTGCCAAAGTTCCTGAACTGATCCTGACCGACTACGAAATGCCGGAAATGGACGGCCCGGCACTCTGTCGGGCCCTCAAGGAAGATCCGATTCTGCGCACCACTCCTGTGATCATGCTGACCACTCTGGGTGCGACCGACAACAAACTTGCTGGCCTCACCGCTGGTGCCGACGATTACATCCAGAAGCCGAAAAGCCCGGACGAAATCCGTGAACTTTTTGCCCGGATCAAGGCCCGGTTCCGGATCGCTGATCTCTCCGCTGAACTGACCGAACGAAATCGTCTGCTGGAATCCGCCCACAAAAAACTGACCTTTGAACTCGATCTGGCTCGTAAAGTTCAAGCCGCCCTGATGCCCAAGCCGCCCAAACCGCGTGGCGTGCTTAAGATGTCCGTCCGCTACAAGCCTGCAAATCAGCTCGGTGGAGACGTTTACGACTTTTACCGCTTGGACAAGGAACGGCTTGGAGTTCTCGTAGCCGACATTTCCGGCCACGGCGTGAACTCAGCCATGCTCTCCGGCATGGTCAAAAGTCTGGCATCGTCGCTCTCAGCCGCCGTTCTCGAGCCAGGCGAGCTCATGGCCGGTCTTGATGTCCAACTCGAAAACTATTTCCCCGATGGATACTTCTGTACCGGTCTCTATCTGATCGCCGACGAATCCACCGGCCTGCTCCGATACGCCGGAGTGGGTCACCCTCCAGCCGTTATCGTGGGCCCTGAAGGAATCAGAACTCTTGATTCCAACCCCGGCCTTCTCGGAGTGGGAATGGTCGATGGTACATCCGGTGGTGTGGACCGTCTTCAGCCTGGCGAATCGCTCCTGATTTACACCGACGGTTTGCCCGATGCGGCCACTCCAACCGAAGAGATGTTCGGTCAGGCCCGTATTGAGCAACTCATGAGCGAGAACAAAGATAAGACGCCTGACGAGATTCTCTCAGCCATTGAGAAAGTGGTCGCAGCCCACGTTCATCCAGGCTCGGCGGCGGACGACATCAACCTGGTTCTGATCCAGTATCCACCAGAGTCGTAAGAATTCCGGGTCTGTTTCTGGACTTGGCCGATTCATCATATATGTTACCAACAGACGATTTCGAAGATTCGCCTGTTGGTAATTTTTTGTTATCTGGACCGGTCGGTATCGGAGGCGGATCGTACTTCCAAGTGATCGTCTGAATCTCACGGCGACTCCTTCCATGAACAAGCAATCACTCACGATATCCGGCCCAATGACGATTTACGAAGTGGGTGATTGGCGCGAGCTTTTCCTCCACTCCCTGAAATCAGGTTCGTCGCTCGACGTCGACCTTCACACCTCAGGCCCTTGGGATACAGCTGGTCTGCAGCTCCTAATCTCTCTTGTAAACACAGGTCATCAAAGAGATTGCGAAGTCAGGTTCCATCTTGTACCAAAGGTATGTCACGATCTGGCCAGAAGAGCCGGCCTGAGCGAGTGGCTTAAAAAGTTGTCCCTCTCAGAACTTTGATCACGGTCAAATCAACGTCTTCCGACGATCATTTCTGTAGCACTCTCCGTGGTAAATTTCATGAGTGAAGGAGCGACTTGATGGCAACTGTGATCCTGCATGTCGACGACAGCCCTTCGATTCGTCATTGGATCACCACGGTTCTGACCGTCAAAGGTGGAGTCACCGTTCTTTCCGCTGAGGACGGTGTTGAGGCCTTGAATATTCTCTCCACAACCTCTGTCGATCTTTTGTTGAGTGACTTGGAAATGCCCCGGGTGGATGGCCTCGAACTGGCAAAAGCCGTTCGCAATATGCCCCAGCATAAATACTTACCCATCTTAATCTTATCAACGCGCAAACCCGAAAGTTTTCCGATCAAACGCCGTGAAGCTGTGACCGGCTGGATCACAAAACCAGTCGACGCCGACCTGCTCAACCGGTGGGTGAATCGACTACTGCCAGGTTAATGACTTCACTATGGAGCCCAAGGATTAGGCAGAAAATAACTTCCCTTTTTAAAACCAATTAACCGGGGCTAGCGCCAAGACCGGCTAGATAACAGTCGATAGCCTTCAATTTCTTGGTTTGAATCTAGCCGCCGGGCGATAGCCCACGGTTCGCGGAAGAAAAACAACCGGGGCTAGCGCCAAGACCGGCTAGATAAGAGGCGGTACCCTACGGTTTCTTGGTTCGAATCTAGCCGCCAGGCGATAGCCCCCGGTTCGCGGAAGATAAATAACCGGCATGTGTGAATCTAGCCCCCTCTCATTCTGAAATCTGAAGTTTTAGTCTGAGATTTGGAGCGGAGCCCAAAAGTGATTCATAATCCTCTCATGGACAACGTTTTATGTAGGCCAAGTCCCCTGACATGGCGGGCTTTGGCCTTGTTTTTCAGAACGATGCAAATCAATTTGGTATAATGTGTTACATGCGTATTGACTGAAAGGGCGAAAACCGCCCGGTCAGGGGACCGGGCCTACAGGAATCCACTTATGAGCGTGATTGGGGTTTAGTTCCAACAATGGTGACTTTTTTTTACAGGTGATCGACAAATCGTTTGAAAAAGGCGACAATTCAGGCAAGGTGTGACGAATGTGACGCCCGCGTAATTCGCGCCCAATAAGTCCTTTGCATTGGTCGTGAAGTCTCAACCCCCTATATACGAATAAAGATGATGAACCGTCGTGCATTTTTGGTGAGGAGTCCCCGGACTCGCATCAATCCGCGATGTCGGTCTGATAAAAGCCTGAATGAAATCATGAAGGCAGGTTGAAAGGGTCGCTAACTGCGTGGACGATCGATTCCTGGAAATGTTTTTTGAAGAGGCTCGTGAGCTTCTGATGGTCCTCGAAGAGGGCCTGATGGAGATGGAGAGTCGCCAGGATGATCGCGCTTTTCTCGATAAAGTTTTCCGGTCCGCTCACTCCATCAAAGGTGCGGCAGGAATGGTCGGCCTTTCGAACGTGGCCGGCCTGACCGATAAAATTGAGACAGTACTCGACAAAATCCGCTCGAAAATTGTTCCCGTCGATTCGGATATCATCAGTACCCTGCTCGAAGCACGCGACCTACTGAATGTCCAGGTCGATTCTGCTGCCAATGGGGAGTTCACGGAAGCCCCTGATTCCTTGATTGCCAGGCTTGAAGAATTCACCAAGCCACCATCCCAGCGCGTTCAAATGGTTGGCAGCCAATCAAAATTGGAGCCAGCCAAAGAGTCTGCCGAATCGAATCCAGCGGCCAGCCCTGAACAAGGGCCCAAGAAGCCGAAACGCAAGCGTCGCGAGAAATCTAAAACTGTTTCTGGTGCATCACTTGCAAACGAATCTACAGACGTTCTGAACTCCGATGGGACTGCTCCTCCTCAAATTGATTCTGAGACCGGGGCCGAACCCGCTCGCCCTAAAGGTTACCGCATTCGGTTCGCACCCGGTAAAGACGTCCTCAAAAGGGGCATGAATCCGCTGGGTGTGCTCGATGAACTTTTCGAGCTGGGTGAAGCGTTTCTGCGAGTGGATCCATCGCATGTTCCAACACTTGATGCGATCGACCCTCAGCTCAATTATCTGGCCTGGGAGATCGAGCTTCGGACCAACGAGCCGATCGAACGCATCCACGACGTCTTCCTGTTCGTCGGTGACGACTGTCGCATTGAAATCACTCCACTGGCAGACGTTGAGCAAAGCGAATACGATGCGGCAAGTGTTCTGAATCGCACCCCTAAAGTCGAGCCGGAGCCTGGCACATCAGTCCTTTCTGGGCCCACCTCGGTTGAGAATCTAGTCGATTCGAAACCCAATTTGGATTCCGGCACGATCCCTCCTGATGCCCCTCGGCCAGAGCCAGCGACTCGAACCACCAGCTCGATCAATGCCTCGCTCGATCAATCCAGAGCAAGTTCTACACGCTCTGAAGCCATTGAAAGTGCAGGTTCACTGCCCGGCGGTCTGCTTCCAGCCGGTGCTGATGCATTATCCAAAGTCAACCGATCCGCCTCGTCGCGTGCCGCCTGGACCGGTGCAGCCGGCGCTGTGACCAAAAACACTTCGACACCTCGGATTCGGGTCGATGCCGCCCAGCTTGACGACCTCGTCGGCCTGGCTGGCGAACTGGCCGTTCTGGCTGACAACTTGCAGGGGATCCGCGAAATCAGCGGTGCTGAGTCATATCGCCTTGCCCTGGAGAGCCTTGAGCGTGTGACCCGTCAGGTGCGTGACCAATCGCTTGAACTTCGAATGGTTCCCGTGGAAGAGCTTTTCAGCCGATTCCCACGCCTGATCCGCGACCTTGCCGACAAGTCTGGCAAAGAGATTCAGCTTCGGATTGACGGTCAGGAAACCAGGCTCGACCGAACCATTGTCGAGCGGTTGGCTGAGCCAATGATTCACTTGATCCGGAACTCGGTCGATCACGGCCTGGAAACTCCGGAAGAGAGAGAAAAAGCTGGCAAGCCGCGTCAGGGCCGAATCGTCCTTTGGGCGGGTCATGAAGGCGATCGGGTGGCCCTCAAAATTGAAGACGACGGCTGTGGCCTGAATCGCGAACGGATTGTCGAAAAAGGGATCGCCAAAGGCTTGGTTCCTCCAAATACCAGCGCCGATGACCCCCGAGTGGTGGGGCTGATTTTTGAGCCAGGATTCTCCACAAGAGACACGGTCAACGAGCTTTCTGGCCGGGGTGTAGGTCTGGATGTCGTTCGAGACGCTGTTCGTGCGCTTCGGGGCAGTGTCTCAGTTCAGTCTGAACCTGGACGAGGGACTTGCTTTACCTTCAGGCTCCCCTTAACTTTGGCATTGATCGACGGCCTGCTTGTGGAGGTGGCTCACGAGAAATACGTCGTACCCCTATCACAGGTCGAAGAATGCGTGGCATTAGGTGGGACCAGACCAGCACTCTCCAGCGGTCGCATGTGTGTGTCCGTGAGAGACGAGTTGGTCCCTTTGGTCAACCTTCGCAAATTGTTTGAGGCGAAGTCTCCGAATCCGAGACGTCAGGAAATCCTTCTGACCCGTCACGGTGGTCAGCGGGTTGGAGTCTCTGTGGACAAGCTCTTAGGGCGCGTTCAGGCAGTGATCCAATCGCTCGGCGAAGGGCTTGGCCATCTGGGCCGTTTTTCCGGAGCGACCATTCTGGGCGACGGCGCTGTCTCATTGATACTTGACCTGACGGCCATCGTGGCCGAAAGTCGTGCAGCAGAGATCCGAGCTGATTTGGCGCGGGCAATGTCCAAGCCCGAGGTGATTTCATGAGCATGAAACTGCGTTCAAAAATCTCGGCTGCACTGGTCGCCTTCGGGATCATCCCGTCGGTCATCGTTGCTGCTGTCACGTTCTACACAGCTTGGACTCTGAAGCGGAATCAGGCCTTCCTGATCACCGAAACTGCCAGAGCCGGCGCTCATTCCATCGAGCGCCAGATGCGTCAAACCGCCGTGGGCGTAAAGCCTTCAGCTGGGCCCAGTAAACCCGATTCCCCACCCGCCGGAACTGGTCCAGCCAACTCCGCCGGTAACCAGATTGCATCGGCCTACGCCGAAGTCTCGCAGCAACTGGGCGACTATGGCATCAAGCGACCTCAAGTCATGCTTATCGAAGGCAATGCGAATGCCTCAGGCGCCACTTGGAATGTCGTGGCCCGCCAAGGCGAAAATCTGACCGACGCCACAGCCAACCAAGCTGAATTTCGTGAGCTCTTCAAAGATGCTTTCAAGAATGCGACCGTTCAGAGAGCTCAGGAAATCATTGAGGAAAACGACAAGATCCTCGTCGGATTCTGGCCAGTGGAAGCGGACGATGAACTCGGTGCAGTGAACAAGCGTCTCATAATTGTTGCCGTTCGCCTGAGCGAGGCTTATTCGACCATCTACTGGATTCAAAGCGTAACCATGCTGGTTTTGATGCTTTGTCTGGTCCTGACCGTAGGGCTCGGCCTCTGGCTCGGTCGTCAGTTCGTGAGTCCTCTGCGCAGCATCATGTCTGTCACCAAACAGCTTCAGGATGGCGATCTGAACGTCCACATTGATGTCGACAGCCACGACGAACTCGGCCTTCTCGCTGATCAGCTCAACAGTGTGATCCACAAACTTGGCCAGGTGGTGGGCGAAATCCGTCAAGCCACTGGATCAGTCTCCACCGCCAGTAACGAGCTCAACAGCTCGGCTCAGCAGCTCTCCCAAGGTGCCACTGAACAAGCCGGTACACTTCAGGAAATCGCTTCAAGCCTTCACTCTGTAAACAATTCGGTGGAACGAAACGCCCATCACGCTCAGCAGACTGCAAAGACGGCCAATCAGGCCAGCAGTCAGGCGGAACGTGGTGGATCAGCGGTGCTTGAGACGGTCGAAGCCATGCGGCAGATCGCCAAGAAAATTACGGTGGTCGAAGAAATCGCCTATCAAACCAACCTGCTCGCTCTGAACGCCGCCATCGAAGCGGCCCGGGCCGGTGCCCACGGCAAGGGCTTTGCCGTGGTGGCAGGTGAAGTCAGGAAACTGGCGGAATCGAGCCAGTCAGCCGCCCAGCAAATTGGCGAACTGGCTTCGAGATCCGTCAAGGTGGCCGAAAATGCTGGCCAGCTTCTGGAACGAATCGTTCCGATGATTCGCGAGACATCCGGCCTGGTTCAAGAAATCGCTGCCGCCAGTCAGGAGCAGCGAAACGCCATTCAAGAGATCAACCTGGGTGTCAGCCAGCTTGACGAAGTGGTCCAGCAAAACGCTGCTGCAAGCCATCAACTGGCCGCCACTTCTGGCGATCTGGCAGGTCAGGCCTCGACCCTTCAGAGACTCGTCAGCTTCTTCCGTCTTGAAGGCGGGTTCGACTCCATGTCGCTCCCCTCACCAAGCTTCTCGGCAGCCTCTCATCGGTCTCAGTTCAGGCCATCGCACGCACGCCGGCCCAACTCTTCGTTCAAGCGGGCTTCAAGCGCATCATCTTCTGCATCCAGCAGTTCAGCCGATTCTGACTGGTCATCGCCCAAGCCGGGCAACTCGTCAGGAAACTCTTCGAGTGGGGGTCCCAACACGGGCGGAATCGTGGTAAATCTCGATGATGACAGCGATTTTGAACGCTTCTGATTCTTGATTCGCGAGCAGGCTCTACAGGCAGATCATCACACCGCAGGAGGTGGGACATGTTAGAGAACAATCCAGTCTCCATGAGCCCACGACCTTTTGGCTCCAATTTTGCTCCCGAAATCCATACCGAAGTCGAACGATCACAATCCTATGTGATCTTTCAGCTCGGTGGCGAACATTACGCTCTGGAAGTCCTCAGAGTACAAGAAGTTCTTGACATGGGCGCACTAACACACGTCCCAGGGTCACCGAACAGTTTGCGTGGCGTATTAAATCTAAGAGGTCACGTTGTACCGGTTTGGGACCTGAGAATTCCGTTCGGTCTACCAGTAGACTCTAGTATCGCACGTGCTCCATGCGTTTTAATGGTAGAGTCGAATTTCGGAGAACAGGTGCGGGTGACCGGCTTGCTAGTGGACCGTGTCTCCGATGTACTGGAATTTCCCAACGAATCCATACAGCCCTCGCCCCCCATGGGTCTGGGCAAGGCTGCTTCGTATGTTCGGGGGTTAATTCGCTGGGAAGAGAGTTTCCTGCTCGTGCTTGATGTCGATCGTGTGTTTATCTCGCTAATGAATATGGCCCACCCTGGCGGGGGTTTCTGAAGTGTCACAAAATGACTCCAGATCCAACCCACCTTCAGGCAGCGGTCTACCACAACCGATCGCGGGGTCCGAACCGGAACCGTGGTCTGTTGAAGATTTTGCGCCTATTATCTCGTTTCTTAGACAGAAGATCGGGATCACACTCGAATCGCACAGGATGGGGTTGCTCCAGGCCCGCCTGCGTGCACGCCTGCAAGCGCGTGGCTTCACCAGCTTTACCAGGTTCGTGGAACGGGTCCTGAAGGTCGACCCTACCGGTCCTGGGATGCAACTGCTGGTCGACCTCAGCACCGTGAATCACACCTCGTTTTTTCGCGAACCAGCCCACTTCACATTCCTGGCAGAACAGCTCGGTCAAGCCATTCGCGAGGCCTCTGGATCCCCGATCCGGATCTGGTCCGCTGGCTGTTCCTCAGGTCAGGAACCGTACAGCCTGGGGATGATCCTGAACGACGCGATTCCGAACCTGTCGCCTCAAAAGGTCGAACTCTGGGCGTCCGACCTCTCCCTGGAAGTCGTTAAAAACGCCGCTCGGGCCATCTACAACACGCGCGACGTTGCCGGCGTTCCGCCCGACATGCTCAAACGCTATTTCATGCGTGGGACAGGTCCCAAAGAAGGGACGTTTCGCGTGATCCCCGAAGTGCGCGACCTGGTGAAATTCCGCCACCTCGACCTCCGTGCCGCATCATGGCCCCTGCCCGGCGATTTTCACGCCATCCTCTGCCGAAATGTCTCCATCTATTTCGCCGACGAAGAACGCATCACTTTGCTCGAACGTCTCGCAGGCTCACTGCGCACCGGTGGCTGGCTGATTATGGGCAATGGTGAAATTCTGCCTACAGTCCCTGTCGGTCTTCGCAAAATCCTGCCATCGATCTATCGTAAGGAAGGATGACCGCCATGATCGGCAAGAGTGCCGCCGGGCCGGCCGTCTCTCGCTCTGGTCCGGCTACCATGGACGTCCTGATTGTCGACGATAGCGCTGTTGTGCGCCAAACGCTCAAAGCGATCGTCGAATCCGACCCCCGCTTCAAAGTCACCACAGCTGGCGACCCCTACGAAGCCGTCGAGGTGCTCAAAAAACTTGTCCCAGCCGTCATGCTGCTCGACGTGGAAATGCCGCGCATGGACGGCCTGACCTTCCTCCGAAAGCTCATGCGCCAGCATCCCATGCCGGTCGTCATGTGTACATCGATCGCCGACAGAGCCCTTTCCGCTCTTGAAATCGGCGCCATGGAAGTGATCGCCAAGCCCGACTGGCGCGACCCCTCGAAAATGGCAAGCTGGTCCGCCAATCTGCTCGAAAGTGTGCGTAACGCTGCCAAAGCCGGCCAACTTCGCCAGAATCGCAAAGATGAGCCTCAAACGACCGTCAAGCCCGACGGCCGCCTCTCCGCCGATACCATCCTGCCCAAACAGACATACACCAACCGGGGTGTGACCACCGAAAAGGTGATCGCCATCGGAGTCTCCACCGGCGGAGTCCAAGCCCTTCATCAGATTCTAGCAGGGTTTCCCTTAGAAACTCCCGGCCTGGTGATCGTTCAGCACATGCCCGCCGATTTCACCCCCGCTTTTGCCGCCAGGCTGAACAACGACCCGAAAATTCGCATGGAAGTGCACGTCTGCCGCCACCTCGAACAAGTTCGGCCAGGCCAGATTCTGATCGTTCCCGGAGACATCCACAGTGTGGTGCGTCGATCCGGACCCGGCTTCCGTGTCGATTTGGTCGACGGCCAGCCCGTGAATCGCCATAAACCGAGCGTGGATGTTCTCTTCCGCTCTGTGGCTCAGGCCGCCGGCCCACACGGTGCCGCCGCCATTCTGACCGGCATGGGCGACGATGGAGCTGAAGGACTTCTGGAAATCCGCCAGGCAGGCGGGCTGACCATCGCTCAGGACGAAGCCACGTCCACTGTTTTTGGAATGCCCCGAGAGGCCATCAAACGCGGAGCCGCCAAACTCGTCCTGCCCCTCGACCGAATCGCATCCGCCCTGCATCCAAACGGCGGCCAATGGACCGATTAAACTTATGGGGTCGTTTTTAACATCTGCGGGAACAAACACAGGATGGTGTTGTGAATCAATGATCGAAGTGAAACCGTGTTCATCCGATTTATTGGTACACATAAACAATACGACCAGATTCATCTGGAGGAAGTTTGATGACCCCCAGGCTTATTAAAACGGATGATCATTACGAAGAGGCCCGGGCTTGTATCGACTTCATTTTTCACGCAGAAGCCTGTACGCCTGAGGGCGATGAAATGGAATTGCTTGTGAAACTGGTCGAGCTTTACGAACAGACAAGATTTCCTGTGAGTTTTCCCGACCCTATCACAGCCATCAAGTTCTGGATGGAGCAACAGGGCCTGTCGCAGAAAGACCTGGAGCCGTTTATCGGTACGAATTCGAAAGTTTCGGAAGTGCTTTCAGGCAGACGCACTTTAAGCCCCTCGATGATTCGTAAACTGGTTGATGGATTGGGTATTCCTGTCGAAGTTTTATTGAAACAGCCATCCAGGTCGACGCCCACTGTGGAAAACCTCTCCCTGAAATAAAAAAAAGATACTCGAATATTGATAATACCTCTCCCATCAGATCAGGAGCCATCATGACCAGAATTCAGTCAACCATCGCCCGTGAAGTTTTGGATAGCCGTGGTCGGCCTACCGTGGAAGTGGAAATTCGCACAGAATGCGGAAAAAAAGGCCGGGCTATTGCTCCGTCAGGCGCCAGCACCGGCAAACACGAAGCGATCGAACGCCGCGATGGAGACCGCAACTGGTATGCCGGCCTGGGTGTGGGTGGTGCTGTAAAAGCTGTAAACGAGACACTGGCGCAAGTCATTTCAGGCTTGAATCCAGCCGATCAGGTCGCCATTGATGCGGCCCTGATCGCTGCTGACGGCACGCCCAACAAGGGCAAACTGGGGGCAAATGCGATTCTGGCTGTCTCGATGTCCGCTGCCGTTGTAGCTGCTGAAGCTGAGGGCGTGGAACTTTATGAGCACCTGCATCAGTTGTATTTACAAAAGAATCCTAAGGCCCGCATCATCGTGCCCCTGCCGATGGTGAATATGATCTCTGGAGGCCTGCACGCAGGCGGGAATCTTGATTTTCAGGATTTTTTGATTTATCCGGAGGGCTGCGGCAGCTATCGCGAGGCTTTAGAGCGAATTGTCAAGGTTTATAATGCGCTGGGCCGCGTGCTGGCGAAACATGGAGAAATCCATGCTCTGGTCGGTGATGAGGGCGGCTATGGGCCAAATCTAACCGCAAATGAAACTGCTCTGGAGCGAGTGGTTGAGGCTATCGAACTGGCTGGCTTGAGACCTGGCGAGGATGTTTCCATTGCACTTGATGTCGCTGCCAGCCACTTTTTTGATCCAGATACAAACACTTATCGTTTGCGAGAGTGGCATGAATCGCCTCGACACGCCGAAGAAATGGTCGTCTTTTTATCGAATCTGGCTCAGAAATACCCGATTCGTTCGATTGAGGATGGTCTGGCTGAAGACGACTGGAGAGGTTGGCAAACTCTGACAGCCGCTCTGGGCCGGAATTTGCAATTGGTGGGCGACGATTTATTCACCACTCAAGTGGCTCGTATTCAGAGAGGAATCAAAGAAAAATCGGCCAATGCCGTTTTGATCAAATTAAATCAGGTCGGTACAGTCTCGGAAACATTTGATGCTCTGGCTCTGGCAGCAAGTCATGGATACAGGGCTGTGGTTTCGGCTCGATCAGGGGAAACCGAGGACACGTTTATTGCCGACCTGGCGACTGCTTGCGGATGCGGTCAGATTAAAATCGGTTCCGTGGCACGCAGTGAGCGGCTGGCGAAATACAATCGTCTGTTACGGATTGAGGATCATCTGGGCGGGCCCGGTGTTGCCGCGTTCCAGAAGCGGGTTCCGGCGGAGTAACCACGGCTCGTTCGAATTGTCGCGAAAGCCTTTGACCAGCACTCCAGCCGGTGTCCATTGCAGCCTGATGGAACCGTCGCTGGTTGTGGTGCGGAGCTGGCTTTGAGGCGAATACTTCACAATATGTGACTTCAACCCAGCCACCATTCCAAAGCGGTTTTTCCCTTGGCTGGAAAGTACCAGTCGAGGTGTCAGCCTCTGATAAAACCAGGCTGGATTGCTGGTTAATCCACCATGGTGTGGGGCCGTCATGATATCACAGTGGTATTTCGAATCGTTCTGGCCATGATTCCAGGCATATTCTTCAAGCCCTTCACCTTCGAGATCACCTGTCAGGATCATTTTCATATCGAACGCTGTAATTTCCAGGACAAGGCTTGTGGAATTATCGGCCCTGCCCGGTCGAGTGGAAGGGTTTGGGAATCGAACCTCTGCCACTTCATTGGGGCCACTGTGGAGAATATCGCCTGTATGGACCGCTCTGGCTGGGATATTTCGCCTATGAAATTCATCTTTGAGGATCAGGGCATCAGGCTGACGGCTTTGAAAGAAATTCGCTGTTGAAATGACGTGATGAATTTTGATTCCTGATTCCATTAAAGACGTAATCCCGTTAAAATGGTCGGAATCGGCATGTGAAATAAACAGGGAGTCAATCTGTTTGACGCCTCTGGCTCTTAATGCGGGTGCAACCACCATTCTGCCGACATTCGGACGACCCATTTGTCCGCAGTCATAGAGCCAATTCTGACCATCAGGCCAGCGTATGAGTACAGAAAGGCCATGATCCACTGCAAGCATTTCAATTTCCAGATGAGCGGGTGGCTGAAAATAGAAATGGTTTGAAATGACGATTGTCAAGGAGACCCAGAAAACCGGTAAACACCATAGCAGACATTTTGAAACCCATTGTTTTTGGAATGGAACCAGAAAATAAACGAAAAGAATCAAGAGATAAAATCCTGTCACTTGAATGAGGCTTGAATGGGAGATAACCCAGGTGGCGGATCCTTCCTGAAGAGCTTTTTCGAGAACATTCAGACAAAGATCCATAAGCGTGCCGCACATTCGGATCATTGGAAAAGCAATAAAATTCAGTCCCAAGCCACTCATCATCATTCCAGCGAGCCCAAGTATGAGTGCGAGACTTGTGAGCGGGACGAGTGGGATATTCACCAGAATTGCAATCGGATTGATCGACCCAAATTGATAAGCCACAAGAACGGATGTGATGAGCCAGACGAACGAAGAAATATAAAGCGCCTGAATCAGCTTAAGAATGAGGATTTTTAATATAATCATCATGATCCATGCGAGCTTGAATAATCTTTGTTTGAACGAAGGTTCCGGGTTATGATGATCTTCAAAGAATAAGGGCATGGACGAGACCAGCAGGATGGTTTCAAGAGGATGGCGTTCGAAATTAAGTCGGAGAATTTTCGCAATTTTCTGCCAACTGATGGACGCTGCATAAATCCCGGCTGTACCGAGAAATGAAAGCTGTGCACCGGCGTCGAAGAGATCGCTGGGCTTGATACAGAGCACGATGAAGCCTGACATGGCCATTCTGTGAAAAAAACACCCTGGTCGTTTACGGATGACCGATGCAGATATTGCCATGGCCATTAATGTAGCCCTGGTGACCGATGCTCCTCCAGTCACAAGGGCTGCATAGCTTGCAGATGTGATCACAACAATCCAGGCCGCTGATTTCAGACCAATTCCCGCTCTACCAGCCAGCCACATCACAAACATGGCCACAACCTGCAAATGCAATCCTGAGATTGCCAGGAGGTGCAATGTTCCTGTATCCCGGAACAGAACTTTTTCCGTGGCATTTACATTTTCACGAATTCCGAGGACAAGCGCTTCAACGAGCCCTGATCGCCCTTCCGGCACTGCTTTCTGGATCGCATGACGGCACCGGTTCCGAATTTTCTCGCGAAGCACTCTCCACCAGATACTTTTCCCATTGGGATTCAATGCAATTTTACCACGGTGCCGCGAATCCATATAAGCCACGACACCGCGTGAACGCCAGAATGAGCGTGGCGACCATTCGCCCGGATTCAGCGCGTCCGGCAGGTGCTCAAGCCATCCGGTCACCATCAGAGGTTGACCGACACCCACACGATCGGCTTTTTCAGATGTCGTTTCAAGCAAAAACTGACCTGAACAAGCCTGAATTTCGGCATCGCCGTGAATGTGATCAGCCCTGATGATCAGACGGCTTGTCGTGGCTTCTTGCGTGGCAGAAGGTTTGTCTTCACGATTTAAAATGATTCCATAAAGCGTTAAAAGTCGTGGATGGTCTGAATGAAGGATGCGCTGAATATCCTGATTTCCAATCTCCCAAAATGCCTGGTGATGCCGGTATGCACCGAGTGCGAGTCCAATCAAGAGGCATATCAAATGCCAGATGATTAAATCATGACGTCTCATTTTCGAGAGCAATAACAGAGCAGCCACAAAAACAGAAATCCAAACTTCTTTTGGAAAAAACAGGCCGGTGCGATCCTTGATAATTCCAATCGACATACCCAGCATCAAGCTGACCCATGCTCCCCTGGCTGGATGCATTGGGGTAAGAAGTTTCCGTATGACATCTGTCTTGGTGAGATTTCCAGGTGATTTTTCGATCTTCTGCAATTCAGCCACGATTCATGAGTTGGGAACGAACCAAACAAGAGATGGAGCAGACTTTGAAAATCTTACGATCCACTGCACTCATGGTGCTCTATTTACAAACTGGTTGCAATCATGGGCTGGTTTTTTATTCAGAAAAATTACAAAGCAGATGGGATCAGGTCGAGAATCAGACGCGGTTTGTAAAACCGACCGAGAGGATTACAAGCGAAACCTCGATCACGATCAGAAGCGTATTTCTGACGGCACGGCCCCCTGAACGGGCGAGATCCTGCCCCCTAGCCAATGCACGCGTAATATATTATAGGAAATCGAGTTGCGCCGAATTTGATCAGAGCCAGAGCCCGCCATGTCAGTGGAAATGTCCTACATAACATGTGATCTATTTGAAGATTACGAATCGCGAAAACAGATCTGCCTCAGGGCTGCCGGGTCAGTTCATCAATGATTGTGGGTTTGCCGTTGCGGTTCTGGAAAGTTCCGTGCACTTCGATCACTTCGCGGGCATACTCGGAATCATGAACTTTGAGCCACTCATGAAGTGAATCCAAATGATAATACGGAACACTTGGATAAAGGTGGTGAGGCGTGTGTTGATCCTGTCCATGAACAAATACAGCCCAGTCCGTGAGCCAGTCGGTATAAAAAACGCGTGTGTTTGTAATCCGACCGTTATCAGCATTGGAGTGCTGATACATATCACGAAGCAGCATGAAATAAGGAAAAGTGGTACTGATGGGGGTGGTCCAGAGAACGACGAAATAAAAACTCGCGAGATACCCGGTCATGCTGTTGATGTAGGTGATACCAAGCAGGCCAATGGTATAAAATGCAATGCGTATCAAGCCGCCCACACGACTATTATAAGGCTCTTTGAACGGCGATTGATAAACGGCCCAGTCTGGCAATATTGCCGCTACGATTGCAGATAAACCAAGTGCACTTAGAGCTACAACCGGAATGTAAGTTGACGCATTATAAAACATCAGCAGTTCAAATACGATGGCTTCAGTCAGTACGAGTAAAATACCGAGCGATGTCCCCAGGCGTGGCCATTTGCTGAAGCCGTCTCCCTTCGGATTGGCTTTCATATAAACATTCCCGCCCTTACCAAGAAGGTTGATGTAAATATAATCCCACTGATATTTTGAGAATGTGATGGGGCTGAGGATTGGTCGGAACAGGGCTTCGCGAATGAATTGGGAACGCGACATGGGGAACAGATGCAATTTTTTCGACCGGCCCAGGTTGATGATATCCGGATCTTTGTCAGGATCGTTCACAAACTGGTGGTGTGCCATATGAAAGAGCCGATAGATGGCAACGTTGGAAAAGATTGGGAGCATGCAGAAAAGGTCGGCGATGAGGTCGTTGGCGAGCCGATTTTTCAGGAATGTGTAGTGCGAAGCTTCGTGGCCAAGCGATGCGAGACGGTGCTGGACACCGCCGATAAAGACAATTGCTATAGCGAAAACAGGTATCGATAAAGCCCAGTGAAGTCCGTTTTGGGCTCTGATTTGATCAAATGCAATTGCAGTGATACATGCAGTGAGAAGAACGGCATAGTCGCCGGCCAGAGCTTTAAAACTGCGTGATGGCTGAAGCCGACGAAAGACACGCATCCCTTCCTGACGCTGCCAGCCAGCCACCATGGTGGAGGGTCGCTTGGCGACAGGCTTTTGGATTTGATCATGGTTTACGGATTGAGCGGAGCGAGTATTCGGCTTCATCACCAACCTGATTTCGTCCATGAGTTCAGCAAATTTAGGCTGTCCATCCATTCGACCTTTCGGTCATTCTGTGGTCTGTTTCGTCATATTCCTTGCGATTTGATCATGGGATTTGAGCTGCTTTCGAAGTTGCAGGTAGGGATCAAATCAAATATGGCGACTGGCTGGCTTTTATGGATTTCGGAGGATTTGCGGAACCAGGACTTTCAGGTTATAATTCCAGCGACAGACTCAAAAGACTTTTGAAGAACTGGAATCGCGTACCATGCCGAAATTTGTGATCGAGCGGGAAATTCCTGGAGCAGGTTCACTGACAGGCGAGCAACTTCAGGGGATCAGTCAGACGTCGTGCAATGTACTGAAGACGCTTGGTCCAGAGATTCAGTGGGTGGAGAGTTATGTGACAGACGACAAGATCTTCTGCATCTACATCGCTCCGACTGAGGAATTGATCCTTCAGCATGCGGTTGAGGGTGGATTTCCAGCGAATTCCGTGCGTCAGATTCGGCGGATGATCGACCCGACAACGGCGGACTGATTTTGAGGATCGGTTCGGATTTGTCAGGAAATAAAACCGAAAAGCGACATGCCGTCTGTGACGATCGTGTAGAATGATGATATGACGAATCGAACTCATACCACTGGACCCCGCTCACAGCACTGGTCGATGACCGTGCGAGTGATGGTCTGTTTTGTGGTGTGGTGTGTTGCACGGTTACCCGTGGCTGTGCCCGACTTTCACGAAGTGGACCATCACGACGATTCCGGTCAGACCTGCCTTTACCACGACCACCTGACACGCTGGCATGGTGAAGAGCCACATGTAGAGCCTGACCATCAGGCTTTTCTGCACTGGCACTGGCTGATCCCCGGTTTCTCGATTCAGGAGCACGACGAAGAAGGTTTGCCAGCAGATGATGGGCCGGTGAAATCTTCGACTGAACCAATGTTGATGATGATGCCTGAAACGGATTGTCATGATGCATTTGCAACGTTTCTTGCGAACTCTGGACGCACGGAAATCCCTCTGATTGTCAGAGATTTGACCACTGGGTTTTCGTCCAGTCAATTCCGCTTACTGGCACGTTGGCCAGACTTTTTATCTGATTCCATCGGGTTGACTGAACCGAGTGCAAGTAGAATATTTATATTGACTTACAGAGATCTCGAACAGAATTATTTAACCGTTTCGAATGGTACAGGTATGCGGCTTCGGTGTTGAAACTTGTTGATTCGACTCGATATTCCGCTTGAAAAAGTGAAATTTCGCTTCCACAGAGTACAAATTTCGGCACAGCTCGAATCCTGAGCAGACCGAAAAATTGGCCTGACGATTCATCATATTTCATCAAAATCTTCCGCATCTGAAAAGAAGGAGGGATAACGGCATGAACCGTTCATCCGTGATTGGATTTGCGAGTATTTTTGCTTCAGGAGCAGTGCTTGGAGCAATCGGTCTGTGGCTTTCAGGAGCAACTCAAAGCGCTGTTAAAACCGATGCTGAAGCGGCGACTGAGCCAGCAAAGACGGTCTCAGCTCGGCGCGTCTCGATGACGCCTGACAAGCTCAAGATCGCAAAAATCCAGACAACGATTCTGGAGCCATCAAAGGTACGACAACAGTTGCAAGTGCCAGCCACAATTACGCTTAACGTTGACCGCCGCGCGACCGTATCGCCACGCGTGCCGGGCATTGTGCGTCAGGTGGATGTGGTCTTGGGCCAGAAGGTGAAAACTGGGCAACGGCTGGCACTTCTTGAAAGTCCTGATGTGGGGACATCCCGACTTTTGGTTCGATCCAGGCGATTTGATCTTCAGGTTGCCAAACGCGATTCTGAGTGGCGTGCTTTAATCTCCAAAAACGTCGAGTTGCTGATGACTGATCTGGCCTCAAAACCGGAAGCCAAAACATTGGAAGGAAAGTATGCAAACAAGCCGTTGGGGCAAGATCGCGGGATGCTGCTTTCAAGTTACGCAAAATACGAATTGACTCGCCATGAAGAGATCAAACAGATTGAGCTTTATAAGAAGAATCTCATTGGTGAGCACTTGATCCACCAGACTCAGCATGCTCGTGAAGGTGCTCAGGCTGAATTTGAAAGTGCCATGGAGCAAACCCGATTTGATGTTCTGCAAGAGAAGCGGATCTCGGATCAAAAGCTTCAGCAGGCTGAGGTGGATCTGATTGATTCCGTGCAAAGGCTTCGGCTTCTGGGTGTACCGGGCGACGATCCTTCGCTGAATCTCGACCTGAATTCCACCGAAATCGTCTCTGCTGACTGGACCAAGTCGATTGTCATGGAAGACGTTGCAGCCTATCCCATAGTAGCAGCTTTTGATGGAACGATTACGTCCAGAACGATTGTTCCCAGTCAGAAAGTTGACATGGGGACCCCCCTGTTCACTCTGGCTGATTTGAGCACGGTTCGGGTCACGGCGCAGATTGCCGAGAAAGATTTTGCAACCCTGACCGACATGAAGCTGGGCGACCAGATTGATGTGATTGCGCCCGGGAGCACGGACAAAGTTGTTCATGGAAAGTTGATTTATATCGGAACGGAAGTGGATCCGCAGACACGAACGGTGCCTGTACTTGCGGAAACTCCCAACACGGCGGGTCAGCTTCGCCCAGGCCAGTTTTGCCGGGTCAGTCTGGACAGGTCGGAACAATCAGGTGTTTTGGCTGTACCGGGTTCGGCTGTTGTGGAATGGAATGGCAAGCCGGGTGTTTTTGTGGCCCAAAAGGATGGAAAGTCGTTTGAATTTCAGCCTGTGATCATGGATCAGCCACCGACCGACGACAAGCACATGGTGGTGATCCGGCAAGGCCTGACAGCGGGTCAAAGTGTTGTGACCGGCGGGGCCTTCATGCTCAAGAGCGAGCTGATCCTCTCTACAGAACCAGAAGAGGAGTGAACCTGCCATGTTGAATGCACTGATCTCAGGCGCGCTTAAGAATCGATTCATGGTGCTGGCTCTGACCATCATCATTTCCGTGGTCGGAGCATCGGCTGCCATCCGTCTGCCGCTTGATGCTGTTCCAGATCTAACGAATATCCAGGTTCAGGTGATCACCGAAGCGGCGGCCTTAAGCCCTTTGGAAGTCGAGACTTTGCTCTCATTTCCTGTGGAAGGGGCCATGAGCGGCTTGCCGGATGTGGAGCAGATCCGCTCGATCTCGAAATTCGGGATCTCAGTGGTGACCATCGTTTTCCATGAAGGAACTGACCTTTACCGAGCCCGCCAACTCGTTGCAGAACGCCTGCCGCGTGCAGCCGAGAATATTCCTCCAGGTTATGGAACGCCCATGCTTGGGCCGATTGCGACTGCTCTTGGTGAAATCTTCCAGTTTGAAATTCGCGGAGACAAGACGAAATCGCTGATGGATTTGCGGACTCTGCTCGACTGGCAGGTGGCATATCAGCTGAGAAGCGTTCCCGGAGTGACGGAAATCAACAGCCACGGTGGAGAGCTCAAAACCTACCAGATTGAGGTCGACCCGGATCGACTGGCGAACCAGAATCTGACATTCAGCGAACTTGTTGCGGCTCTGGAACAAAACAGCGCCAACGTGGGCGGTGGTTATCTGACTAAAGGCGGCGAGGCACGCTATATACGTGGAGTGAGCCTGGTGACTGATCCGAAAGAGATCGAGCGCATTGTCGTTCGTGAATCTGAGGGAGTGCCTCTGACGATTGGCGATGTGGCCAAAGTTCACCCGGCGCCGATGATCAGGGCTGGCCTTGCCACTCGCGATGCCCGGGGCGAAGCTGTGACAGGATTGGTCATGATGCTGATCGGCGAAAACGGCCGGCGCGTTGTGAACAGGGTCAAGGAAGAAATCGAACGCATCAAGCCTAGTTTACCCAAGGGCGTGACGATCGAGACGCTTTATGATCGAAGCAACCTGATCGACCACTCGCTGAGCACAGTGAAAGAAAATCTGGCTGTGGGTGGTTCGTTGGTGATCGCCGTCCTGCTGGTTCTGCTGGGCAATCTGCGGGGTGGTGTGATTGTGGCCATGGCGATTCCACTTTCGATGTTGTTTGCAGCTAACATTATGCTTGCCACGGGCCTGACAGCCAGCCTTATGTCATTGGGTGCCATTGACTTCGGCATGATTGTGGACAGTTCCGTGATCATGATCGAAAACTGTGTCAGACGCCTTGGCCATGAGGGCGGAACCCGATCCAAACTCGACATCATCCGCGATGCCGCCATCGAAGTGCGTAAGCCGACATTGTATGGCGAACTTATCATCGCCATTGTTTACCTGCCGATTCTGGCCCTTCAGGGCACGGAAGGCAAACTCTTTCGCCCGATGGCTTTGACCGTGATCTTCGCACTTGCGGGTTCGATGGTCGTTTCGCTCACGGTCATGCCGGTGCTGGCCAGCCTGGTCTTATCCGATAAAACGGTCGAGACTGAACCGTGGCTGGTCCGCTTGATCAAGCGGTTTTATGAGCCCCTGCTGAACCTGGCCTTGAAGCACCGTATCGCCGTCGTGATTATCGCACTCTTGCTTTTGGTCGCTACAGTGCCTGTCAGCATGCAGTTAGGCGGTGAATTCATGCCGAGGCTCAATGAAGGTGATTTACTGATCGAAGCTGTCCGAATACCATCTGCGGATCTGGACGGTGCTGTGCCGATGGGGACGAGCATTGAAAAGATTCTTAAGGAGTTCCCGGAAGTCCACATGGTTTATTGCAAAACGGGGCGTCCGGAAATCGCCAACGATGTGATGGGCGTACACCAGACCGATGTCTGGACACTTCTGAAAGAGCAGTCGGAATGGCGGCCAGGGCTATCTCGCGATGATTTGATCGAGCAGATGAACACCAAGCTGAGCGACGGATTGCCGGGTGTGCGGTTTGGGTTCAGCCAGCCGATCGAAATGCGTGTGAACGAGCTTGTGGCAGGCGTGAAGTCTGACGTTGCCGCTTTGGTCTATGGGCCTGATCTGGATGTACTCTCAGAACTGGCCACTCATATGGAAGCTGTTCTGGCCAGTATTCCAGGTGCCCGCGATGTGCGTGCTCCGTCCACTGGTCGACTCCCCACGCTCAAAATCACGGTCAATCGCGAACAACTTGCGCGCTATGGAATTCAGGCGCAAGATGTGATGGACACGATCTCTGCGCTTGGTGGACGAACTGTGGGTACTGTGTTTGAAGGCACGGCACGGCACCCGATCCAAATTCGTCTCCCTGAAAAATGGCGGAACAACCCTGACAGCATTTCGTCGATCCTCCTCATGGATCCCAAGGGGCGAGCCATACCTCTTTCAAATCTGGCGGAAGTCAAATTTGAAGAAGGTCCAAGCGAAATTGAGCGTGAAAACGTGCAGCGACGCGCCGCAGTTTCTGCCAACGTCCGTGGCCGCGATATCGCAGGATTTGTCAAAGAAGCCGAGGCCGCGATTGCAAAGCAAGTCCCCATGCCGCCTGGTTATCAAGTGCGCTGGGGTGGTCAGTTTGAGCATCTTCAAACCGCCATTCAAAGGCTTTTGATTGTCGTTCCGATTGCTCTGGCCTTGATCTATCTGCTGCTCTACACGTCACTTGGTTCGATGCGGCTTGCAGCTTTGATCTATCTGGCCGTCCCATTTGCAGCCACCGGTGGAGTGTTTGCCCTGTTGCTGCGAGGGATGCCGTTTTCGATCTCGGCAGGCGTGGGCTTTATCGCACTTTTCGGAGTGGCTGTTTTGAACGGGCTGGTCTGGGTATCGGCTGTGGAACATCGGCGTGGAGAAGGTGCCGACCTACAGAACGCCGCTCACGATGCTGCTCTGGAACGACTCCGGCCGATCCTCATGACGGCCCTTGTGGCTGGCTTGGGATTCCTCCCAATGGCTGCAAATACTAGCCCTGGCTCGGAAATCCAAAGGCCACTGGCCACTGTGGTCATCGGTGGACTCTTGACCAGCACACTTCTCACAACTGTTGTTCTGCCAACCATTTATCCATGGTTTGCCAAAGGCCTTCCGCTGCCTGAGATCGAAGAACAGAAGATTCATTGATCGAAAGATCGAAGAATACGAAACAGAATCGCCCATCGTCTTACGGCTCCATCATGGGTTGGAGCAGCGAGACGATGGGCGATTCTTTGTTTCTGTCACTCAAATGATCGGCGACTTCAATAAACCCTTTTGAGAAAACGGTTCGGAGTCGTTTACCACAATTATTTGGCCCGAATCAGCTTCATCAGTCGGCCTGAGACGTTCCAGTCCTGAATATAAAGATTTCCGTCCTTATCCCAGGCAGAGCCGTGAGTTCCGCTGAAAATGCCTTCAATCCACTGATCCTGTGGCACGTTGAAATTCACGCGTTTGGCAGGGTCAGGGTTATGCCCCAGCACAGCGATAATCGTGTTGCTCTTGTCCAGAATCACCAGTCGTCCGTGGAGGTCTGGCACTGAGACAAAGTCGCCTTGGACAATCGCCGATGTCGGCATGCCCAGACCGGTGACCACTTCGCCCAGAAATTCACCATCAAGGCTGTAATGCACCAGACGGCCCTTGGGCTCGTGATTCCGGTCGCAGATCAGCAGGCGGGCTGGAGTATAGCGCGTATCCAAAGTCATACCGTGGGCTGTATTGAACTCTTTCAAGCCGTTACCTTTGGTGCCGAAGTGCATCAGGTATTTGCCGGTTTTGTCGAACTTGAAAATATGGTTGCTGGCATATCCATCGGCGAGAAAAATGTCGCCGTTGGGGGCCACGGTCATGGCAGTTGGGCTGAACTGCTTCAGGTTCAGGCCTGATTCCTTGGGAAATGGCAGCTTGAGAACTATTTCACCGGTCAAGGCATTGAACTTCACGCCTTCAGCCTTGGTATTGCGGGCACCATAGATAAATTCGGTGCCAGATTCGTCGTTGATTTTCATGTCGTGCATATCGGCATATTTATCACCCAGAAAACTCCGGACCACTTTACCTTCAGGTGAGAAGACATACACTCCGGCATGTGCGCTGGTGTAGATATTGCCTGATTTATCGACCACAACACCACCGTGGGTGGAGCCCAGGACAGACTTGCCGTCGGCACCCAGGCCCCAGGCTGGAACGGTGTCGAAAGTCATATGGCCACAGCCCATGCGAACAGGCTTCACTGGCTCGGCAGCGAAAGCCGGTGCTGCAAGGGCGCATACGAGTGCGCAAAGGAGATAAACGGGCGAATTCTTCATGATCAGGACTCCTGGTTTTTTGACTGGATGAGACTGTAGGGTCTGCGATGGAATTTGCGAAACCACGACAGCGTGAATTTGCAAAGGTGGAAGGATCATTACTATACAGCGAATGGTTTGGGTAATCAATCAAGGTATAAAAGCACTTTACCTGACATGGAGAATCGTTCTGACATCTGGCGTGATACCGATCCGGCAGGTTACTCTGGAAGAGGATGGTTTAAAGCAACCTGGCCCAGCACGGGACAACTCGCGGATGTGGACCCTTTCGACCGAAAACGCTGTGGAACACCTTCACTTTGCGGGCTATTGGCCTCCGCATGTGCCAGCACAGGCGCGGATGCTGGCGGGCGGTGTTTCGAACATGGTGATTCGTGTCGAACCAGTCGATCCACGATCCGACCAACCCTCGATCATTCTCAAACAGTCCAGCGAACGGTTGCGTACCAAAGCCGAGTGGCACAGCCGGCTCGATCGGATCTGGATCGAAACCGAAGCTATTCGGTTTCTCGATAGTGTTCTACCGTCAGGTGTTGTGCCAAAGATCCTGTTTGAAGAGCACGATCATTACCTGTTCGGCATGACCGATTTGGGCCAAACTTGCGATGTCTGGAAACTGCTCCTGCTGGAAGGTCGTGCGCAATCGAATCTGGCCCGGTCCGCTGGTCGCATTCTCGGAATGATTCACGAATCAAGCCTGAAACATGCGGATTCGCTGAAGAATGGGCGGTTATCTGACTGGACTGTGTTCGACGAACTGCGACTTGACCCATATTATCGAACCATAGCCAGAGCTCACCCGATCATCGCCGATTCGATCGAGAATCTGATCCAGCGCATGAAGGATTTACCGCAACAGACCTTGGTTCATGCCGACTTCAGCCCGAAGAACATTCTGGTCGATCAACACTCTCAACTCGGTCTGGTTGATTTTGAAACCGCTCATTGGGGCGATCCTGCGTTTGATCTCGGCTTCTTTTTGACGCATCTTGTGCTCAAAACATTTCGAGCGATGCGATTGGGGATGCCTGCCCGTGAAGAATTCCTGAATATGATCTTCGAATTCTGGGGCAATTATCGCCGCACGTTCATTTCCATAGAAAACCCAAATGACTTTGAGCATCGAACAGTTCAGCATTTGGCCGCATGCATGCTGGCTCGTGTGGATGGAAAAAGCCCGGTGGATTATCTGGCGGAACAGGATCAGGACTCCGTGCGCGTCCTGACTATTGAAACATTAAAAAATCGGGGTGGAAGTCTGGCAGATTTCATCTCAACCCTGCGCGAACGATTTCATCAGGAATCGGATTAACAACGATGCGACACTTATGTACTGAGGCCTGAATGATTCTATTTCGTGACATCTGAAGTTTTTAATTTAAAATTCGAAAAACCAATTCTTTTTGAACCCCAATTGAATGACATTCCGGTTTAAGCAACCGTTAAATTTTCCGTGTTCTGCTTGACACAACATCCAGCAAAGCGCTTAATGGATATATATCAACCAAACGCCTCTATCAATCGCCTCAATCTCCACCAGCACTTTGACAGTCAAAGTGGGTTGATCATCCGTACCGACCCGATTTCCTATCTCCGGAAAGGTTCAGATTCATGCTTTTCTCAAATCGTTCCGAATCCAATCGCAGGGCAGGTTTTACACTCATCGAACTGCTCG
>Ga0208720_1000064_pt1 | contig 27423 bp, 18 predicted proteins | sample LakMenEpi20Apr10_FD_150716 | JGI IMG/M metagenome (GOLD analysis project Ga0208720, IMG submission 150716) | Freshwater microbial communities from Lake Mendota, WI - 20APR2010 deep hole epilimnion (SPAdes) | ecosystem: Environmental > Aquatic > Freshwater > Lake > Epilimnion/Euphotic zone ...
TAGGAGACTTTTTAGGAGACTTTTTAGGAGACTTTTTAGGAGACTTTTTAGGAGACTTTTTAGGAGACTTTTTAGGAGACTTTTTAGGAGACTTTTTAGACAAACCTATACTAAATTTTATATTACGCGTCAATTTAACTTTTGATTTTTCTCGTTTAGCTTTAATTATACTTTTTTTCTTAATTTCTTTAATTGTTTTTGGTGTTTTACGGCTAATTCTTTTTGTTGGTCTACACAATGGGTACTTGGATACTTTCAAGGTACCGCTTTTTCTACCGCAAGATTTATAACCAGTTATTTTTCCACTCTTATTTTTTATAGGTCTATTTAAATCAATCCATTTTTCTTTATACCATCTTGATAATCCTGATGTTTTAGATTTTTCCCCCTTGTATTTACCACCTAAACTTTTATATTTTTTAACTATCCAACTTGATCTATAAATTCCACTTTTTGATTTAAATTTTGTATTAGCCATTTTTTTAACTCTATTATACAAATCTTTATTAGTTGGTTCTGAAAACATATATTTTATACAAATAAAATTTTATATTTTTAATTAAAAATTTTATATTAATTACATTCGTACTGCATTTCCCTTTTTGGGTCTTCCTCTTTTTTTTTGCGTATTCATTGGAATACTTTTAAAAATTTCATCTGATGTTTCTGTGACATTTTCTTGTTCATTTTCCATTTTTCTTTCATTCATTGTTTTTAATATGTTATCTATATCTATACCATCTGGAGATATATAATTGTTATTTGGATTATTCATCCTTGATGGACCATGATCTTCTGTAGTTTCACTTCTATTTCTTCTTAACTGGGAAGGATTTGGTAATATTACATTGTCGTTATTTGCTTGTTGGTAAAAATTTGGTTGCATGTGTTGTTGTTGTTGTTGTTGTTGTTGGTAAAAATTTTGTTGTTGTTGTTGTTGTGGTTGTTGTTGTGGTTGTTGTTGTGGTAATTTATTCATAATACCACCTAACAAAGATGTCATCATACTATTAGTATCTAATTTTGATATTTTTTTAGAAATAGTAAACATGGTAGCAGAACTAATAATCATAAATACTAATCGAAGTTCTGCTGACATTTGACTTTTTCCTTTATATTTTTCATACAATTCAGCCATAACTTCATCGTATTCTTGATTTTCCATAGAATATCCCATAGCTTCACTCCATCCATCTAGGTCAACCCCTAATGGATCAAACTTTGTATTCATCATTTCGATACCTTGAACTCCTAAAAGTAACATTCTCTTGAAAAATGCAACAGATCTGTCAGTAGAAATTTCATTTTTAATTCTTTCACATTCATTTCTAATTTCATCTAAAGTACAATTCATATCAAGACGTAAAGAACTCCATTTTCCCTTAACATTTAATTTGTTAAATTTAAATAAATATTCACTCTTTTCTTTTCTTATTGCATCATTTTGATTTTCTCTTGCAACTAATTTTTCCTTTTTACGTATTTGTTTAGAATCATCAGATGAACTACTTGATCTATTTGAACTTGAACTTTTCTTAATAGAATTTTTTTTATAATAATTATTTTCTTCCTGTAAAGAAGAGACACCCTTTGATACAATAGATATATCGTCTACTGGTTTTGCTATCTTTTTCTTATTTGCCATTAATTCTAATTGCGATAAAGAAATATCTTCAGATTCTAATTGTGCCTTTGATTTTTGTTTTTTTGAAGATCTTGAAGAAATAGTAGAAAGTTTGTCCTTTTCTTTAAATTCTTCTGATAAAGACTTTGATTTATTTTCCTGCATATTAAATTATAATAATATTATAAATGTTGTTTTTAAACAAATATACTTTTTTAAGAATATTTTCAGATACGTTAAAAAACCAATTAAAAAAAGATAGCTTAACATTTATAATATTTTCATCATTTGGCTTGTTAAAGTAAATACTTTAATTTAATATATATTCATTGATTTATATATTAAGCTAAAATAAAGAGTTACTCCATATGACTTACAAGTAAAAAACGGAGTATACCTAGATCTGCAACGAAATATTCTAAAATTAATGGTTTATCATTAGTAATTAAAATATTCATATTTTCACATAAATGAGATGCTTTAATAAAATTCATAAGATGACTTAATTTAAATTTTCCTTGTACAATTTTGTCATTTGTTTTTTCAAATTTAATAGAACGTATATCTTCACCATTTTGTTGTAAAAGAGTTTTTTGATCTTTGTTTAAATTGTCATCTATTTCGCTAATAGCAGTTTTAAATTCTGCAAGTCCATCATCGCAACTAAAAATAAGTTGTTTTCCTATACTTTTAATTTCAACTACCTTTCCTTCCAATAATTGAATATCTTTAATAATTTGTTGAAATTGAATTGAAGGCATATTAATAACATAATCAAAGATGATATCAGATACATTAATAACTTTATCATCTAAAGAAAGTAATGGGATCTTGTAATCCTTTACTTTACCCATAAAAGGATCTGCTAATTCAATACCGAGTTTGTCTTCTTCGCCTTTGTTCATATATAAAGTAATAGTTTCTCTTCTATTTGCAGATTTAATTGTTTTAAAAAATGTATTTGTATCAATTCCTAAAATAACAGGTTTGTCACATTTATAACTTTCAAATTTATTTGCATCTAATTTAATATATGTCAAGGATACTTTTGAAACATCTAATGTTGAAATCTTTATACAATCTTTATTTATTAAAATATTAGTTTCTTTTATATAAGGTTTAATAACTTCAAATAAATTTTTAATAATTACGCTTTTTAAAGTTTTAATTTCAAAAATTCTTTCTGACATTTTCAATGATAAAAAACTTTGTTTTTAAATTTAAAAAAATAAAAAAATAAAAAAATAAAAAATATTTGAAAACAAATATTTTTATTATTATTAAAACCAAATGTCAAATGACATTGAAATTGAAATTGACATTGACATTGACAAAAATGACAAAAATAACAAAAATAACAAAAATAACAAAATATTAGATGAAACGTTAGATAATTTGATACCGATTCATCCTAAAAGAAAAAGAGTATATGAGAAATTTTACAAATTAATCAAAGAGAACGCGTTTTCGCGTTCTGAAAATAATAAAAAAGAGACAAGTTTAAGTGATATAGAAATAAAAAAGATGACATTAAATATGGAAAGAGGTATTTTTAATCATTCGTTAACATTATATAAAAGAGTTGATCTAAATGAAACTTGGAATGAAGTTTTTAAGAATGTATATATAAATAGATCAATGTTAGTATATGATAATTTAAATCCGAATGGTTGTATAAAGAATAAAGATTTGTTGAGTAGATTATTTTATAAAGAATGTAATGAATTTGAGCTAACTTCTTTTGATGCCGAACATCTTTTCCCAGAACGTTGGAATGAAATAAAAAAAAGTATTTTAAAAGACGACGAAGATGTTATACATATTATAGATGTATCAGAAAGACCAGATGGATTATTTAAATGTGGGAAATGTAAAAGTTATAAAACAGAATACAATGAACGTCAAACCAGAAGTGCCGATGAACCTACAACTAAATTCTGTTATTGTTATAATTGCGGAAATAGATGGAGATTTTGTTAAAAAAAATTGATTAAAATAAAAAGAATTGTTAAAATAAAATGAATGAAACAGAATTTACAACTGTTAAGAACGTTAAAAAAATGGAAAATAATATACAAAGAAAAATTTATAGTCCAAAAGTAGATTTGATTTCAACTGAAAAATTTTTTAATGTTAGAGTTGAATTACCAGGTGTTGAAAAGAGTACTATTAAAATTCAAGTTAAAGAACAACAAATTGTTTTAATTTCAGGTATTAGAAGTTCAGAATTTAATGATACAAATAATTCTAAAGTAATTTATAGCGAAACAAGATATGGTAATTTTATTAGAAGAGTAAAATTACCCGAATTAATCAAGCATTATTTCAATGACTATAAATTAATAAATGGTGTACTTTATATTGAATTTGAAAAACAATCTGAAAAACAATTTGATGAAAAAATCGATTGGGTTGATGAAATTTAATCAATTGTATCTTATTTCATTTTCCTTTAAAACAATGTATTTTACATCTATATTTTCATTATTTATTTCATTATAAAAATCTTCAAAAATAACATCCTCGTTTATCTGTTTTATAACATATTTAAAAAATCTTTTTTGAATCGATTTTAATTTATCTTGTTTATGAATAAGAATACGTTCATCGCCCAATTTATTGTAAAAATTTATAATTTTATCATTTTCAGAAGTTAATAAAATAAGATGTATTTGGGGATCTAAAAATTTATCAATATCGTCAATTTGATCTAAAATAGTTGCATCAATGATATATATAGTTTTCTTGTTTTCTTCATTTGGTGAATTCTTTTGAATTTTTTGCTTTACGTAAAAATTTGTAAAATACAAATATGGATTGTCTAATAACATTTGTTTAAACATTTTTCTATTAGCATTTGGTGTAAAAATATAAATGTCATCGCTATATATGTTATTGACGTCTTTTAAATGACTTAATTTATAGAGAATATCACTGATAATATCAAAATTATCCTTTTTATTATCATTTGTTATTAATATATTTTTTTTATAAAACTCGGAAGGTTTCAATATATATTTTTTTAACATAAATGTATTATCTACATTTTCATCTACATTTGCGTTTATTTTTGACTGACTATGACTATGACTATGACTATGACTATGACTATAACTTGAAAAAGAACAATCTGAAACTAAAGAAGATAAAATATCTGACTCTTTACTTTTTTCATCTGACTCTTTACTTTTTTCATCTGACTCTTTACTTTTTTTATCTGCCTTTTTATGTTCTTTTTTTAAACTTGCCTTTTTTAAACTTGCCTTTTTTAAACTTGCCTTTTTTACACTTGCCTTTTTTACACTTGCCTTTTTTACACTTTCTCTTTTCACTCTTAATTTTTCATCTGGTTTGTTATTTGATTTATTGTTATTGTTATTTACAAAAAAAACAGTTAAAAAATCATTGAATTTATCCATTATTATAAATTAAATAAAAAAATAAGATCTTTTAAACGACTTTTTTTTATTTCAATAAAGAATTCCAATACATACTAATTACATTTTCCATATTGGGATATATACTATCAAATATTTTTTTGTAATACATTTCTTCATTAGTATTAGGGAGTAAACTTGTATTATTTTCTGTATAATTATAAAATTCAGTATCAGAAATTATTGAATTAAAATAAGATGTTAAAAAATCAGAAAGTGTATTAAAACTTGTAGAAATATCTTTTCTAGAATTCCACAAAATGCTTTTTTCTATATGATCATTATCGAATGATTTACGTATAATGTATTTTTCTATTGGATCTTTAGAATACCCTGATACTTGAGGTCTTTTTAAATTTGGATGAATAGATAATATATACTCTATAAAACTTTTATCAAGAAAAGGATATCTCATTTCTAAACCGAAATATCCAGATAATTTATCTGATCGCAGTAAATCGTATTTGTGTAAATTTGAAAGTAATTCTATACTTTTTTCTCTAAATTCATAGTCACTTAATTCAAACAATTCATTATATCCGCAGCATTCATCTAAACCTTCACCTGAAAGTAATACTTTAATATCACACTTTTCTTTAATATATTTTAATAAATAAAACAATGGTATACTTTTTCTAATCGTGGTGGAATCATATGTTTCTAAGGATTCTATAATATTAGGTATTTCTGGTAAAATTAAATTATAATCGGATATACTTACAATATGATGATGTATTTTGATATTAAAACACGTTTCCAAATACAAGACATGATTTTTTGCATTAATAACATCATCATTATCAAAATCTCCTATTGTAAATACTGAAAGTGTAAAGACATCTTGACCGTGATCTTGATATGTCAATAGGTATTTTACTAAAATAGATACAATAATACAACTATCAAACCCACCAGATAATAATACCCCAACTTTTTTATCAGACATGTTATATCTTTCAATGACACTTTTTGTTAAGATAGAATTAATGTTTGTATAAATGCTAGATAATGTGTCAGGATCTGGTTTGTTTAATACACATTTTGATATATCTGAATGTTCTGTCAAATCATAATATTTAGTAAAATCTATATTTTCATTAATAGCTTTTTGAAAAGACCAATAAGAACCTGGTGGGATTTCGGTTATAATATATTCAGGATTTTTTAATAATTCTTTGGGAATACCTTTTAATTCTGTTGCAAATAAATAAAACATTTCATTTTGGTTAAAAGTATTTTTAGCAACATGTTTAACCATATATAATGGGCGTGTACCAAAGAGATCTCTTACGACAAAAATATTAATGTTTTTTAAATTAAAAGTTGTAGTATTTTCTGTTAATACAAAAGAATATTCGCCATTTATCCTTTTTAAACATTCGCAAAGTCCCTTTTCAGAATCCTTTTCGATTTCTGCATATTTAATATACAATGGTAAAATAACTTCACAATCTGAATCAGATTGCAAATCTTTATCAGTAAAGCATTCTGATTCGATAAGGTTTGCGTAATTGTATATTTCTCCATTGCATAATAATTTTCTTTTAGGTCTTGATCTTAATTCAGGATAAACACTCATTTTATGTAAAATAGGATCTTCAAATGGTTGAGACCCATCTTCTGAAATATCATTTATACTCATTCTATGATATCCATAATTAAAAGTTATCTGCTTGTACTCTTTTATTTCTCTTTTACTTAAAATAGAACTAATTTGTTGTATATTACTATTATTAATAGTAGGAGTATTTTCTATATACACTTGAGTATCATCCTCACCTCTACTTTTCATTTTCATAAATGATTTTGTAAATTCAATATTAATTGGAGGTTTAGACATATTATATAATAAAAATGAAATAGCACCCATATTTATTATATAATTATAGTTTGAAAAAATATTTTAAACGTGAAATACCTCACGCTGTTAATTTAGTTTATTATTCTTAATAATTTCATAAATATTATCATACGTTTTATTAATAATTTCTTTATCTCTTTTATTAATTTTTTTTACAGATAATTTTTCCTTTATATTATCAAAAAATTCTTCTTTATTTTTTACATAAATTTCCCCACTTATACCGTTACATATAATTAATGTACTGTTAACGACGTCTTCGTTTAATTTGTCAATCTTTAATTTTTTCACAATAAAATAAAGCAATTCTTCATTTATTATTTTTTCTACGTTTTTTGTTATAATTGTTTTTGTCGAAACCTTTTTAACAACTACTTCTTTTTTCTTTGGTGTTGTATATTCTAAAATAAAATCTTTAGTATCCTTGTTGTATCTTAGTATTTTTATATTTTCTATAATACCAAGACCAACATTCCATTTATAATCACGATATACAATTCTTTTTTCATCAAAATCATTTTTTAATAAATTATATAATTTTTCAACTAAATTATTTTCAGTTTCGGATTCGGCATTTTTTTTTATAAAAAAATCTGAAAAACTATAAAATCTTTCTAATTTTTCAGAATTTGATAATAAAATCCATCTTTTAAAATATTTACCTTCTTGCGCAATAACATTAACATTTGGTTTTTTATCTATTATAGAAAATGTTTTTAAAAATTCTTGATTGTCTGTCAAATAATAGTATAAATTATTACTTATATTTTTAACTGTATTCGTATTGAATTTTATTTTTTGCTCCAAAGATTTATTAATTTTATCAAATTCGTCTAGTGATTTTTCAAATTCCTCTATTGATAAGATTTTGAACATTTTTTCTTGTTTATCTAAAATCTTTACACCTTTATTAATATCGTTTATTACAATATGAATGTTGTGTTTAAAAGAAAGGTAATTATGTAATGGAAATGATGTTTCCATGTAAAGTATAGACATATTATTTATAAAATTTTTATAACGTTCTTTAATACGCTTTGATTTAATATCGCATTTAATATATTCTTCTAACAAAGAAATACTGTCATTGTATATTTCATTTTGTGAACTAGAAAATGATTTTTTAATAAAATCTTCAATAGAATCTTCTATTTTCTGTTTTTCTTCTAATAAGGAATTTATTATTGTATTTTCATAAAAATCTTTGTATAAATTATAATAACATTCTCCTTTATCATCTGTTGATTCTAACCATTCTAATCTTTTTTTTTCATTTATTCCAGCAATTTCATCTTTCAATTTAATAAAAGGACACAAACCATATTTCTTTATTATATCTTCGTGTAAAAATAGATTTCCCGGTAATATTTTAGAATCTTTTTCTAAATATTTTTTTTGAATTTCTTGAGCTTCTAAATACGTGTTCCTTAAAATTTCTCTTTTTTCCTTTGCTTTTTTAGCATTGTCTATAGCATCTGAATTATTTTTCTTTTTAGCTGCTCTGAAATCCAAATTGTCAATTGTTTTTTTAATAGAAAGTATTTCATTTCTTTTAGATTGTTCTATTCTTTCATTTTTGTAAATTAATTTCAAGTCTTCGTTTAATTTTTTTAATTCAAACATTTTCTTTTGTTTTAAATCAACATTTTCCTTACGTTCTTCATTTGAAATTTGAGCTTTATTTAATTTTATAATATATTCAATATCATTTTTTAAAATATTAACTTTTTGTTCTAATGAATTTTTAGTACCTCCAAATTCTACAATAGAGGTAGATGGTTTAAAATTTACACCACTACTTATAGAATTCATTTGTACTATCCTATCTATTTTATTATTACCAAACATCTTTTTTCAATTTTTTAAACTTCACCTTCCCATTTATCAATAATAATATTATTCTTTTGTAAAATTTTTTTACTTAGTATATCAATTTCATGTGAATAATTTTCAATATAAACAATTCTTTTTATCTTGCATTGTAAAATTTTTTTAACACAGCTAATACATGGTATCAATGTGACATACATTGTCGAATCTATCAGGTCATTTTTATTAACAAATAATAATGCATTTTCTTCAGCATGCAAACACATGCATGAATCTAAAGCCTTTCCAGAAGAATTTTCTTCATCTTTTTTACTGTATTGATCCATGCATCTTTTACAACCACCTTCATAACAATTCTTTGTATTTGTAGGAGTCCCATTGTAACCTAACGAAAGAATTCTATTGTCTTTTACTAAAAGACATCCTACCTTTCTTTTAATACAATTACTTCTATTTTTTGTTAATAACGAAATAGAAACAAAGTATTCATCCCAACTTGGTCTACTAAATTCTACAATTTTTCGTTCGTTCATTTAATTTACATTTAATAAAAATTAAAATTTATAAACTAAAATGAAATTGATATTCAAATGAAATTGTACAAAAATTAATTAAAATTGTACAAATTAATTCGTTATTGTTTAAAAAGGAATTTATTTTATAATAATAAAGTATGATACCTGATAAACTTTTGATTAACTTGAAAATAATAAGTAAAATACAGAAAAATGGAAGAATAGCTCGTAGCTTTGATGGTATTATTTCATTGGAAAATGATGCATTTTATCAATCAGTTAAGCGTTTTATAACAAATGATTCTAGAAAACAAGCTGTTTTCGAAATTAACAGTGTTATTACAGAATGTATTAATATCTTGAATCATATCACTAATTCTAAATTTATGAATAAATTGTATTATCAAAGTGACGAATATATAAAAAATTGCGAATATATAGGACTTTTATTAAAAGAAACAGAATTGGCTAAAACAGGTGTTGAAAATTTAAAATTCACATATCAAAATGATCCTAATATCGTTTCTAAAATTGATATTGTTATTCTTAAAATTAATACAACAATTAAAGATTATTCTAAGAAATTAATGCATTTTCAAAATTATATACAAAATGATCAATATAGTTTTTATAAAACATCGACGGGTCCTCGAGATATTCCAAATATTCCAAATGCAAATAAAGAGTTCCGACAATCAGGAAGTAAATCTAATTCTTTTCGTAATTCTCATCTCGAATTAGATGAAAAAAATACAGAATTAGATGAAAAAAATACAGAATTAGATGAAAAAAATACAGAATTAGATGAAAAAAGTACAGAATCAGATGAAAAAAGTACAGAATTAGATGAAAAAAATACAGAATTAGATGGGTATGGGATGAGTAGTTGTCCATAGCTTTAAAGCTTGATCATAGGATAACTGTGTTTTATTTAACTTATAGTTAACTAAATTATGTAAATCTACAGACCAATAAAATAAAACCATCGGTTTTGATAAATCTTTTTCATTTAATAATATTAAATGTTCTTTATAAGTTTGTGCACATATAGGACATGGTATTATACAAGCCAGTAATTCGAGTATATTTTTTACACGAGTATTGTATTCTAAATTATTTACATTAGAAATTGTTATAATATGAATAAATGACCAAAGATATGCCCCCCAATGGTACTTTTGTTTAAATGACATGATTTGTATACATTGTACGCAATATATAATATATTTGTAAAAAAATTGGGTAATAAGAAATAAATTTAAAAATTTTTTATAGAATGTATAATATATATGAGTACTTCTACTATAACTCCAGCTAATGTAGAAGTTGGAAGATATGTGCAAAATCCAGTAAATATTTTACAACAAGAACGTAGTAAAATAACAACAAATCCATTTATACCTAATGAACAAAAAATAAGAGAGTTGCAAGCGATAGATCTTGAATCAAATGAGATAATAAATAAAGCTTATGAGAAAAATAATATATACAATTTTTCTATAAAGCAAATAAATGAAAATATTTCAAAAAGTACAATTGGTTTTTTAAATGACTTGTTTATAAAACCAGAAGAAAGTAATTGGGTAGAATATTTACAAATTATTTTATTAAATGAAGAAAGATATGTGTATTTGGGATTTATTTTAATAATGCTCGTTATATTTATCCAGTTTATCGATTAAAAAAGTTTAGATTACATGTATTTAGTCTTTAAAAAATTGTATAATGTCTTGGTAATCTTCATCTGCAACGTTATCTTCAACGTTACATATAATTAACTCGATTTGCAATTTATATTATTTATCAATAATTTTTGGTTGGAGGTTGGCACTTGTCATTGATATTAAATCCATAGTTAACTAAAAGTGTTGCTAAATAAGGAGCTGTATCCGGGTTTTCAAAAGTCATATTTTCAGATAATCCTGCATAGCGTCCGATAGCCATAATTCTATCTTTTGATGGTTTATCCTTTGCTCTAGAAATTAATTGTAAAAATGAATGATTTACAGCTTTAGAGAATTTAGAAACATCTCCATTAAATAGTGTTTGTAATTCTGCCATAGTTACACTTTCACAACCAGGAAAGAGATCACTAGTACTTTCTAATAATTTCATTTTACCATTAGATTTATATTCTGATGAATAGTCGGCAAATTCTTTTCCTTCTGAAAAAGATTGAAATGATTCCAAGTAAGCTCTACCTGATAACAAATTACTTCCTAATACAAAAATAATAGAAACTAATAATGCTAATTGCAAATCTTTTTCGCTAATATAAACTATTAACGAAATCAAAATGAGTTTAACATATGTATTTTTAAAAAAATCTTGAATATATGGGGGTGTTCTGGGGGCAATTTGAGCTGCAAATAATACCAATCCAACTTTTAAAACTGCCATTATATAAGGGTTTGATAATTGAATATCAATTTCAGATTCAATCATTTTAGTTGCGTTGTTTATAGGGCTCATTAAAATCTTATTATACAAGTAACAAATAAAAAAAACTTTTTTAATAAAAAACTTTTTTTTTATTATTGTTGGTTACTTTTTTTTTTTAAAGTATGTTATGTTTAAAGTAAAATATAATAATAATTTGTGACTTTATGGAAACTATTAGTTATGCGAATAGTAAATATAGTATAAATTTAGCTAAATTTAATTATCAAACTAATAAATTTGATAAACATTGCATTGATACTTATGGGGGTAAATGTTGTTTATTATATCACATTGACCGTGAAAATATAGAAGTAAGACTATTAAATCGGTCGTTAAATCCTATTTATACTATAAAAAAAAATAAATTATATGAAATTATACCTGAATATCTAAGTAAAAAATATACGGTTGTTATTGTTGAAATGATAGAATCTATAGGTAAAAAAGATATTACCGCCATTCATGTTTCTTCAAATTGAACTTAATACTTTTATTTTTGATAGTCTAAAAACTCGCCATTTATTGAACTTTTGTATCCAGTTATAATCATTCTATTATATGTAACATCGTCGTGGCATTTTTTACATAATGAACATAAATTTGACAAGTGATTTTTATGTCGTGAGTCATCTAAAAACCCATTTTCATTAGCTGTAGATTGAAAGTTTATATGATGAGTTTCAAGTTGTTTAGTACTAGAACATATTTCGCATTTTTCTACTATTTTTTTCTTATTGTAAATACTTTTCTTGATAGGTTTAATTGTGGTGTTTGTCAAATTGTTTCTTATTTCAAATGCTTTTTGGATTAATTCATTATTTTCTAATAAACTCTTTGCCACTTCGATACCATATAATGCGCTACCAGGACCTTCTTTTAATTTCCTTTCATATATAATATTATTATTTTTAATATCGACTGATAAATGACATATTTTTAGTTTTTCCCCACGTACCGAATCAATTATATCTTGGACTTGAGGAATTTGGTGAAGGTGTGTGGTGAAGAAAAATTTTGTATCTTTTTTAATTAATTCTAGAATAATGGAACTGACTAATGCTGTACTACTATTAGTTTCAGTTCCTTTCGTTGCTTCATCCATTAAAACAAGTGTTTTAGGTCCAGCACATTGAAGTATACGTTTTAATCCCATCATTTCTGAAATAAATGAACTTTTACCTGCAAAAATATTATCAGTTAAATCTACTTGTGAAATTATAGTATCAAATGGACTAAACTTGAATTCTTTAGCTGCTACAAACAATCCAGCTTGTGCCATTACTAAATTTATACCAATAGCTCTAAGTAAAGTTGATTTGCCAGAACTATTCAACCCATAACAAAGAATTCCATTGGTTTTAGAGTCAAGTATAATATCATTTGATATGTATTTCTTACCTATACTTTCTATAAGTGGGTGTCTGATACCTTTTATCTCAATAAAACTCTCGTATTTTGGTTTGGTATCTTCTAAAAGTGGTTTGGTATCTTCTAAAAGTGGTTTGGTATCTTCTAAAAGTGGTTTGGTATCTTCTAAAAGTGGTTTGGTATAATTAAATTTTTTTGAACATTTTAAATTGGAATTACATACATCAATCACTTGAATAAATTCCTTTAATTGGTCGAATAATGTATTATATTCCCGATAATATTCTAATAATGTATTTTTATAATTTATAGTAATTTTAGTGGAAAGTAATTCTCTAAAATTAATGATTTGATGGCTTAATTTTTCAAGCTCTTCTGGTACAAATTTTACAGAATTTGACGTTTGTCTTACTCTTCCTACACCTAAACCACAATCCTTATTTTTACCCAATTTTTCTAAAAGTAATTGGTATCTAATCTTTGTGCAAGTAAAAGAATATCCTTCTAATTCTGTATAAACCAGTTTTATAAAGTCACTTTTCCTTTCAGGATTTATTAAATTGTCAAAACTCAAACAAAGTTCTTTTCTTTTTTCTTCTAATGTATTAATTTTATTTTGAATAGTATCTAATTCTTTAACGAATCCTTTGTTAAAATAATTTTCCAATTGATCTTTACCTGAATTCAAATTAAAAAATTTCATTTTAGATAAATTAAATGTTTTATTATATTTTTCTACAAATTCTTTTAAATTTGTACTCCAATCAAAATCTAACAATATATCAAAGTCACGTGTCTTTAATAATGTTTCTGCTAATTTCAATATATTTTGGTATGAATTATCTAATTTAACAAATTCATTTTGATGAAGTTGCGCTATACCCATTTTTCTATGTAATTTCTCTATATCATTTATATTATCTAAAATTGAATCTAAATTTTCAACTAAACCTAGATGTTCAGTTATAATATATCTATTATTGATAATATTTGGATCTTTAAATGGTTTGCATAATATATTTCTGAGATACCTTTTACCAATAGCAGTTTTTGTATAATCGATAATATCGAATAAGCTACTACCAGTATTTGCTACAATGTTTAATTGATGAATTGTATTTAATTCTAAAATTAAATTATTATTTTCATTAGATACTTTTGGTATACTTAAATTTTTAATATAACTACTATCATGTTTTTCAATAAAATTTAGAATATATACCAAATTTGTTAATGAAAGTTCTTTTAAATTAAAATATTCAATTGGTTCAATTAACCCAAAATTTACATTTTCCCAAACTCTTCTCAAATATTTATTTTTATAATTTAAATCGTAATTTACATGTAAATCACTTAAAATTCTTACATTTTCATAATTCTCATTAAAATAATTAGTAATGTTTATATTCCCTCCCGAAATTAATAACTCTCTTGGATTGCATCTATAAAGTATTCTAGATATATTTTCTAATACTAAATTTAAAGTATATATATCATTTTGTAAAAAAGAAAATTCATTTTCTATTATTTCTATCGTATTATTATTGTTATTAATACAACACACTGATACATTCATTATTTGAATAAATAAAGCATTTTTCTTATTTGATCTAGCTTTAGGTTCACTTGTATTAAAGAGGATTGAAACTAAATTTGATGAAAATTCATTTTCTACAGTGTAATCAGTCGGTTGTAATGAAGGTGAATATGTTTTTGTTATACCGCGTTTGACCAACTTCCCCTTTTTTTCAGAACTTGATTCTAATTGTTCTACAATAACAACAGTGTACCCATTTCTTAATAAAATTGAAAGATATTTATCTAATACACTTATAGTAAAACCTATGAAATTTGGTCGTGTTTTTGAACTTTTAGTAATATCACCACACTTGTTTACCATATTCAATTCTAAAATTTTTGATATTTTTTTAGCATTTCCTATCTTTTCTCTACAATTATCTATTTCATACACTTCAAAGAATGAACCAATCTGAAAGAGCAAAATAGTGTTTTGACCATATTCTTTTACTTTTTCAGTATATATTTCGAAATATTCATCGATTACACCCATTAATATAATTATTAACTAAAACTTTAAATAGAATTTTTAAAAAAGATTACTACAGAAAAAAAATATAGATTATACTAATATTATTAATTTAATTTTATATTAATATTTTTTAGTAAAGCTTTTTTCTGCCAAATTTATTTTATTAATATATTATATAAATGGTTTTAAACACTGCCGCGTCCATATCGCTTTCACAAATTAATTCAAGTTTTTATTTTAAAAATGGAAACGTAGGTGTTGATACTACAGATCCAGCATCAACGGTTGATATTGCCGGGACTCTTCGTGTATCTACAAGTGCAACTATATCAAATATTATAGGAACAAATATTAGTACTGGTACGCTCAGAGCTCTTGGATTATCTGCTCTTGGCAATGTAACCGCGACAAATATTACAACTGGTACAATGACTGTATCTGGATTATCAGCTCTTGCCAATGTAACTGCGACAAATGTAACCGCTACTAATATTTCTTCTAGTACACTCACAGCAACAACTATTACTGGTGCAAATTTAAGTTTATCTGAAAATTTAATTGTAGCAAGCACAATAAGCGGTAATGTATTTACAGGTAGTAGTCTTCAAATAAGTGGTAATACTAGTACTGGTACTCTTGTCGCTAGTACAATAGTATTAGGTAATAATGGTGTTCAAAACACTACTGGTAACGTTAATATTAATTTTAAACTTCAAGATGCCAGTCGTGCTACTACGGCAACAACATCTAATTTACAGTTTTATCAAAATTCTATGTTAATTGAAAGTTCTAATCTAAATACTTTCGCATTGTTTCACCAGCCTGGTAGATCAATACATTATGGAAGTGATATAACAATAAAAAGCGGAGATGTAATTGATGGAGGTAATAATGGAGATGGAGTTGTTGATTTGTATGGAGGAAATGTAATAATACAAGCAGGAATAGGAAACTCCATTGGTAGATTTGGGGGTGCTGGAAGTACAAACACTCGTGGATATAATGGTAAAATTTCATTTAAAGTAGGCGAAGGAATATTAAATAGTAGTAGTTATGTGACGACAGAAGTGATGGCAATTCTAGCAGGAGGTAATGTTGGTATTGGTACTAGCACGCCATCGTATAAACTTGATGTAAATGGAGCAGGTAGATTTGATAGTTTATTAGCAACAACAAGTATAAGTTCTGCGTCTTTGTCTGCTACTAACGTAATTGGTAGTGTTATAAGTGCAGGTACATTGATAGGTACAACTATTACAGGTGCTAACCTTAGTTTGTCAGGCAATTTAATGATAGGTGGAACATTAACATCGGTTAATATTACAACAAACAATTTAACAGATACAAATATTTCTGCTGGCTTATTAAATGCATCGAGTATTACAACTGCTAGTTTATTAGCAACAACAAGTATAAGTTCTGCTAGTGTTAATGCAACTAATAGTACGATTACAAATATTGTTGCAACAGTTATAAGTACTTCTAATTTGGCAAGTACAACAGCAACTATACCAAATATTGTTAATACAAATATTAGTGCCAGTACGTTAAATCTAAGCATAGGTATTACAACAGTTAGTGCTCAAATAACTAATGAAAATGTTACAACAAGTACTATTGGAACTGCAAGAATTACATCCAGTTTATTAGCACTTGGTAATTCAAATACCGTTGGAAATATTTTTACTACAGGAGGAAATGTCGGTGTGGGTACTATCGAACCACAATCAACTTTGGACATTGTAAATAATAACCCAATTCTTCATATAAGAGACGGCGCGTTCCAAAAGGGGAAAATTTATTTCGGAAATTCGTCACATGGTGTGGGGAGAGGTGCTAATATTAGTACATTGACAGATGTCAATGATGTACTTTTATGGACAAACGGGGGTAGTGTCGGATTCGCTACTGAATCGAATGAAAGAATGCGTATTACAAATGCTGGTAATGTCGGTATAGGTACAAATAGTCCATCATATAAACTTGATGTAAATGGTACATCGCGTGTCAGTAGTTCTTTAACAATAGGAACAGGTAATACTGCTAATTTTGCTCATCAAACAATTACATCAAATCTTAATTTCCCAATGGCATTTTGTGCAAATTCTGGTAATTTTGGATCATTCATATTTGGAAACGCTTCTATGTCAACTAGTTATGTATCGATAAATAGTATAATTTCTGGATATATGTTAGATGTAGATGGTTCTGGTAGATTTACTGGTGCATTAGCAGCAACAAACAACTCAAATACCGTTGGAAATATTTTTACTACAGCAGGAAATGTTGGTATAGGTTTAACATTACCATCATATAATCTTGATGTAAATGGTACATCACGTGTACGAAATGATTTTGGTATTACAGCAAACAATTCAACATGGGATAATACACTAACAAAAGGTTTATATATGAGATATTCTACAAATAATGGACAAGACTCGGGATTTATACAATCTGTTGATAGAACTACTTCTATACTATACCCATTAGCTTTTGAAGCGCGACAATTTACATTTACTGCTAACGGTTTCGAAAGAATGGTAATCGCAAGTACAGGAAATGTTGGTATCGGAACAACATCACCATCTGGTATGTTACATTTAAACAATGTAGCTTTATTTACAAGTACAGGAAATTTAACATGTACAGGAGATGTTGTGTCATTTGGAAGTTTATCAGATAGACGTTTGAAAAAGAATATTCAAACAATCGAGACGCTAAAAGCTCTTGATATAGTATCTAAATTAAGAGCTGTAAAATTCGATTGGCGAGATGACATTTTTAATGAACAAAAAAGAAATACTAGTGATATAGGTTTTATTGCTCAAGAAATTGAAGAAATAATTCCAGAAGCTGTATCTGAATACACGCAAATAGAATCTGGTGAAGTTTATAAAAATATTAAACATGAACGTATTATACCATATCTATTAACTGCTATACAGTATTTATTACAAGAAAGAGAAAATTAAGCTTTACCAAAAATCAAAAACATATAGCTTTACCAAAAATCAAAAACATATAGCTTTACCAAAAATCAAAAACATATAGCTTTACCAAAAACCAAAAACCCAAAACATATAACTTGAAATCTTTTTAAATTTGAAAAGATTTCAATGTAAAACGAAAATTATTTTTGTTACTGATTTATTATTTTGATTAAGATTTTTTTTTTAAAAGTTTATTTTCAATGGTAATATTATAAATGTCCACGAATAATGTTAACATAGTTAATACAAATAATTGGTTCCACAAAATGAATATTACTGGTAATCAAAATGTTACCAATATGGTTTTAAGTGGTACAGATCCTAATATGCAGATGCTGTTAATAAATTCTGCTAATGATGTGCATCATTGTTATTCAAATTATCAACTATCAAAGACAAATGGATTTACGTTAACATTTCAATTATACATCACAGGCACTAATATGAATAGTATATGTGCGTATTTTGGTGTAACAGATCCAAATTTTGATGCAAATGGTGGTTTAAGTGGTCAATCTGGAGCTGTTGAATTAAGAATCTCTCCAGCTACACCAATTTTTCAATTATACACAAATTATGGTTCAGACGCGATTGTTGCTACAAGTGCTACTTCAGTTGCAACTGGAGCTTGGCAAACTGTTAAAATAACATATACTCCAAGTGCTACAAATACTTGGATAGTTAATTACAATGGAACAGATGTGATAAGTTATAACGACACCTTGTTTACATCATTTGCAAACAATCAAAATACATTCTGTGGATTATATGGTTCTACTGCAAATACAGTTTCTGCATCTATAAGAGCCATTGACCTTAGTGTAAAACAAGGTATGCCTTTATCTACATTCAAAAATACATATAGTTTTTATCCAGAAGAATGTTTTATCAATAAATTAAGTACACATTCACAAACTAATGCTGCAGCCGCATTTGGATTACGATTACTTAATGCAAGTTATTTAGGACCAATAATTAATGTAAGACGTGGGTTAGATAATGCAACTTTAGATTTTTATGCTGATTCTAAAGGAAATATAGCAAGAAATTTACATGGTAATGGCCAGACGTTACTCGGGTGGCTCGCAGGTTCGATTGGTTACGTCACAAGATGGTATGACCAAAGTAATAATGGTCGAGATGTTATAAATACAACTAGTGCACAACAACCCAAGATTGGTACTCCTATATTGGACAACGTTTCAGCTAAAAGTTCTGCAAGAGGTGTTTATACTCTTTATCGAGCAAATTCTACTTATACTGGCGCAACAATAAAATTAAGACGTAGTTCGGATAATGCTACAAGTGATTTCTATGCCGATGTTTATGGTAATTTAACAGATTCCTCTGGAAATACCTTTACTTCTTGGATATCTACAAGTACAGCTTATGTTGATACTTGGTATGACCAAAGTGGAAATAATTTTCACGCTACACAATCGACAACCGCTTTTCAACCAGAATATAATGGAACACTCAAGGTCATTGATTCTTTAAATAGTTCTTCTTTATTTCTTAATATGCCATCTGGAACAGTACCAACAGGTACACTAAATGCACCTTATTCGTTTGTAATTAAACATGGGACTATTCGTAGTAACAATGGTGCTTTTATAGGTGCAGGCCTTCCAGGTAATAATCAAACTAATGTTGTAAGAACCGATCCGTCTTATGGTTATGTTAATTATTGGTGGAACAATGATTTTTTTATTGGTACATCTTCTCAAAGAGTTACTGGTAATACTGTAACAGTTACATATAATGGTACAGTTCAAAATGGGTATATTAATAATGTATTGACAACTACAAATAGTAGTCGAACAGGTGGTACAACAGTTGCTGCACAACAAACTCTTTTTCAATTTAGCAGTGAATATCTTAATGGTCAAATGAGTTCCGTATTTATTTTTGGTTCGGCATTAAGTGACGCAGACCGAATGGCTTGTACAGGAAATCCAACAGACATTAATATAAAATACGATGGTAGTCAATGTTTATATAGTGGAACAACGAATTTGCCATTGACAAATGGGTTAAAAAATTATACTTGTATTTATAATGGTAGAATTGATGGAAATAATAATCAAAGTATTATTCAAATGGGTTCATGGGGTATAACCAATGCAGGATATGCTCTTTATTGTCTCAGCAATTCTTATGGTTTTGCTGGGTTGGGTGATGGTGCTATATCTATTGTACCTTATACTCAATTTGTAAATAGAAAATGTGTTATGATGTGTAATCATAATTTAAATACAGGTAATGTTGTTATTAATGATAATGGAACAATTTACACAGGAACAACAAATAATCCAAGTGCTTCAAATTTTACAAATTCAAATTTTACAATTGGTGCGGTTGTTGACAGCCCAAGCGTTTCACCATTTACAGGAAATATCAACGAAATCATCGTTTTCAGAAATACACTTACCGCAAAAGAATCAATGTTGTATTTCACACCAAACGCAATTACGCGTAAAGCTTATCGAAGTCGACCAGTATTGCAAATAAAAGACGTACCAAAGGACATTGGCAGTATTGTTGATGGTGCTGTTGTAGCACTTGATACTCAAATGTTGGCAAATATGTCTCCTGGTGGACTTGTTACTAGTTGGAATGGTTTTACTGGTTACAACAGTCCAGTTATAAATGCTGCAATAAGTGGTACAACAACAATTACAATTCCACCTTATGTTTCATTTACTAGGTCTAGTAGTCAATATCTAAATGCTGGTAGTAAAACATTTAATAGTAATACAAACGGTGGGTTTACAGCTGTTTGGTATGGTGCATTTACTGGATCTCCAAATAATTTTGAACGTCTTTTATTTTTTGGAACTAGTAGCAATTGGGATAATATAGTAGTATCTAGAGTGAGTAACGGTACAACTCTAACATTTGGATTTACTAATGGCGCGACAGATTATAGTATAGTAACAGGTTCAGGTGCTATAGTTCAAGAAGAATATGCTGTATGGACATTTAGACATACTGCTTCTAGTAGATTGGTGGAAATTTTGAAAAATGGTGTATCGTTAGTTACTGGAACTGTTGGTCAAGCTATGACTGATAGAACAGTATTAAATACTTATATAGGACGCGAGTATAATACAAGTTCAAGTACCGATGGCTATTCAAGTATAAACACTGTTGGATTATATGTATATGATAGGTATCTTACAGACACTCAAGTTGCATCAGTTTCAAATCACTTGATGAATTGTACAACAAGTACTATGCCAAGTACTTTACCAGATTACAATAACAAAGTTGTTCGTTTTGGTAGTGTACTTTCACAAGGGTATCGTAATGGACAAGCAATGCACTTTGGTGGAAGAGATACAAGTAGTTATCTCGACATTCAAGATGTACCCAATTACCCCTTAACCTTTGGATTTTGGTTTTACAATATTAATAGTTCTGGTGCGGCAAGTATGTCACTCGGAGCACTTTGTAGTGCTGATCTCGTAGGTTTGGGTATACAAATTGATATTATTAATTCCGGAACAACTATTGCTGCAGCTCATCATAACGGTACTGGTTATACAGTATTTACAAATTCAACTATTGCATTAAATACTTGGTATCACATTGTATTTGTGGTTACACCAACAACTGCAGCATATTATCTTGATGGTTCACTTATTCAAAGTGTATCAACTGTAATATATAATACAAATAGAATTATTATAGGTAAATCAGGAGATGACTCAAAACCATTTAATGGTTATATTGCAGATATTCGTGTGTTTGATTATGCTTTACAAGCTGATGAAATAAGTAATGTATATAATTATATCGGTCAAGCTGGTCAAGAAATAATGAATTACAATACCCCAACAAATTATCTTGTCAATATGTCTAATTGGTATTCATTTATGAATATTTATAAAACAGGTTCATTTACAATTGATTCTGGTCTAACTGGCGCTGATGTTTATTATCAGTTGATAAATCGTACAGAAAATATTAGTAATACAATATTTAATTCTACAAAGATACAAAATTACAATAGTTTTACGTGTTCATTTTTAGCATATATTGATACGCCTACAGATCATGGTTATTATTTTTATTGTGGAGCCACCAGTTCCACAACTACTGTTCCAACTGGTACAGTTGGTACCTCTGCAAATTCTAGTTATTACATTTACTTTCAAATTACTGGAACAAAGGGTATTTATCTTTTTAATGATCAAGGACAACAGTTGGCTTATTCTCCTCTTCAAACTGTTATTGTCAATGCATATGTACCTATAACTATCGTTTACAATAGATCTACTAGAAATACTTGGACAGTAAATGTAGCTAGCATTGATGTCCTTACTTATAACGATCCAAATAATACAAATTGGGTATCAAATATTGCTGGTGACTTTTGGGGTATAGGCGCACGAACAACAACTTCTGGAATGAATATGTGGATTCGTCGTGTTGAATTAAGTTATACACCTTTTGTTAACAGTGTCAATACTACAGTTAATGCTCAAAACAACGTTAAATTCCCACCTGGAGCAATGACAGCAGCTTCAACTACATTTACAGGCACTGGCGTATTAGATGGAAATTATACTGCAACGGCAAGTGGTTCTAATACCGGTATAAATCCTTATTCTGCATTTGATAATAATACAAGTACTTATTGGGGTGAATTAGTTAATTATAATGATTCTGGTGTATATACAGGTGGTGTAAGTACTGCAGTAACAAATTTGGTTAATAATATAACTACAAATTATACTGGAGAATGGTTGCAAATTCAAGTTCCAAATGCTGTTTCTTTAAATTCATTCGGTTTAATGGGTAGACAAGATCAATTATTGTTTCTTTGGAGAACACCAAATACATTTTATGTAGTTGGTAGTAATGACGGTAGTACTTGGCAATTGGTACATAGCACGTCAGGAGCAGAATTTACTTCAGCTATGCAATATTTTACTTGTAATGCTGGTAATACTAATAAATACAGCTATTTTAGATTAATTACAACAAAAATAAGTAATCCTTCTTCAGGAGGAGCACAGGGACCAGGTGGTCCAGTGATAGATATAACAGCTTGGGACCTATTTACTCAAATGAATACTGTAAATGCAAATGTTATAGCAGTTCCACCTTACTCTATGACAGCAGATACTACTACATTTGCTGGAAATTCTATTTACGATGGTACTTATACTGTTACTTCTAGTAATACACACTCTCACCTTGATATGGGACCTAGATATACAGTATTTGATAACAGTTACGGAAGTTATGGAAACATTTGGAGTCCAGGTGCGCAATCACCTGGGTATAATATTAGTACAGGTGTTTATACTGGTCCTACAAGTACTACTGTATCTAGTGTTTCTCAAAGTGGAGAATGGATACAAATACAAATACCAAATCCTATTGTGCTTTATTCATTTTCTTTAAACTTTTGGTGGCCAACTGAAAGTTATTGGGCAAAAAGTTTCTTGATTGCTGCAAGTAATGACAATAGTACTTGGACAAATATATACAATAATACAAATGCCAGCTTCACTTATGGTACAACACAAACATTTGTAGTAACCGGTTCACCGATTGCTTACAGGTATTTCCGATTGATTGTAACAAGTACATCTGGTATTGTGGGGTGTGATTGGTGGATATTAAATCAATGGAAATTGTATACAAATGCAAGTAATTTTAATTTAATGAAATTTCCTCCAGCTCCATTAACAGCAGACAATCCAGTTACATTTACTACAGTAAATACGAAGAATTGGTATAATTTAATGAGTTATGGTATTACTTCTGGTACATTTACTCCCTATTTAAGTGAAGCAGATCCATTAAAACAATTAATCTTAAGTGATGGTACTGTTTTTAATACAACTACTTATTGTAATATTAGTCAAGCGCTTACTAATTATAGTTCGTTTACACTTTCATTTCAGCTTCATGGTAATTTGACTAGTGGTGGTGAGTATGTAAAATTATACTTTGGAGGTGGTGGATATGTTGTTCAATATTTATTTGAAAGAACTCCTTATCAAGGTATAAGAATAAGTACAAATAATGTACAAAACGCTGTTGCTTCAGCAACAAATTGGAACAATAGTACTTGGAATGATATTCGTGTAGTTTATAACAAATCTGCAACAAATACTTGGACAATGTTTTTTAATGAAACACAAATTTTACAATATTCTGATCCAAATTGGGGTAATGCACCTGGTAATACTTGGGGGTTTGAAGTATATAATACAACACAAAATTTTTATAGTAGCATCCGTCAATTAGAAATGACTATTGCTCCTGTAAGTATACCTGGAAATAGTATAGTAAGTGGAAATTACATTGCATCTGCGAGTACTGTTTATAGTAATGCCATTGCTTATGCACCATCTTATGCATTTAATGACTCAATTAAAAATCTTGCAAATGATACAATGTGGCATACTGGATTAAATTATACTACTTCAAATGGTCTATATAACGGTGCTATTACTACAAGTGTTTCTGGAACAAGTTATTCTGGAGATTGGCTTCAATTGCAGGCACCTAATGCTTTACAATTGTCCAGTTTTAGTATTTATCCTAGACAAGATTTTGCTGGTATTAGATCACCAAGAAATTTTATTATGGCTGGAAGTAACGACGGAAGTACTTGGTATCTTTTACATACTGCGACTGGTGTAGGTGATTGGATTGCTGCTGACAAGTATTTTGTATGTAATGGAAGTAATGTTGTGAATAAATACAGTTATTTTAGATTAATAACTATGGCAATTGGTAATCCTGGTAGTTTTACAGGTAATAGTAATTGTGTGAATATACTAAATTTAAGTTTGTTTACACCAATATCAATGAATACTTCTATCACACCAGCTACTCCTAAGGGTTTATTAGATGGTTTGACATGGAAATATTTTGATGGGCATGATGGTCGTGTAGTATCTTTTTATACAACAAATACCTATAGAAATATAGGACGTTGTATAGATACAACAAATATGACTCGTGTTACAAGTGGTATATATAATTCTCAAAATAATTATTCAATTGAAATATTTGGATATTTTAGAGCGACTGTTTCTGGTAGTTATACGTTTAGTTTAGTTTCAGATGATGGAACTTATATGTGGATAGGTTCGAATGCATTAATTGGATACACTACAAGCAATACAAATATTACAAATGCTAGTGGAACAACTGCTACAACTTGTACTGTAACTTTGCTTGTGGGTACTTATTATCCAATAAGAATTCAATATACGCAAGGTACTGGGGGTAGTGATTTACAATTTAGTTTTACACCACCTGGTGGAACACAAACTTACAACGGACAAGGTTACTTTTTCTCTGGAACTGGTCTAGATTCAGCCTTTCCACAAGAAAGTGCCAAGATTATCAAGGACCTTACAAATACCAACAAAGATGGTGTATATTATATTTTAGTAAATGGCATTAGTACACCGGTACATTGTTTAATGAATGACTGTTACGATGGAGGTGGTTGGATGATGTTGATGAAAGGTACAAGAGGAAATACATTTCAATACAGTTCAAATTACTGGACAGCAAAAAACACGTTAAATGCAGGTGATACAACGCGTAGTGATGCAGATGCAAAATATGATACCTTCAATTACACTACAGTAAAAGATGTTTTAGCAATCTGGCCAGATATTCCATCAACTAGTTATACAAATCCATATGGTCAAAATGGTGGTAGTATATTTGTGAGTGATGGATGGACGTGGATGGTGAATAATTGGAATGAAACAACAAGAATTACACCATTTACAGGGTTTAATACACCCAGAGGTCCACATCAAAATACTTCAAGTGTTCACCAACCATATGGTATAAACAATCCATTTAGATACAATGGATTCGGTTCGTGGTGTTCATCTCAAGGTGGTTCATATTTCCATGGGTTTAATGCAGGTGGTAATCTACCAGTTCGATGGGGATTTGTATATAATAATGAAACCAACGAGTATGTTAGTTCTGATGTAGTGGTTGGTATAGGACTTAAAGGTCTTTCGTATAGTGCAGGTGATATATTTAACTGTTGTGGTTCTGCTGGGATTAATAGATCAGCAAGATTTGAATTGTATGGACGATAAAAGTGATTGGTGTTTAAATCGCTAAAGCGTAAATTTTTTTTAAAAGTGTATTATAAAATGGTAAGATTACGTCAAAAAGAACATTGGGGTAAATATTTATGGGGTTTTTTGCATACTATATCTATTTGTGATTTTGATTCGTCGGAAACAAATTTTAGAATTCAAGAACCTATAAAAAACAACATAAAAATGTTAGCAAATAGTATACCTTGTAATAGTTGCAAAGATCATTTTATTAAAAAATTATCAAATATTGATATCTTGGATTTAAATGAATCAAATGTACTTTTTTATTGGACAGTTGATTTGCATAACGAGATAAATAAAAAAATTGGAAAACAAGAGACAAGTTATGTTGAAGCTATAAATATATGGTGTAATAAAATAGACGGATAAATAGACACTCTCTTTGTTGTATATATATTATCAAATATTTTTTATTAAATATTTTTGATCAGGTCTCTATATTCGAGTAGTTCACGTTTTATTTTTTGTAAATTATTGTGAATAATATGATTTTCACTAGTAAAATTACGTGTTTCGATACATTGGTGATAATAAGTATTGTAACATATGATACCATCTAAAAAAGTATCTGTAAATTCTTGATTGTGTTGTTTACATTGTGTGGTTGATCCAAGATACCAAACTTTTGTATTTAAAAAATTATTTTTATTATTGTAATCATGAATAGTAAAAATAACATTTGGTATGTCTTTTCGTATAAATCTCCATTCGTATTTTGATTTACCTTTTCTTAAAATAGGTAATTCGCCTAATAAAGACCATAATTGATAAAAATTTATCTCTATTTTTTTAATAGTTTTCATTTGATTTTGTGTATACGAAACGTAATTATCAATAACAAATTGCGAGTCTTCTCTGAGATTAATGTCATCTAGCATATTTGTTAACTGGTTGATTTTGTCCATTTGACAATTTTTTTATTAAAAAGGTATTTTTTCAATTTTTTCAATTTTTTCAATTTTTTCTAATGTAATCTAATGTAATCTAATGTAATCTAATGTAATCTAATGTAATCTAATGTAATCTAATGTAATCTAATGTAATCTAATGTAATCTAATGCAATCTAATATTTATGCGTATATAAAGATGTGTGGTATATATAAAGATGTGTGGTATATATAAAGATGTGTGGTATATATAAAGATGTGTGGTATATATAAAGATGTGTGGTATATA
>Ga0208720_1000065_pt1 | contig 27383 bp, 27 predicted proteins | sample LakMenEpi20Apr10_FD_150716 | JGI IMG/M metagenome (GOLD analysis project Ga0208720, IMG submission 150716) | Freshwater microbial communities from Lake Mendota, WI - 20APR2010 deep hole epilimnion (SPAdes) | ecosystem: Environmental > Aquatic > Freshwater > Lake > Epilimnion/Euphotic zone ...
CATTTGTGTTGGCAATCGCAGACAAAGTGAACGCATCAATCTTGTCGAATGACAGCTATCAAGAATTCCACGGCAAGTACAAGTGGTTGTTTGACGAAGGCCGCCTCATTGGTGGAAAGCCCGTGCCACTTGTTGGCTGGGTGTTTGTCGAGCGACTTCCGGTGCGTGGGGCTACAAGTCGTCGTTCTGTGAAAACAGGAAAAGTTGTTAAGAAAGAATCTCCGACTGCAAGTCCGGAAGCAAGCAAGCCAATGCCGGTTCCAAAAGCTCCACCTCCGAGCGCCAAGGCGAAAATGGCTAATGAACTTATGCCGTATTTGCAGTTTGTAGAGAAGCACCCAGTCGGCTCAAAAGTAAAAGCCGTGGTTCAGTCGTATGCGGCAAACGGCATCACGGCACTCATTGGTGACATCTCTGGGTATGTGCCTCTTCGAAATATGGCAAACCCGCAACCACGTAGCGCACGAGACATCTTTACTCTGGGTGATTCAGTGACATTGACTGTTGTCGGTTACACCCCGGCGCGACGCAGTGTTGATCTTGCTGTACCTGGAGTAGTTGATACTGCAGCGAAGCCGTCGGGCAAACAGCCTGTCGCCAAGAAGGCCGCAGTTGTGAAGAAGTCTGCACCTGTCAAGAAGGCTGCACCTGTGAAAAAAGCTGTTGCTGCGAAAGCGCCCGTGAAAAAGGTTGTTGCTGCAAAAGCACCTGCGAAAAAAGTTGTCGCAGTGAAAAAGCCAGCCCCAGCAAAAGCACCTGTGAAAAAAGCAGTTGCCAAAAAGGCACCAGCAAAAAAGCGCTAACTGCACCCCAGTTGGTCAATGTAGGGACATTCCTACTACCGTCAAGACGTGGTCATTGTTACTTGGAACGTCAATTCGCTGAAGGCTCGTTTGCCTCGTGTACAGGAATGGTTAGAAGCAAACACCCCTGAAGTTGTGTGTTTACAAGAGACCAAATTGGCGCAAGACAAGTTCCCCACAGAAGCCATTGCTGAACTGGGTTATGAAAGTGCCCACTTTGGTCAAGGTCAGTGGAACGGCGTTGCCATTTTGTCTCGCGTTGGTCTTGACAGTGTCGTTGCCAACTTTGCCGATGGTGTTGAACCTGACCACGAAGCCAGAATCATTTCTGCAACATGCGGGGGAGTGCGCGTAAGTTCAGTGTATGTGCCTAACGGCCGTGAACTCGACAATGATCACTACCAATACAAACTGTCGTGGATGGCGCGTTTGCGTCAACACCTTGACGCGTCGTGTTCGCCAGCCGATGACGTTGTGGTCGCGGGAGATTTCAATATCGCTCCTGAAGATCGCGATGTATACGACATGACAGCGTTTGAAGGCGCCACTCATGTCAGTCAGCCAGAGCGCGATGCGCTGGCTCATGTCAATGCGTTCGGTATGGAAGATACATATCGCAGATTCCATGACGAAGCTGGCTTGTACTCGTGGTGGGATTACCGAAATGGTTCGTTCCATAAAGGCCATGGCATGCGTATTGACCTATTGCTCGCTACTAAATCGGTCGCAGAACGGTCTGTTTCATCTGAAGTAGATCGGAATGCTCGTAAAGGCGAGAAGCCAAGTGATCATGCACCCGTGTTATTGACAGTTGGCCCGCGGTGAGTACTTCAGATTCGGAACAATCTGAAGGCGTCTCGTTTCCCGCGTTCCACGACCGAAATGCGGAATTAACTGACGCCGACAAGGCACGTATTCGTCTGGCAGCAGTTACGCGCCAGCTGATTCATGATTCGTTTATGTCAACTGCACGAATTGAAGACATCGATACTGCGATTGTCCATATCTCGCAGGCGCTCGAGAGCATCAATGCACCTGGTGGTATTCCTGGTAGCGCCGCTGCTGAATCTCACTTCACTGATCGCAGCCCGTTCTATGGCGCTATGAATCCGCTATCCATGCCGATGATGATGGAAAAAGACGAATCGTTTGGTGAATTCGGATCAATATCTGGCACAGCTACTTTTACAGAACCATATGAAGGGCCGCCAGGTCACGTACATGGTGGGTACATCGCAGCAGCTTTCGATGAAGTGCTTGGCATGACGCAATCTCTCACTGGTCGTCCCGGAATGACCGGAACATTGACCATTAAGTACCGCGCACCAACGCCACTGCATCAAGAAATTGTGTATCGCGGTTGGGTTGATCGCATCGAAGGACGCAAGATCTTTACAAAAGGTACTTCACATGTCGGCGACACTTTGTGTGCTGAAGCTGAAGCTGTTTTCTTATCTATGCCCACTGAGTTGATGGACAAATTGCGAAAGGGTCGCGATCTCAGCGGCCCAGCGCAGCATTAATTGTTGCTATTAGTTCTGCTGCGTAGCGACGAGCAAAAATAATGTCGGTGAGGCCGGCGATACCGTCTTCTGTAGTCGGTTTGTCTCGAACAATGTTGCGCAATTGTGTCGTAGTCAAGATTCCATTTGGCTCCATGCGGCTAATGCGAGATTTCTGTTGGCGCCATTCTTCAAGCGCAACTGCAAGTGGGTCTTGTTGTGGGCGCAGGCGAGCGATGCGGCGCAACTCTTCAGGTGGTGCATCGATAACAGGAACTGAAGTGGTGACAGAGGGCAAGAAGGGCGACGGCCCGGAAGACTTTGTGTTGCGTTGGTCGGTCCACGTGACAACTAGTTCATCGGCTGCACGGGTGAGCGCTACGTAGGCAAGGCGAGCCTCTTCGCTACGGGCAGCGCCTGTGCGTGCACTGCGGTGGGGAAGAAGTCCCTTCTCCATTCCGGCAACAATCACGTACGACCACTCACGTCCTTTGGCTGCGTGAAAAGTAAGTACTTCAACGCCATCAGTTTCTGCAATATCTGCTGAGGTTACGAGCCATGATCCGAATGTGCGACCATCAACTCCACCAGAACGGTGTGCATCAAGAAAATCACGGACCAGTTTTGCAATTTGGAAGTCAGCGTCGTCGGGCGTGTATTCGCCAGTGTCGAGAATGTCTGCAGCCCACGTGGCTAAATCGTCTCGTCCAGTTAATGAAGTGGCAGCGGCTACTGCACGAGCCCAGGCGCCACCTCTGCGCGATGACCGAACAGGGATTCCGGCAGCAATCAGTTGGTCACGAATGCCATCAGCAACAGTGTTGATGCGAACAAGCACTGCGATATCGCTCCATGATCGATCAGAGGAGTGTGCACGTGTCACAAGCTTGGTAATGAGTTGCTGTTCTGCTGCTTCGGTTGCGCACCGCTCTAGTCGCACTACTGCACCACTGGGGCGCTGCGACACCGCGTCTGCAATTTGACCGTCCTTAGCAAGCGAATCAACCGCGATCTTTACGATTTCAGGAGTGCACCGGTAGTTCGATGGCAATGAAACAACATTGGCGCCAGTCGAGAACCCTGGAAGCGAATCGAACAAGTCTTTGTCTGCGCCGTTGAATCCATAAATTGCCTGATTCGGGTCGCCCACTAAAAACACATCGGGGTTAGCCGGTAACAGGACTTTCAGGAATGCATATTGCAATGGGTTCATGTCTTGGGCTTCGTCAACTGAAACATGGCGATACTGAAAGCGAATTGATTCGGCATACCTGGGGTCTTTGGCTGCTTCAGTGACAACGGAGGTCATGAAGTCATTGAGGTCGATAACGCCACGTTTGCGTTTTGTTTGTTCGTAGGTTTTGAACACTTCAGTAAAACGAAGTGCGGGCAGTGGCACTTTCATTCCGGCAGAAGCGAGAGCAGAGGCTGCGGCATCAGGGGCAATCATGTGTGCATGTGCCCAGTCGATAGCCGACAACATGTCCATCACGCCACCATGTTTTGCATCATCGCCCATGCATGAAGACATCAGAGAAGAGCGGTTGTTCACAATGACAGGAGCTCGTCTGTTTCGATCTTCCAGGTTTTGCAACATCAGTCGACGAGCAATTGCGTGAAATGTGCCAATGGTGGGTCGGCCTTCAAGTTCGAATCGTGCAAGACGCGTACGCATTTCAGTCGCAGCTTGTCGTGTAAAAGTGATTGCAAGTGTTTTTTCAATATCGGCGGTGCCAGACAATGTTCTCCATGCAATACGACGAGTAAGAACAGTTGTTTTGCCAGAACCTGCACCGGCACGCACCACAACAATGCCAATTGGTGCGGTGACTGCTTCACGCTGTTGAGCATCAAGGCCAGCGAGCACGGAATCAGCCGTATGGCCGGATTCTGTCTGGGGCTGATGCACGAATGTCACGCCTTGAAACTAGGCGGTTGTACCCTTTCTTCCATGCCCTTTCCTCGGCGATTGCTGAATGACTACGAAAACATCGTTTTAGACCTCCATCCGCACTGGTGGTATTTCGGGTCGTCGGTATCCATGCTCCTCGGGTCAATGTTTCTGACCCTCCTCCTGCGGGCTCAGATGCCATCGGGATTCTTCGAAGATGTCGTTGGATATCTGGGAATGGCTGCCATCATCGTGAGTGCTGCCTGGGTATTGGTGCATGTCATCAAGTGGCGCACCACGTATTTCGTAGTCACCTCCCATCGGCTCATTTACAGACAAGGCGTTGTGTCTCGAGACGGGGTCGAAATCCCTCTTGAACGAGTGAACAACGTGAACTTCAGTCAATCAATAGTGGAACGGATGATTGGGGTTGGTGATTTGCTCATCGAATCGGGTGGTCAAGATGGCCAACAGACATTTACGGATATCGCCCAGCCTGAAAGAGTGCAGAACATCATTCACTCAACCATTCAGGCACGAGGTGGAATGCGGTCTGAGGCCACGCCGGGTTCGATGAGCATTGCAGGCGAAATAGAGCGGCTAGAAGCACTGCGCGACCGGGGAACCATCACTGATGATGAATTTCTAGAGCAAAAGAGACGCCTACTCAGCTGATTTCTCCGCTTTTCTCACGGGCATGTCTACCTGTGAGAATAGACAGATGCCTCAAGCCATCTTGCCAAACGGAATCAATATCGAGTACGACACTTTGGGTGACCCAAAGAACCCCACCTTGTTGTGGATCATGGGCTTTGGTGCTCAGATGACTGCTTGGCCAGAAGACTTCTTGCATCTGTTTGTCGAGCAGGGTTTCCACATTGTGCGCTTCGATAATCGCGATTGCGGTTTGTCGTACAAACATGATGGTGTCATGGTGGAAACAGACAAAGTCACTATGCAGGCTGCAATGGGTGAAACAGTCACAGTGCCAGTTCCGTACACGTTGTCTGACATGGCAGAAGATGCGATGGGCGTTCTTGATCATCTTGGTATCGAGAAAGCGCACATCATTGGCGCATCAATGGGCGGCATGATTGCACAGACTGTTGCAATTGAGCATCCTCATCGCACTCAGAGCCTCGTCAGCATCATGTCTGTCACTGGAGACCTTGCGTACGGAACTCCAACAGAAGCTGCACTTAATACCTTGCTTGCGCCGCCATCACCTGATCGTGCTACTTACATTGAAAGTGCAGCCAACTGGGCCGTGTGGTGTTCAAAGAAGTATTTCGATTTGGAAGAAGCAAAAGCTCGCGCAGCACGTGAATTCGACCGAAGCTTTTATCCGGAAGGTTCGCATCGTCAACTTGCTGCGATTTATGCATCAGGAGACCGTAGTGACAAATTGCGGAACCTGAAGACCCCAACTCTGGTTATTCACGGCCGCGACGATGAGTTGCTCACGCCTTCAGGCGGAGAGCGCACTGCAGAACTAATTCCCGGCTCAGTCTTTATGTTCGTTACCGATATGGGTCATGACGTACCGCTTCCACTGTGGCCAGTATTCGTTGACGCAATCTCGTCACACGCACGCCGCGCCGCATAACTCTTCGCTACTAAACAACAAAAGGAACCTGTCATGTCTGGACCACTTACTGGATACAAGATCATTGAAATCGCTGGCATCGGGCCTGGCCCGTTTGCTGCCATGCTGCTCGCAGACATGGGTGCCGAAATCATCCGTGTTGATCGTGCGCAAGCAGTGCGTGGCACGCCACCATCGACACCAGCAGGTGACTTGATGTTGCGCGGACGCAAGAACATTGCTCTTGACCTAAAGAGCCCAGAGGGTGTTGAAGCGTTGCTGCAATTGGTTGAAAAGGCCGACGCCATCATCGAAGGATTCCGTCCAGGAGTTATGGAGCGTCTTGGGGTTGGGCCTGATGTATGTCAGGCACGTAACCCGCGCATTGTGTTTGGTCGCATGACAGGTTGGGGTCAAGAAGGAATGTACGCCCAGGCTGCCGGCCATGACATCAACTACATCTCGTTATCCGGCTCGCTTGCACATTTTGCTCGCGCAGGCGAAGCGCCAGTGCCGCCACTCAATATGGTTGGCGACTTTGGTGGCGGCGGAATGTTCCTTGCATACGGCGTTGTGTGCGCATTGCTTGAAGCACAGAAGTCTGGCAAGGGTCAAGTAGTTGATACTGCAATGGTTGATGGCGCAGCAGTGCTGATGACCATGTTCTGGTCGTTTAAGTCCATGGGCATCTTCAATGAAAATGCACCAGGCACAAACCTTCTCGACACGGGTGCTCACTTCTATGACGTATTCGAATGCAAGGACGGCAAGTACATCTCGCTCGGTTCCATTGAGCCACAGTTCTATGCAGAACTCATGAAGCTCACAGGCCTTGAAGGCGATGCTGATTTCGCTAAGCAAATGGATCAGTCAATGTGGCCAGGGCTAAAGGTTCGTTTGCAAGAAGTGATGAAAGCAAAGACTCGTGATGAGTGGTGCGCAATCATGGAAGCAACTGACGTCTGTTTCGCCCCAGTTCTCACCATGAGCGAAGCTGCTGCACATCCACACAACGTTGAGCGCAAAACTTTCATCAACGTGAACGGACACATGCAGCCAGCACCAGCACCTCGCTTTTCTCGCACCACGCCGGAAATTTCGCGCCCATCAGCTCATGCTGGTCAGCACACTGCTGAAGTATTGCGTGACTGGGGCGTTGCTAATGTCGACGCTCTGCTCGCAAGCGGTGCAGCGAAGCAGGCATAGGTGTCGACACTCGTTTGTTTTCATGCCCACCCCGATGATGAATGCATCGGTACCGGTGGCACCATCGCACGCGCATCAGCCGAAGGGCACCGAGTTGTCTTAGTTGTTGCCACAAATGGCGACCATGGCGAAATTCCTGCCGATATGCCTGCAGGAAAGACACTTGTAGAAGTTCGTCACGCAGAGACTCTGAAATCAGCAGAGACTCTCGGAGTGCATCGCGTGGTGTGGCTCGGATACGAAGACAGCGGAATGACCGGCTGGGAGCAAAACACAAATGCAGGCTCATTCTGCAATGCCTCGCTTGATGATGCAGCACAAAAGTTGGCAGATGTTTTGCGTGAGGAAAACGCCGACGTGCTCACCACATACGACTGGCACGGAGGGTACGGTCACCCAGATCACATCATGGTGCACAAAGTAGGGCATCGTGCCGCTGAGTTAGTGCCAGTGCGTGTACTTGAGGGCACTATGAATCGTGATCAAATGCGACGCGGTATCGAAGCGGCACGTGCTGCTGGTTTTCTTCCAGAGGGCGAAGGGTTTAACCCAGATGGTCCCATGGACGACGGCAATCCAATGGGAACGCTTGAAGCAGAGATCAACTACAAAGTTGATGTCGTAAGTTTCGTGTCACAAAAGCGTGCAGCAATGAAGTGTCATGCAAGTCAATTGAGCGATTCCAGTTTCTTCTTAGCAATGGACGACGAAACGTTTGCACGTCAATTTGGCAACGAATGGTTTATTGATCCCAAAAGCACTGAACCAATGCGAGATGGATGGATTTTCGAATGACACGTGTGTACATGGTTCGTCACGGACGCGCGGCAGCCGGATGGAACGTTGACCCAGACCCAGGCCTTGATGATCTTGGTCGTAGTCAGTCTCTTGCAGTTGCATCAAAATTGTCATCGCTTGGGCCGCTGCCAGTGATGTCAAGTCCGTTGTTGCGTTGTCAGCAAACGGCCTTCCCATTAGCAACAGCATGGAAGCAAGATGTTGTTATCGAACCGCTTGTCGGAGAAATTCCATCACCAGTTGAATACACCTTAGAAAACCGAGTCGATTGGTTGCGCGAAGCCATGGCTGGCACATGGACTGAAGTTGCCAATCGCTCAGGGTCGCACTACCTCGACTATCGCGATGCAATTGGGCAACGAGTTGCACAAATCACAACCGACACAGTGGTGTTCAGTCATTTCATCGCTATCAATGCGGTTATTGGTGTCGCAACCGAGAATGACGCGATGGTTATCGCCAGCCTTGATAACTGCTCGGTCACAACTTTTGAAATTGTCGATGGAAAACTTGTCCTTATTGAGTCTGGCAACGAAGCCGACACGCTCATTCGCTAGGTAGATTTAGAAACGTGTTTTCTTTGCTTATCTCTGACATTCATACTGCGTGGGCCTGGGTTGCAATCATCAGCAATGGTCTTGCTGGCGTGTGGGCACTTGCTGCTCACAAGATCACGCCGCTACGTACTCGTGCCCTGTGGTGGTACACCGGAGTCGCTCAATTCACCATCTTTGTTCAAGTCACTCTTGGCGTCATCATGGTCAACAGGGACAAGCTTGAGTTTCCTGCCTTCCATGCGTTCTACGGATTCGTGGCCATCATGGCAGTCGCAATCATCTATAGCTATCGCCACCAACTCAAGAACAAGACGTACTTGCTCTATGGCTTCGGCGGTTTGTTCCTCATGGGGCTCGGTATCCGAGCCATGTTGGTTGGCCAGGCCTAATTACTTGAGCGACGACTCAAGCTCGTCAAGAGCAGTAGTCAACGGCGCAGGAAGCTTTGAACCGAACTGGGCGTAGTGGTCACGCATTTGTGGCAATGCTGATTTCCAGCCTTCAGAGTCGATTGACAACAATGCATTCATGTCAGCCTCGGTGACGTTCAGGCCAGAGACATCTATGTCTGCAGGGGACGGCAAGTAGCCAATTGCAGTCTTTGTTGCATTTGCTTTTCCATCAAGACGGTCAAAGATCCATTTGAGAACACGGCTGTTTTCGCCGTATCCCGGCCACAAGAAGCGACCGTCTTCATCTCGGCGGAACCAGTTCACAAAGAAAATCTTTGGAAGGTTCTCGCTCTTGGTGGCTGCGCCAACCTTGAGCCAATGTCCGAAGTAGTCAGCCATGTTGTATCCGCAGAATGGAAGCATTGCCATTGGGTCAAAGCGCAAGTTGCCTACGGCACCGCCAGCAGCTGCTGTTGTCTCAGACGCCATGATGCTGCCGAGGAACACGCCGTGGTCCCAGTCAAATGCTTCGGTGACCAATGGAACCGTTGTGCGACGACGTCCGCCGAACAAGATGGCCGAGATTGGAACACCAGCTGGGTCTTGCCATTCAGGCGCGATACATGGGCACTGTGATGCAGGTGCTGTGAAGCGAGCGTTCGGATGAGCAGCAGGAGTTTCCACTTCTGGGTTCCATGCATTGCCTTTCCAGTCGGTTGCACGTGCAGGAGCTTCTTCGCTCATGCCTTCCCACCACACATCGCCAGCAGGCGTCAGTGCAGTGTTCGTGAAGATCGAGTTGCTTGTCATGGTTTCCATGGCATTGGCGTTTGTGTCGTAACCAGTTCCTGGTGCAACGCCAAAGAAACCAGCTTCAGGGTTGATGGCGTACAAGCGGCCGTCCGCGCCGTATTTCATCCAGCAAATGTCATCACCGATTGTCTCGGCCTTCCAGCCTGGAATTGTTGGGACAAGCATTGCGAGGTTTGTTTTTCCGCATGCAGAAGGAAACGCTGCTGCGATGTACTTGAACGCACCTGCAGGGTTGGTGAGTTTCAAAATCAACATGTGCTCTGCAAGCCAACCTGCATCACGTGCCATCACTGAAGCGATGCGCAGTGCGAAGCACTTCTTTCCGAGCAATGCGTTGCCGCCGTAACCGGAACCGTAGGACATGATTTCGCGAGTCTCTGGGAAGTGAACGATGTACTTGTTGTCAGGGTTGCATGGCCATGCAGAATCTTTCTGACCAGGTGCAAGGGGCGCACCAACTGAATGCACGCATGGCACCCAATCGTTATTTCCAAGAACATCAAGTGCGCCTTGGCCCATACGGGTCATGATGCGCATGTTGACAGCAACATATGGGCTGTCTGACAACTGAACTCCGATATGTGCAATCGGTGATCCGAGAGGGCCCATTGAAAAAGGAACTACATACATAGTGCGGCCCTTCATGGCGCCCTTGTACAGACTCATCATCTCAGCGCGCATCTCAGATGGTTCGCGCCAGTTGTTGTTCGGACCAGCATCAGATTCGTCTGTGGAGCAAATGAATGTTCGGTCTTCAACGCGCGCAACATCGCCCGGATCAGAATGCGCCCAGTAACTGTTCGGACGCTTTGCATCGTCAAGCTTTGTGAAGATGCCTGCATCAACTAGTGATTGGCAGAGGCGCTCGTATTCATCAGCTGAACCATCACACCAGTAGATGGCATCAGGTTCAAGAACGTCTGCCCAATCTTTCACCCATTGAGTGAGCCGTGCGTTGCCAGTAGTTGCAGCCATGAGCGATCCTTGGATTTACGTGAAGGTTCGGGGGGAACCGGTGAATAGTAAGAGTCTAAGAACTAAACAGCAGGGGTGCCCATATCGGACTCTGAACCGAGACTGAGACGTGTGGCACGCCCAGAGGCATCAAGAGTGAATACGACGCGTTGGCCTTGGCGCAACATACGAAAAATGGAGCCCTCAAGCGCATTAGGCGCAAGGGTGTAATCCGCTAGGTCGGTGTCACATACAACGACACCGTCTCCGCTTGTTGGATCGAATGCCTTGATAACACCTTGCATGGCAATGGCCTTAGCGGCCGACTTTGGTGATCTTGCCGGACTTAATGCAGCCGGTGCAGACGTGTACACGTCGGGGTGTGCCGTTTACCATTGCACGAACGCGCTGGATATTCGGGCTCCAACGACGCTTGGTGCGCACGTGTGAGTGAGACACTGACATACCCCATGATGGGCCTTTGCCACACACTTGACATACTGCAGCCATTTTGGAATCCTCTTCGGTTATGGGAAGGCGATATACGTCTTCCGAACGCAGTTTCTTAATGTATCAGCCAGAACAAAGACCCCCCAACTAGGAAGGGCAGAGATTCGGGGAAAAGTGGCAAATATCCCGCCAATTCCCCGTGAGATACGAAAAGGGCATTCCTTCTTTACTAGCCTCAACTCTGTGGCAGCAATGGAACTCTTCGGTGCAGATGAGATCCGCCGTACGGTAGTGACCTTTCGCGACGCGATGAAAGCCCATGCTCCAGGCATCAACCGGATGAATGTGTACCCAGTGCCCGATGGCGACACCGGCACAAATATGGCCCGCACGCTTGATGCGGTGGTAGCCGAACTCGAAGACGCAGACCATGCAATGGCCCCCACGTGCCAAGCAATTAGTCATGGGTCTCTCATGGGGGCTCGCGGAAATAGCGGCGTCATCCTTAGTCAAATCTTGCGAGGGCTTGCCAGCACAATTAGCGAATCCGCCGATGGCAAAGTGAATGCCTCGCGAATGGCAGAAGCGTTGAAGCGCGCCTCGGCTGCTGCGTATGAAGCAGTGTTGAAGCCAATCGAAGGAACAATTCTTACCGTTGTTCGTGAATCAGCTGATGCTGCTGCTGTTGCAGTAAGCAACGGCGCAACGTTGTCAGCGACACTGCAAGCTGCTCGTGCTGCGGGTCGTGATGCACTTGCACGCACGCCAGACATGTTGCCCGTCTTGAAAGATGCCGGAGTTGTAGATGCTGGTGGTGCTGGTTTCTTGTTGCTACTTGATTCAGCAATTCACATTGCCGATGGTGAAGCAATGCCAGAGCCTGATGAATCTGATGGTCCGTCAGCCGAGCAATTGGAAGCAGTGGCGTTACGTCACTCAAGTGATGGAAGTGTTGATGTCAGTGAGTTGCGATACGAAGTGATGTACCTCCTTGATCTTGAGGATTCTCGGCTTGCAGAATTTAAAAAGGCGTGGGGCTCAATCGGAGATTCCATCGTTGTTGTCGGCGGTGAAGGTTTGTACAACTGCCATATCCATACCAATGACATCGGAGCCGCTATTGAAGCGCCGTTGTTGTTGTCTGGTCGGCCACGCCAAATACGGGTCACTGATTTGTTTGAAGAAATGGCCGAAGAGCATGCGGCCCGTGAGGCTGCATTGGGTGCACCAGTGCAATCACGACCCATTTCGTCAACTCTTCCGCCAGTTACCTGCGCAGTTGTTGCAGTGGCGAGTGGCGGTGGGATCGCTGAACTCTTTGGTCAACTTGGTGTGCAAGGCGTTATCTCTGGTGGGCAAACATCGAACCCATCTACAGCCGAACTATTGGCTGCAGTGGAACACATGAATGCTCGGCAAGTGATTATCTTGCCGAACAACAAGAACATCATTCCTGTTGCGCAACAGGTCGATGCGCTCACTACAAAAGAAGTGCGCGTTGTTCCTACATGCTCAATGCCAGAAGCACTTGCTGCACTGGTGTCGTATGACCCAGAAGCATCTGCAGAATCAAATGCGCGATCAATGGCTTCCGTTGCTGAATCTGTTGCCACTGGCGAAGTCACTCAGGCAGTTCGCGACACCCACACAGATGCTGGTCAAGTGACAACAGGTGACTGGATTGGAATTGTTCGCGGTGATGGCATTGTTGCAATTGCGGGCACTTTGGTAACAGCAGCGTCACAACTTTTGGATCATCTCATTGATGACCAACGTGAATTACTAACAGTCATTACCGGAGAAGATGCCACTGTGGCTCAGACAGATCAGATTGTTGCATGGGTCTCACAGAATCGGCCAGACGTTGCGGTCGAAATTCATGGCGGCGGACAGCCGTTGTATCCGTACCTCTTCGGCGTTGAGTAATCCACCGCTTACCCTTCGCGACCTCGATCAGTTAGGTCTTGAGCGAATCAAGGGTGTTGGTCCCAAAACACTGGTTGCCCTTGAAGCCTTCGAGGTGCGCAGCATCTTGGATTTATTGGAGACGTATCCGCGCAGATATGTCGACCGAACGAATATGGCCATGATTGCTGACCTTGTAGAAGGTGTGCCGGCATTAGTAGTGGTCACGGTTGAGTCAACGTCGGCATTCACTACCCGTAATAACAAAAAGATGGTGAAGGTTGCTGTTTCTGACGGAACAAAACGATTGAACATCACTTTCTTTAATCAGGGGTGGCGTGAGAAACAGTTGTACAAAGGATTGGAAGTTGCAGTCTTTGGAAAGCCTGAGTTGTTCAACGGCTCGTTACAAATGACAAACCCATTGGTTGACCCGGTGGGGAAGGCAACAGGCCGCATTGTTCCCATCTATCCGCAGAGCGAAAAGGTACGTATTTCATCGTCTGATCTTGCAACATGGATAGAAGATGCTCTCAATAAATGTGCGCCTCGCGGTTTTGCAGACACGGTCCCGCAATCACTTCTTGATGAACACGGTTTCATCAGTCGCGGTGATGCAATGCGGGCGATTCATGTTCCTGAATCGATTGAGGCACATCAGAATGCTCGTCGACGTTTGGCGTTCGATGAAGTATTGCGAGTGCAGCTCATGTTGGTTGGCAAAAAAGCGCAATGGGAACGAGAGTCGGCTGGGTTTAGCCATGAAACATCCGGTCATCTCATTGACGGATTCATGAAGGCCCTTCCATTCCCTCTCACTGGCGCGCAGAAGCGAACAATCGGTGAGATTTACAAAGACCTTGCCTCAGGAACTCCGATGCATCGACTTCTGCAAGGTGATGTTGGTTCAGGAAAGACTTTGGTGGCAGTTGCAACAATGTTGGCGTCTGTGCAAGGCGGCCATCAAGCTGCAATCATGGCACCAACTGAAGTGCTGGCAGACCAACACGCATTAGGTATTCGTGCGTTGCTTGCGGCGCTCACAGTGTCAGATGATTCGAATCTCTTTGGTGATCGCACGTTGCGAATTGAACTACTCACGAACAAAGTAACGGGGGAGCAACGTCGCAACATTCTGGCTGGTATCGCTGATGGCTCAGTCGATATTGCAATTGGTACCCATGCCCTTATTCAGGATTCTGTGAATTTCAAAAGTCTTGGTGTCGTTGTGGTTGATGAGCAACATCGCTTTGGTGTCGAACAACGTTCTCGGTTACGCGACAAGGCACAAGAGTCAGAACATGGTCTCGTGCCAGACGTATTGGTGATGACTGCAACGCCGATTCCGCGTACCGCAGCAATGACTGTGTATGGCGACCTTGATGTCAGTGTGCTTGATGAATTGCCGCCAGGTCGCACGCCCATCTCTACGTCGTGGGTTCATGCACCTCTTGAGATTGAATCTATGTGGGCAGACGTACGCAGCAGGCTTGATGCTGGCGAACAGGCCTACGTGGTGTGCCCATTAATTGAAGAGAGCGAAAAGCTTGAAGTTGCGTCAGCGCAAGAAACGTATGACCAACTTTCGGCTCAAGATTTGGCTGGTTACACAATCGGCTTATTGCACGGGCGTATGTCATCAGCAGACAAAGAAGCCGTGATGAATTCGTTCCGATCAGGCGCAACCCAGGTCCTCGTAGCTACAACAGTTATTGAAGTGGGCGTCGATGTTCCGAATGCCACGTGCATGGTGGTTCTTGACGCAAACCGATTCGGTATTGCGCAACTACATCAATTACGGGGTCGAGTAGGGCGCGGAAAGTTGCTGTCGCAGTGCTATCTCATGACGCAAAATGGTGAGTCGTCACCCCGTATCGAAGCCTTGGTTTCCTCAACGGACGGGTTTGTGTTGGCAGAAGAAGATCTCAAACTTCGCGGTGAAGGCACAATCATGAGCGTGAATCAGAAGGGGCAAAGCGACCTCACTCTTGCATCTCTGCAAAGAGATCTCGAACTTATTCAATGGGCACGTGATGCGGCAGTGGGCATTATTCAGGCTGACCCCATGTTGTCTGATTTGCCATTGCTTCGCGACGAACTTGATTTGCTGTTCTCTGACACTGACGAAGAGTTCCTGTTTAAGTCGTAACTCAGGCGTACTACGGTTAGGGCATATCGAGGGGGAATCGAATGGAACTAAAAGGTAAACACGTCGTAGTCACAGGTGGTTCACGGGGTATTGGCGAACAACTGGCACGCCAGTTTGCGTCACGCGGCGCCAAGGTCACGGTTGTTGCTCGCAGCGTTGATGCGCTTGAAGCTGTCGCTTCGGCAATCGGTGGAAATGCAGTGGTGTCTGACTTGTCTGATGATCTCTCAGTCGACGGGCTCATTGAACATATTGAGAAACTGCACGGCCACATTGACATCTTGGTAAACAATGCTGGTCTTGAAACCTCAACTGCATTTGCTGTTGAAGATGAACGTGAGATTCGTACTGTTGCACGAGTCAACTTGGAAGTGCCCATGTTGCTCACTCGTCATGCATTGCCAGGAATGATTGCGCGCAATTCAGGACACATTGTCTTCGTGTCATCGCTTGCAGGCACTGCTGGTTTCCCCGGCATGTCTGTGTATGGCGCAACGAAGGCGGGCATTCTTAACTTTGTAAATGGTCTGAGTCGTGAATTGAAATCAACAAAGGTGAATATCACTGTGTTGTCGCCTGGGCCAGTTGATACGGGCATGTGGGATGTCATTGAAGATAAGACATCGACAATCAGAAATGTTGTAAAGCGTTTTCAACGCTTGCAATTGATTCCTACGGCTGATCCGGTGAAGCTTGCAATCCGCACTGTTGATGCAGTTGCAGCGAACAAGCCTTTTGTACGTGACCCAAAGCGACTCAGTATCAATTTCTGGTTGAATCACGCACCGACTCGTATTGCGAACTTCGCAATCTTCGGAGTGAAGTTCGATCCACTCGACAAGGGCTAAGGCTCAATAGTCCTGCTCGTCGTCGGTGTCGTCGTCAGTCAGAGGGAAATACCAGACGTCTCTGCAGTCACGACAGCGATATGAGACCACATCGTCGACTTCCCAGACCCCATCTTCAGGGGCGTGGGACAGCAAATGGCACGGGCCTCCGCAGTCGATACAGATAATGGACTCTTTCGGACTAATCACCGCCGTAGTCTGCCTTGCGTGAGAGTTGTTGCAGGTGACCTACGTGGTCGACGAATAGAAGCCCCAACGTCAGAGGCCACCCGGCCAACGACCGACATGGTGCGAGAAGCAGTCTTTAATGCTCTTGGCAGCCTTGATGTTGTTCAGGGAGCCCGTGTTCTTGACCTCTTTGCCGGCACGGGCGCGATGGGTATCGAAGCCATTTCGCGGGGGGCTGACCACTGTGTTTTCGTGGAAAATGACCGTGCAGCCCTTGCCGTGCTTCGCAGCAACATTGCGGCACTCGGTATCTCCGATAAATCCACGGTGATCGCGGGAGACGCAGTCGGAACCGCAGCGCATCAACAAGAAATTGACCTCCTCATTGCAGACCCACCGTACGGCTTTGACGCATGGGGTGCATTGCTGGCTTCGGTAACTGCACCGCTTGTCGTTCTTGAATCGGGACGGCCAATCGGGCCTATTGCGGGCTTTGAAACAGTGCGCGAAAAGAAATATGGCAGAACTCATGTGTCCTTTCTCAGTCCCAGCAGTGCGCCAGACGGTACGGTAGAGGTGCAATGAGCACTGTGTTATACCCCGGCAGCTTTGATCCGTTTCATCTGGGTCATCTAGACGTCGTCGAGCAGGCAACTGCCTTGTTCGGAGAAGTTGTGGTTGCAGTCATGCATAACCCCGACAAGCCATCAGGCGTCCTGTCTACAGATCAGCGTGTTTCACTGATCGCCGCATCGTGTTCCCACTTGCCGAACGTCTCAGTGCGCAGTTTTCCTGGCCTTGCAGTTGATGCAGCACTGTCCGTCAAGGCATTGTGCATCGTGAAGGGTCTTCGCACCTCGGGCGATTTCGAAGTGGAACAACAAATGGCGCACACAAATTTTGCGGTCTCTGGCGTGCGTACCGTGTACGTGCCATGTCAGCCACGTTTTGGTTTTGTGAGCAGTCGTTTTATTCGCGACATTGCAGCCCATGGTGGCGATGTGTCATCAATGGTTCCAAACGCAGTTTCTGATGCGCTTGCGTCTCTCTTTTCCCCACGGAGCAAATAATGAGTTTTGATGATTTCGATGACACAACAGATGACTCGTATCCACAACCGATACCTGTGCAGGCTCGTCTTGGTGAGAGCGAAGTAATACTTCGTCGCACTATCGACATTGTGGCAACTGCTCCGAGCATGCCCTTATCAAGTTCGCCTCGTATTGACCGCGATGAAGTGATTGAGTTGCTTGAAGATGCACTAGTGCGTTTGCCAGACGAGATTCGTCAAGCACGTTGGATGTTGAAAGAACGCCAAGAATTCCTTGATAAAACCAAGCGCGAGGCAGATGAGCTATTGGGTGCTGCACGTCAACAAGCTGAACGAATGGTGCAACGCACTGAAGTGGTACGTGCTGCTGAAGCTCGCGCTCGCCAAGTTATTGATGCAGCCGAAGAAGAGACTCGTCGCTTGAAGAACGAAACAGAAGATTTCCTTGATCAGCGTCTTGGAAGTTTTGAGATTCTTCTCGATCGTTTGTCAAAGACTGTCGCCAATGGGCGTAACCGTTTGTCGATTGGTTCAGAGCCGCCACCGCCAGAATCTGAAGAACCAATCGAACAACAAGAAGTTGCGGATTTCTTTAACCAAGACGATCTCTAGGCAGGCCCACTTTGGCTAAGCCACTTATCGTTAATGCAGTTGAATTGCTGCGCCGCCCTGGAACTACTAAAGACATCGAGGTTGCTGTCGCAGTTCTTGATTTCGAATTTGACGACTCCCGAATAGTTGACACGCCCGTTGATATCTCGGTCCATCTTGAATCGCTCTCCACTGGTATTCATGTTGCCGGCACCGCTCGCGCAACGTGGGCCGGTGTGTGTCGGCGGTGCTTGGCGCCACTTGTTGAGCGCATGAGCGTCGACCTTGATGAGATGTATCAGAAGGGGACCTACGACCCCGACGCATACGAAATTGAGAACGACCAGATCAATCTTCTGCCCATGGTCAGAGAGGGCGTTCTGCTCGCTGTACCGCTCTCGCCCCTGTGTCGCGAGGATTGCCCGGGCTTCTGCCCTCATTGCGGAGCCGACCTTTCTGAGACCCATTGCGGATGCGTTACTTCGGCCGCTGACCCCCGTTGGGCAGCCCTTGAAAACCTCAAAGGCGTATTTCCTGACGACGCCCCGTAAGTTTTTGGCGTTGTCGGGCTATCATTACGAAGCCCCCAACAGGGCATTTGCCGCTAACAAGGGAGACCACGGTGGCCGTTCCCAAGAGAAAAATGTCGAAGTCGAAGACTCGTATGCGTCGCGCCTCAAACTGGCGCCTCGATGCACCTTCACGTAGTACCTGCCCACGTTGCAGTGCTGTCAAGCTGCCCCACACAGTCTGTGGTGCATGCGGATGGTACAAAGGCCGCGTGGCAATCGCCGTCGACTAACAGACCAGTTATCACACATGTTGCCAATCGCTGTTGACGCGATGGGTGGCGACAATGCTCCCTCGGCAATTCTTGCCGGAGCACTTGAAGCCGCTGCCCTCGGTATCCCTCTTCTTCTTGTCGGCCCTGAAGGCCTAGAAGGAACTGGCGACCTTCCATTGCTTGTCGCAAGTGAAGTCATCGAAATGGATGACGACCCTGCGCAGTCGGTGCGTCGCAAGCGCGACTCCACTCTTGTTCGTGCTGCTGAAGCAGTGCGCGACGGGAAAGCCAGTGCAATGATTTCGGCCGGCAATACGGGCGCAACCATGGCAAGTGCGTTATTGCGCATGGGGCGTATTTCAGGAGTTGCTCGTCCTGCAATCGCAACACCCGTTCCAGTTCCTGGTGGTCACCCAACGGTTCTTCTCGATGCGGGTGCAAACGCAGAAGTTCAGGCCGAATGGCTAGTGCAGTTCGCACTCATGGGTTCTGTGTACTCACAACGTCGCTTCGGAGTAGAGAACCCTCGTGTTGGTTTGCTGTCGATTGGTGAAGAACCTGGCAAAGGCGACACCTTGCGCAAAGAGACATATGAATTATTGAAGGTTGCTCCCGGAATCAATTTCATCGGCAATGTTGAAGGCCGCGATCTCATGACCGGCGTTGTTGATGTTGTTGTCACTGATGGCTTCACCGGAAACGTGGTTCTGAAAACTCTTGAAGGCAGTTTGCGCACTGTTGTGAAGGCACTCTTTACTGCTTTTGGCCAACCCGAATATGCAGATGCAGCAAACACACTGATGCCTGCACTACTGCCGTTGTACGAAACGCTTGACCCTGATACCTACGGCGGCGCAATCTTGCTCGGCGTTGATGGCGTATGCATCATCTCTCACGGATCAAGTAGTGCACGCGCCATGGTGAATGGCATCAAATGCGCACAAGAAATGGTTGAGACCGGCATGGTCGAGGCGATTCGTGTTGCAATCTCAAGTACTCTTGCTGAGTAAGCACCCACTGAAGGAGACATTCGATGGCAACTATTGAACGCAACGAAGTTCTCGCAACTGTTTGTCGCAACTTGGCGGAAATTCTCGAGATTTCAGCCTCAGATATCTCTGAATCACAGACTCTTGCAGACGATCTGGGTGCTGACTCCATTGCGCTTATCGAACTTGTTGATTCACTCGAGCAAGAATTCTCTGACATAATTCCGAATTTTCAATTTGAAGACGATGATTTGTCCGGTCTTCTCACGGTTGCTGACGCGGTGAACTACATCGTGCTCGCACTTGGCAAATAACTAACGCCGATGTCGGATTTGGAGAACTCGGCTCTTTCAGAGTGTGCCTCGCGAATCGGATATTCATTTAGCAACCCCGCATTGTTGCGTCAGGCACTGATCCACCGTTCGTGGCAGGCTGAAAATAGTGACCCAGTCACAAATGAACGTTTTGAATTCCTTGGTGATGCAGTTCTTGGCTGGGTTATTGCTGATGTGGCATTTCATCGCCTCAGCGACATGCCAGAAGGCAAACTGACAGATCTTCGACGCAGTGTCGTCAACATGCATGCACTCGCTGACATTGCTCGGCAATTAGGAATCGGTGAGTTCTTGCTGCTCGGAAAAGGCGAGGATGCAGCAGGCGGGCGCGACAAGTCGTCCATTCTGGCCGATGCCCTCGAGGCCCTTATCGGTGCTGTGTATCTCGATGGTGGAGCTCCAGCTGCATATGAAATGGTGAAGCGATTGCTTGCTGATTCGGTTGAAGAAGCAATTCCGCATCTTGAAATGTTTGATGCAAAAACTCGACTGCAAGAACTATGCGCCCGGTTGTCCATCGGTATTCCTACGTATGACGTAGAGGGCGAAGGTCCTGACCATGAGCGCATCTTCACTGCAGTTCTGTATGTCGATGGTCGCGCGTATGGCTCGGGTATTGGGCGTACGAAAAAAGCTGCCGAGCAAATTGCCGCCGTGGGTGCATACGACGCTCTTGTCGAACAGCACAATGCCTGAACTGCCGGAAGTTGAAACCGTTCGGCGGGGGATTGAAGCCAGAGTTGTTGGCCGAAAAATTCTTTCGGTAGAAGTTGGTCGTGAACGATCAGTGCGTCGCGTTGGTCGTGAAGCCGTTATTCACGGTTTAACAGGAGTCACAATTACAACTGCACGTCGTCGTGGCAAATATCTGTTGTGTGATCTTGATTCTGGCGAAGAGATGATGATTCATCTGCGCATGAGTGGGCGAGTATTGGTGGAACCAGTCGGAACTACACGCCCAGCACATACACATGTGGTGTTGTCATTATCTGAACGTGACGGGGTGAGTGACGAAATGTGGTTTGTCGACCCTCGTACCTTTGGTGAAGTCGTGGTGTTTGATCCGTCTCTTGTGGCGCAAGTATTGCCAGAACTCATTCGGCTTGGGGTAGATCCCATATGCGAGGAATTCGACAGCACAATTCTGGCGAGTCGCTTGAAGGGTAAACGCGGAGCAATCAAACCTTTGTTGTTGAGCCAGCACGTGGTGGCAGGAATCGGCAATATCTATGCAGACGAGATTTTGCATCGTGCTGGTTTGCGATGGAATCGAACCGCTGACTCTCTAACGAAACCGCAGGTCCGCCGCCTGGCCGAACACATCTCTGAAGTACTGCGCGATGCAATCGCGGCAGGTGGTTCGACCCTTGATGATTCCCAATATGTCGATATTGAAGGCAAAACGGGTTCGTTTCAGGCAGAACATCGCGTGTATGGAAGAGATGGCAAGAGATGTGTCACCTGTGGAAAAGCCGACATTGTCCGAGTCGTGGCCGCCGGTAGGGCTACGGCCTATTGCCCTCGCTGTCAGAAATAGAGCGCCATTCCCTGAACACGGTGCCCGTCTATTACTGTTGTTAACGCCGTGTTCCTTAAATCTCTCACTCTCAAAGGCTTTAAGTCCTTCGCTGATTCCACCGTCCTTGAGATGGAGCCAGGTGTCACCGTTGTGGTCGGTCCGAACGGGTCGGGCAAGTCGAACGTTGTTGATGCCATTGCGTGGGTGCTTGGTGCACAAGCTCCAAGTTCAGTGCGAAGCCAGAAAATGGAAGATGTCATCTTCAGCGGAACAAACAAACGTGCGGCTCTTGGTCGTGCCGAGGTAACCCTTACCCTCGATAACTCCGCTGGCTTATTACCACTTGATTTTTCGGAAGTCAGTGTGTCGCGAACGTTGTTCCGTAATGGTGACAGTGAGTACTCCATCAATGGCGTTGAATGTCGTTTGCTTGATGTGCAAGAGCTCTTGTCTGATGCAGGTGTTGGTCGTCAACAGCACGTCATTATTAGCCAAGGTCAAATTGATGCAGTGCTTACTGCTCGCGCAGAAGACCGTCGTGCGATCATCGAAGAAGCCGCAGGAATTCTGAAGTATCGCAAGCGCAAAGAAAAAGCAGAGCGCCGTTTAGAGGCAACCGAAGTCAACTTGTTGCGTGTACAAGACCTCATTCGTGAAGTGCGTCGTCAGTTGCGCCCACTCGAGCGTCAAGCTGAAGCTGCTCGCCGGCACGGCGAAATCGTTGGTGAACTTCGTGCATTGCGTCTGTTCTTATCGGGTCGCGAAGTTGCTTCATTGCGTGCCCGACTCACAGCTCTTGCAGGCGAAAAACTTGCCGGAGATTCTGGTGAAAAAGAGATTCGCCAGAAACTTGCAGCCCTGGATACTGAGGTACTTGCAGCCGAAGCGGAACTTTCTGCCCGTGGTGAATCAGGTGTAAACGACGAACTGATGCGTGTTGAGCAGTTACGTGAACGTGCGCGTGGACTTGCTGCGGTTCTGGCAGAACGCCGCCGTTCAATGGAACGCGATCAGGGCCAACTCATTGCTGATGATGTTGTGGCAGCACTTGAGGCCGATGCAGCGCAAATGCGCGAAGAGCTCATTGAAGTCGAACGCAGTCTTGCCATTGCCATGCAAGAAAATGATTCTCTGCTTGAAGAGGAAGAAACGTTCGAGCGTGAGCGCACCGAACAAGGTCTTTTCCATATGGTGCAGAGCAACGAAGCATCAAACGCAGCAGCAGAAGTTCGCGGCGAGCTTCGCACATTGCGCAACACCGTGGAACAAGGTGCTGGCGAAGCACAAAAGATGCAGGCTCGTACCGAGCAATTAATTGCACACGATGCAAATGTTGCTGCGGGTATTGATCGCCTCCAGTCAGAATTGGCAGATGCCGAAACTGAAGTTGGCTCATTGCGGGCTCAACTGGTTGATGTCACAGATACCCGTGAACAAATTGAATTACTAGGTGACGAAGCACAAGTAGCTCGCGCAGCAGCAGAACGTCGCAGTGCACGCGCCGCTGCAAAACTTGAAGCTTTGGAAGAAGCTGTCGCTTCATCACGGGCTCGTATCGGTGCTGAGCATCTCGCCAATGTTTCTGGTGTGGTTGGGGCACTTGTAGATCTTCTTGAAGTAGATGCTGGCTGGGATGCAGCAGTGAAGGCGTCGCTCGGTGAAGCACTTGCCTCAATCGTGGTGTCCGATTCGGCAACTGCTCGTCGCGCAATTGAAGCGTTGCAGGCCGTTGATCACAACGGTGCAGTTCTTGCTCTCGGAATTAGTCAGAATTCATCTGCTTCGTTGCCTTCTGGCGTTCAGTCGGTGCGCTCACATGTCAGGCCTGCGTCTGGCGCACCTGCTGCCTTGGCAGCATTGCTCGATTCGTTGCTGTCGCATATTGGGTGTGCCGATGATCTTGATGCAGCAATCGCAGTTGTAGAGAATTCATCGTCTGCCACTGTTGTTACTCGTCGCGGTGACAGGTTGTCTCCGTCTGGTTGGCGTCTTGGCGCTGCCGATGATCTTGGTTCGCAAGAAGTCATTGAACGCACCCGTATCGAGGTGGAATCAGCAGTTGCTGATCTTGCACGTCTTGCTAGCGAAGTGGAATCTGCAAAGACGCGTCTAGTGGCAGCTCGCCAACAAGGAACTCAGCTTCAATCACAAATTGATCGTCAATTGGTAGTGGTTGAAAGCGCGTCAGACAAATTGACCACCGCAATCAATGACCGTCGAGCCAATGCGGCCGAACAACAGATCACTCGCGATGCCGCCAACGAAACTCGTGCGCGTTTGACGCAATACCAACAGCGTGTATTGGAACTTGAGAATATTCTTCCAGGTCTTGAAGAGTCTGAAGCCGCTGAAGTTGCTGCTGCCAAAGCTCAGACAGAAGAGCGAGCCACCATTGACTCTAAATCTGCACACCTTGTTCTTCGCCGCAAAGATCTTGATGTTCGAGTAGCTGGTTTGCGTGAGCGTGAACAATTCCTGAAGCAACGCGCAAGTGATACCGAGCGTCGTCTTGAAGTTGACTCGGCAGCTCGCCTCGAAGCAGGTGCTCGCCGCCAAAAGATCGAAGCTGCGCTTGTTGCTGTCGGTCGTCTTTCTGACCTTGTTGAAACGCATAAGGCATCAACAGAAGCGCGACTTGCTGAATTGCACGAGATGCGTCGTCGTCAAAGTGATGAAGTACGTGCTGTTGCAACTCGTCTTGATAATGCTCGCCGCGGACGCCACGAATCTGAACAGCAACTCGAAGAACTTCGTGAGCGTGTTCGCCGCGTTGATGTAGAAGAAGCAGAAGCTCGTATGCGCTTAGAGGCCGCTGTCGAAATGATTCGTCGTGACCTTGAAGTAGAGCCAGAGGTCGCAGAAGCTGCACCTATGCCGGAAGCAATTGAGGGTGTTACTCATGCAGATCGCGCACGTGTTCTTGAACGTGATATTCGCCTCATGGGCCCAATTAATCCTCTTGCACTACAAGAGTTCACTGAACTTCAAGAACGTCACCAATTCCTTGAAGAACAACTGAACGACGTGCGCGCGTCACGCCGTGAACTTGCACAAGTCATTGCGGCTGTTGACGTTGAAATTCAGTCTGTTTTTGCTGAAGCCTTTGCTGATGTCAGCGTGAACTTCACGAATCTCTTCGCATTGTTGTTCCCAGGCGGTAAGGGCAAGTTGGTCCTTACGAATCCTGATGACATGTTGAATACCGGTATTGAAGTTGAAGCTCAGCCACCAGGAAAGACCTTCAAGAAACTGTCGTTGCTGTCTGGTGGAGAGCGCTCGCTTACTGCTCTTGCGTATTTGTTTGCTGTATTCCGCAGCCGTCCTTCTCCGTTCTATGTAATGGACGAAGTCGAGGCTGCTCTTGACGACGTGAACCTTCATCGTTTCCTTGGGCTTGTCAGTGAGTTCCGTCGTGATGCACAACTCATCATCGTCAGTCACCAAAAGCGCACAATGGAAGCAGCTGACTGCCTCATGGGAGTCTCCATGCAGCCAGGTGGATCTTCAAAGGTCATCACTGAACGTTCCACTGACGCATTGACGCGCTAGGAACTCAAATGATCGCCTCGGCTACTACAAACATTGCCATCGCTCTGGCTGCCAGTGGCGCAGGAGTTGGAATACTCGTAGTTCTTCGCAGTCGCAGGAATCGCACTCGTGTAGTCGCAAGTCCTGTAAGTGAGACAGTCAAAGACACAGCTCCGATCGAGGTTGTTGCAGAAGCAGTTGTAGAAGCAGTTGCAGAAGTAGCTGTTGCGCCAAGCGTGCGTGAAAAGGCTGGTCGCACTCGATCATTGTTTGCTTCTGCTTTTCAATCCATCCGTGGACGAGGTATTGATTCCGCTACGTGGGATGAACTTGAAGAAACATTGTTGCTCGCCGACATTGGCATTGGATTAGCAACACGCTTGATTGATCCGTTGCGGGCTGCAGTGAAAGACGGTTCGTTGCGGTCACCAGATGAAGTGATTGCCGCTCTACGTGACGGCATGACAGCTCAATTGGCTACTTCAGACCGTTCTTTACATCTTGATGCCGTTGGTTCACCAAATGTGTGGTTGTTCGTTGGAGTCAATGGTGTGGGCAAAACCACCACCATCGGAAAAATTGCAACTGCACAGGTTGCGCAAGGAACAACAGTTCTGATGGCGGCTGGCGATACCTTTCGAGCAGCAGCAGCTGAACAGTTGCAGGTATGGGCAGAACGTTCGGGCTCTTCATTTGTGCGGGGAGCTGAAGGGGGGGACCCAGCGTCGGTCATCTTTGATGGAATTCAAAGCGCAGCAGCAAAGGGAATTCAATTAGTGCTTGGCGATACAGCGGGCCGTCTGCAGAACAAATCAAACCTGATGGAAGAACTGAAGAAGGTGCGACGTGTTGCTGACAAGGCTGAAGGAGTTGTGAACGAAGTTCTACTGGTGATTGATGCAACAACGGGCCAGAACGGTCTTGCGCAGGCACGTGAGTTTGCTGCGGCGACAGATGTCACCGGAATTGTTCTCACCAAGCTGGATGGTTCAGCCAAGGGTGGCATTGTGTTCGCTATTGAGACCGAATTGGGAATTCCGGTGAAACTGGTTGGATTAGGTGAGACTGCGGTCGATTTGATCGTGTTCGACCCTTCTGAGTTCGTATCTGCGCTGTTCGAATAGAACGAAATTCGTGCTGCCGTATTCACGTTGTCAATTTCTGTAAAATGTTGCTGAACCAAAAGGTATTTATGTCGCATCGCCGTTTTTTCTCTCCAATTGCAGCAATCGTTGCATCGATGCTGTTGTTCACAGCCTGTGGCTCAGCTGACCCACTCGTTCTCTCATTGAAGTCTTCTCAAGTGAAGTCAGGTGCTGATCGTTCCAATCCGGCTGCAGCACAAAATGCGGAAGATGCAAAGTTGGCGTATGCGCAAGACGTTTCCTATTCAGTGCTTAATGAATTGCCTGATCTTGGCGACGCAGCCACAGCCTGGTCGGTTAATCCCTTGAAAGAAAACATAGGCACACTGAAGAAGTTGGCAGTGTCGCTCGGATTGTCTGGTGATGTAGTGAAAGAAGATAAGAACAACTTCGTTATTGGACTAGATGACAAAACTGGCGCTGGGTTGCGACTATTTGTCGATGTGTCAAGCGCATGGTGGAACTACTCATCGGGTGCAGCAAGCTCCGGGGCAACTTCATCTGTTGCATGTGCTCCCGATACTGAATGTGTTGACGTCGGAACACCAGCGGTAGATCCACCTCCGCCAGCGAATCTCCCTGACGAGGCAACAGCAATTGCACGCGTTAGTCAATTGCTGAAAGATGTTGGTCTGCGAGTAAAGCCCTATTCGTTTAGTGCAACAAAATCAGAATGGTCAACTGATGTTGTCGGAACGTTCATGGCGAGAGACATTTCCAGCAACATGTCTCTGTATGTTTCCTTCGGTAGCGATGCGAAAATTACCTACGCATCAGGCCCGCTAGTTGAATTGAAGAATGCCGGGTCGTATCCGCTTATCCCGCCAAAAGATGCGGTGAAGCGATTGAGTCAATTGCAATATGGACTTGTTGGTCCTACTGCGCGGTCCGCTATTGATATGTCTGTGTCGTCACCTGCGACCGACATTTCGACTCCAGTTGCCGTCACGGTGCCCATCACTGGCGTGCGTTTGGCCCTTATGCAAACAACATTGACAAACAAGTCGAGCATTTTGTTGCCCTCGTATACCTTCACTAATGCTGATGGCGACGTCGGCACTGTTATTGCAATTGAAGAGAAATTTCTTTCGTATGGCGACAGCGAAGTGACTGATGGTGGGGACCCGGAGCCTGAGCCGATGCCTGTAGATCCGCTAATACCTGCAGTGGATCCTGGGAAAGCCGAGAATCCATCGGATCCAGTGGCAGTGCTCGATGAAACGTCAGTAAAAAAATTGATTGGTCTCACAGAGGCAGAAGCACAAAAAGTCGCCACCGAACTGGGGTGGCAAGTTCGTGTCGCCATGCGTGACGGGGAAGCTTTCATGCTGACCACTGATTATCAGACCAATCGAGTCAATCTCACTATCACCAAGGGTTTAGTAACAAACGTTGTCATCGGTTGACGCTCTTTTTCGGC
>Ga0208720_1000066_pt1 | contig 27205 bp, 26 predicted proteins | sample LakMenEpi20Apr10_FD_150716 | JGI IMG/M metagenome (GOLD analysis project Ga0208720, IMG submission 150716) | Freshwater microbial communities from Lake Mendota, WI - 20APR2010 deep hole epilimnion (SPAdes) | ecosystem: Environmental > Aquatic > Freshwater > Lake > Epilimnion/Euphotic zone ...
TTGTTGTGGCGTCTTACAAACGCAGCCGTGGCATCTGTTTTTGTCCTCGGCACTTCCCTTTACGTCGGTTTCTGGGGTGGTCTGAATTCTGCTTCTCCAGAGTGGCTCCAGGGTGATCTTCTAATCCTGTCGTTGCTACTAGCCGCAACTGGGGGTAGACAGAAAACCGTACCTAGAGTCATTGTCTTATCGTCGATTACAGGATTAGTGTTTTCACTGGCCTATTTGGTGAAATTCAATTCTCTAGTTGTAATCTTTGGCTTGATTACGATATTTGTGTTTAGTGGGCTAAATTTCAAAAAAATAGCTCTGGGCTTAGCGGCGGCAACTATCAGCGCTCTTGCCTTTGTTTCTTTTTTTACCACTTCTTTTCACGAGCCCACCACAGGTACCAGGACTTTGAATTATGACACCGCCTGGATTCTCACATCTTCGATGGACCCTAGTTACCTGGAAAGAGATAACGAGTATCTAGGTATCGAGGCTCTTCGCTGGAAGGCACTCATTCAGCAATTACCTGAGGGTTCTTCGTTTGCGTACCGAACAATTGACACCGGTGCTTATCCCGAAGTCAAAGAGCAGGGTCTGTCATTGTGGAATGAAATCATGGCCATGAATCGAGATCAACTTATTGAAGTAACAAACGCTCGAGAGCTTCCACCGGAATACAGCCACTTCAGTCAACCAACGCCAATCTATTGGAACGTTGGACTTGCCGAAGGCGAGAAGTTAGGCCGAGCTGTGTTTCTTGAATACCTCCTTAGTAATCCTGGCCACGTTTTCAACAATATAAGTTTCGGATTATTAAGTGATTGGGGTGTTTACCAGGATGGCTTTCTTCCGGTTGAGCAAGACCCAAGAAGCCTTGTCTTGAAAGGTAGTGACCCGAATGCTAGCAATGATTTGAGTTACAGCTTTGCAGATGATTACCCACCACCATTCCAAAGTTACTGGAACCCTTCCATGTCCATAGATAAGTTTGCTTTTGATTTAGCCTCGAGCCTCGAAAAAATTCGTGTTTCCATTTTTGTTGAATACCTGCTGACGCTACTAGTTATCCCTGCGTGGTTTGTCTTGAGACGTTCTGGGCTGTCGCTTCTATTAGTTTCAGCATTACTCAGCCAGGCAGCGTTTATGGGAGCTTCTTGGATGCTAGTAGGAGTAAGGCACAAAGAGGAAGTTTCGATTCTTCCCATAACCGCACTCGTGTACTCATTGGTAATTTTTGCTATGTCAGAGTACTTTAAGGCATTCTTAGTGAGACAACGAAACAAAGTGATTTGACCGGAAGTGTCTAATCCTTTGGATTCATGTCTAGCTACACTAACCCAGCCAATTCAATCCTAGGCGTAATCGTCTTTTCAGCTACATTGGTCCTAGTATCACGGCAATCCCATAAACTACGACGACTCATTCGAATCCCTCAGCACAGATTTTGGATTAGTATCGCTGATTCTTCGGTATCTAAGCACACAAGTCACAAAGTAGGTAACTCCTGAAGAACGAAGCTGCAAATTTTTGGGAACAATGTTAGGGATCGAGAATCAGAAATACCTCGGGCCGACTTAATCAAAAAGTGCTAAAATCTAACAAAATTATTCTAAATACATTTTTTTGTTGGATGTGGAAGGCATAAAGTAAATGCACATACCTGGTTCGAATGACTCAAGACTATTCATACAGGTGATAAATCTAGCCAGAAGACCAGACCGATTAGCTCAGATTAGTACCGAACTTGAACAGGCTGGCTTAAACTTCGAAACTCTAATTGCTGTCGATGGTCAACTAGAACAATCACAATCCGAATTCCTGTCAAAGGGAGAAATAGCCTGCTGGAAATCCCACATAAATGCGATGCGAAAAGCAGTTGACAAAAATGCTGAGTTCTCCTTAATTTTTGAGGACGATGCGACTCCCGGGGCCGGGGTCAACGAAAAATTGCTGTTCGAAATCAAAGACCTTATGGAAAGAAACCATCTTGACTTGCTTCAAATCGGCTATATTGAGAATTTTTATTCACCTTCTCTGCGACACGGGCCATTAGAGTTTCTGATTGCCCTCTTGAGGAACAGGGGAACAAAGGATTCTTCAGGTTTCAGGTTCGTCCTTGGAGATCTCAGAGCTGGCGCACACGCATACATAGTTAATGCGCGATTGGCTGAAGCGATTTCGAGGAGTGTTCCCGAGCCACCACTGATCCCATGGGACGGTTACTTGGAAAGCCTTGCTCGCGGGCAAGTTGGGCGCGGGGACATACGTATGGCAAGGCTAGTTAAAAGCCTAGTTTCACAAGCTTCACGAGTACCAGAAAGCCTAAAGGTTGATTCAGATATTGCGACCTAAAAAGAGTAAAAGAATCCAACTGATTCTTGTTGGAGGACTTGGAAACCAGTTGTTTCAGTACTTCGCTGGACAGTATTTAGCTCACAAGTCCGGTGGAGTGCTTAAGGTTGATCCAAGTCTTTCGCAATTTGGTAGATCCGGTCATTCGGACTGGATTAATGCAGTAACACTTCCTCTTAGCTACGCTCCAAGTCGCAACCAGTATTCACTAACTGACCAGATATCCGTAGTTAGAAGAAAAGTTAGGAAATTTCTAGTCAGGCATGTCTCAAGTAAAGAATTGCAATTACGAGTTCTTCACCAATACCAATCCCCCGTTCTAGGGTTTGATCCGCTGCTAGAAGATATCAATCCACCAGTCACCATCAACGGATATTTTCAGACCTGGAGGTACTATCAAGCGCTGATGGACAAAGGCCTAGTCTCAGAAATTCAAATGCAAAATCCCAGCACTTGGTTTACAGAAAAATTGAATGAACTAGATGGCCAAGGGAACGTGCTTGGGATTCACGTTCGAAGGGGAGACTATGTTGGAAATTCAGACATTGGCACTTTGTCAGTTTCCTACTACGAGGCTGCCATGAGAGACCTACGGGCCCGAGGGGTAACTTGGGATGCAGTTTGGATTTTCTCCGATGACAAAGTACTTTCTCGGCTCGAATTCGAGAATTTTGACAGTGGAAGTAAGAACCTGCATTTCGTTGACCCCCCAAAGGAATCACACTCGTTTGAGTCAATGCTGCTCATGTCTAAATGCCAATACCTAGTTATTGCAAACTCAACGTTTTCATGGTGGGCAGCAACCCTAGGGAAGCCAAATAAAACCATCGCGTGCCCATCCAAATGGTTTGCCCAAATGGCTGACCCTGAAGACCTTTATCCAGAGAGCTGGATTAAGGTGTCGAGTGAATGGGTAAATCTATAAATTCTTGAGCCTGAATGGTTCAAATCACCAAAGACAAAAGGTTAAATCTTTAGTCAAAGATCGAACACATGGATTAAAGCAAAAAGCAGTAGCATTATTGTTGAAAAGAGCAAAGGCAGAGGTACTTCTTGTCAAAAAATAGGATTTCAGGCTCAGTTGTAACAATCACAGGCGGAACTGGCTCATTTGGCTCCACGATGCTAAGTCACCTTCTATCAGAAGGGGCAGCCGAGGTTCGGGTCTTTAGTCGTGATGAAGCTAAGCAAGATCAACTCAGACACAAGGTAGCCGACAACCGTGTTCGTTTTTACATCGGCGATACCAGAGACCCACTGAGTGTCAAGAACGTTCTTAAAGGAACCGATCTGGTTTTTCACGCCGCCGCATTGAAGCAAGTTCCATCAGCAGAGTTTTTCCCGCTTGAAGCAGTAGCAACAAACATACAGGGCAGTGCCAATGTTCTCAGGGCAGCAATCGAAGCAGAGGTGTCATCGGTTGTCTGTCTAAGCACCGACAAGGCTGTCTACCCAATCAACGCCATGGGTATGACCAAAGCTTTAATGGAAAAAACCGCAATTGCTTTTGCCAGAGACAACCAAGACTCCAAGACTGTGATATCCGTCACCAGGTATGGGAATGTTATGTATTCCAGAGGATCGGTTATCCCCCTTTTTATCAGTCAAATTCGAAGCGGAAAACCATTGACAATCACGGACCCCGAAATGACAAGGTTCCTCATGTCCCTCAGCGAGTCTGTTGACTTGGTTCAGCACGCCTTTGAGAATGCTGAAACTGGCGATCTGTTTATTCGTAAGGCTCCAGCTGCAACCATTGCCGTCCTTTTAGAAGCCCTTCTAGAGTTAGTTGGACTAGACAGCCCAGAGATAAAGACAATTGGTGTTCGACACGGCGAGAAGCTTTTTGAGTCTTTACTTGGTGCCGAGGAAATGGCTAAAGCAGAGGATCGAGGGGACTACTTCAGGGTGCCGCTGGATTCCAGGACTCTTGATTACGAGGCTTTTTTTGAGCACGGGGAAAACAAGCCGGCTTCGAACGAGTCTTATACCTCACACAACACAACAAGACTAGACAAGGAAGGTGTCAAGACTCTTCTTCTTACCCTTCCGGAAATACGTCAGGAACTTGGGTTATGAGTTCAGCAGAAAAGCTCAAGGTTGTAACGGTTGTCGGCACCAGGCCCGAGATTATTAGGCTTTCCAGGGTTATTCCTCTTTTAGACAAACACTTCAACCACATTTTTGTAAACACCGGGCAGAACAAAGACCCGATGCTTAGCAAGGTTTTCTTTGATGAGCTAGAAATCAGGACCCCGGATATTTATCTTGATGTGGACACCTCAACACTCGGTGCCGTACTTGGGGACACACTTGCAAAGATCGAAAAAGTTTTTGTAGACCACAAACCTGATGCTGTGTTGATTCTCGGAGACACAAATAGTGCAATTTCAGCAGTCCTGGCCAAGAGAATGCACATACCCGTTTACCACATGGAGGCAGGCAACCGGTCTTTCGACGAAAATGTGCCAGAAGAAACCAACAGACGATTAGTAGACCACGTTTCGGACTTCAACATTCCATATACCGAGCACGCTAGACGGAACTTGCTTGCAGAAGGGCTGCCACCAAGAAGAATCATGGTTTCAGGCTCCCCAATGCGTGAAGTTCTTGACAATTACATGGCAAAAATTCAGGCCAGCAATATTCTTAAGACCTTAGAACTTGAGCCACAAAAGTATTTCTTGGTCAGCGCTCACAGGCAAGAAAACGTAGATTCCCCGGAGAGACTAAAAAATCTTCTGGAGACACTTAATAGAGTCCATGAAACCTGGGGTTTTCCAATAATGGTTTCCACTCACCCTAGAACTCGAAAACAACTTGAGTCGATACCTGGCTATAAGGATTCAAAAGGTGTGATTTTCCACGAACCGTTTGGCTTTATTGATTACAACAAACTTCAACTAAACGCCAAATGCGTTCTCTCGGACAGCGGAACCATTAGTGAGGAGTCAATAATTCTTGGTTTCCCCGCTGTCACCATTAGAGACTCTATGGAGAGACCAGAGGCACTTGAGTTTGGTGGAATAGTCATGACCGGGCTCAAAACCGCCAACGTTATCGCTGGAATTCGCTCCGTTACAGAAGATGGGAGCTCTGCAAAAGAAGCTTCAGCGAATTTATTGCCGGCAGGCTATGAAGTTACCGATTGTTCCACTCGAGTAGTCAGGTTTATGCTTTCTACTATTTCTAGACACCATGAATGGGCTGGCTTCAGAAAGCTAGGCTAATGCTTACGACTTATAAGGGCTTTCTAGCCTTTGGCGCCCCATGTAATCAGCTCGGATACCATCCGTGCAATAGATGGCGGGGATTCGTACCCAGCGCTAAGCCAAAGGGTGTTGTTTTTCTCCGGATTGCTGGTGTCAAGAGTGCGGTTGATGTTCGCCCCAGTCGCTGTTGGGGTGACTTTGATATCTGACCGACCTAGATACATCGCAATCAAACCAACTAGTTCAGATTTGGTAACGCTATCTTTCGGAAGAACATTAAACACCCCGGGCTCAAATAATTCATTCTCAATGACTCCGCGGGCAATCTTCGCAAAGTGCATCGAGGTTATGCCATTCCAAAAATGATCGGTGTAGCCCGAAATCTCGGCGTTTTTGGGTTGATTTCGCACCCACTCCAAAAGGGACGAGCTCCGATCCACTTCTGGTCCAATTATGGAAACTCTTAGGTGCATCATGGAAGCACCTTTTGCCTCTCCCAGACTCTTTGACTTGCCGTAAACATCCAAAGCGTCGTGCTCATCAGTTTCCAAATATTTGCCTTTTGATCCAGAAAACACGCAATCGGTGGCAATTTGAATAACCTTCGCCCCGCGCTTCGTTGCCCAAGCCTGTAAGCGATTAGGAAAAGAACCATTAATTTCGAACGCCGTTTCGGTCTGTTTAGTATCTGAATCATTGATATATGGCTTAATTATCCCAATGCAGTTAATTACATAATCAATTGGCATAGAGAAAGCGCTGTCTAGGTTGTCTGTAGCAGCGTCGAATTTCAAGAATCTAATATTCGAGCCGGCGACTAAGCTCGCGCCTACTCTAGTAGTGGCTACTAACTCACCCTGAAAGTTTGAAAACTCTTTCAAAACAGCCGAGCCAAGCATTCCGCTGGCACCTAATATCAAAACTGTACTCATTGCAGTTAACTCTAGTTCCGCTTGTTGATCTCGATTGCGGTATTCAAAGTTTGCTCCATGGAAGCCAAAGCCGCCTCCGGTGAAAAAAGTGCACCTAGCGTCTTGAGAGATTCTGACTTGTTTGTCTGAGCACCACCAGCTTGAGAAACCTCTAAGGCAATTTCCAACACTTTCGCTGGGGTCTCTGCCCAGGTCAAACCCTCTATTCCGTCGATGGCGGAGAACAAACCTTCCAGACGCGTAGAGACAACTGGAACGCCAGTAGCTAGGTACTGAAGAACTTTGTTCGGAAAGGCAATCGATGCCACTTGACTTATTTCTAAAGGATTAATGGCCACGGTAGAAAGTGCCAAGTACTTTGGCAAATCGTAATAACTTACAAAGCCGGTGAAGATGACCCGATCAGAGATACCAAGGTCAGTAATTATATTCCGGAGTTCATTCTCCTGCTCGCCACCACCGATTAGAAGCAGTTTCGTTGACGAGCCTTGAGGAACCAATTCCGCAAACCTCTTTATTACCTCTGGTAAACCCGAGAAATAGAAGAAAGACCCCATGTAAGTAATTACGGAGTCTGTTGGTGCAAGCCCGAGACGCATCCGAAGTTCAGGGTCTGGCACTCGATTAGAAAAATGAGCAATGTCAAGTGGTGGATAGTTCACAACCGAGGGTTTCTTTCGGCCGGCTAGGTTTTCACAGTATCGCTGCATAGCGGAGTTATTTGCGGAGAGCAAAGGTGAAAATCTATACATGAGTTTTTCTACCCAAAGTATAGGAAATCTAAAAATAGACTCTCGAATCTCATGGGAGGAATCTAGCGCTCTATGGATAAATGGAGTTTTGTAAATAGCTGCAATAATCAGGGCCTGAAGGCCAAATGTAGGAATTGCGTAATTGAGAACCACATCAAACTTGTTTTCTCGAAATAATCTAAACAGTGCTGGCCAGCTACTAACTGTTGCCCACAACCTGTCAAACCAGAAAATCCCAAACTGATGAGGACCAATTAGGGTTAATTTGGCTTCAGGAACTACTCGGCCAACAATTTCCTTCTTCCGAAATAGATTCTCTTTGGCCCGATTAGCGCCCTCTTGAAAGTGAAAAAACGTGACATTATGACCGGCTTTGGCAAGTAATTCTGGAAACTCATGGATTTCATAAATTACTTTTTCCAAGTAATCAATTTCATGAAGCACGAGGATTTTCACGGAGACTGCTCCTATTTAGCCGGCAAGTACCAAATCTACTAGCAACACCAATTACAAGCGTTGATTAGCAGAGCAAAGACCAATATTTCGAGCAGCTCCTCCAATGACTTGAAGGAAACTCTACCGAAAGAAGCAGGCCAACTCCTGTATATTTAGTGCAATTATCCATTGGCGGTATTGTCTGATGGTGATGAAGTTGATGGTCAACGCGATCACATTTTCTATTGGCGAGGAATGGCTTGAAGGTATTCAACGTAAGCAGTAGCGATGAGGTCGGGGGCCGATGGAATGGCCACGACATCATTGAACCGCTAAAGGGCTTGGGAATAGACGCCAAGATCGGCTCATTCTGGAGCAAGACTTCAAAGTCTGAAAAATCAATTGAGCTATTTCCTGGGCGCAAAACCAGACTCCTAGCGGAAGCCACTATGGCTATAGAAAGCCTTACAGGGAGACAGTCCACTTACCAGTCTTGGTCAAGCAAGATATTTGACTTGCCTGAATTCAAAGAAGCAGATGTAGTCCACCTTCAAGTCATTCATGATCACATGATGACCGTTGAGAACATGGCGAAGGTATTTGAAGTTAAGCCTGCGGTTTGGACCTGGCATGACCTTTGGCCACTTACCGGCCACTGCACACTTCCCCTGAATTGTGCAAGGTGGGATTTAGGTTGTGGAAGTTGCCCATCCCTTGATTCTTCACTTCCGGTCTACTGGGACCGCACCGACAAAGAGCGTTCAAGAAAGGAGCTCCTGTTCTCGAAAACCCCCATGAACATTCACATCACCACAGATTGGATGAGGGGTCAGATTGAAAAGAAGGTCTCTAACTGGAACGCTAAGGTCTTTCAGTTTCCCTTCGGAATAGACACTGAAGTCTTTAGACCAAAGCCAGAAATTGATGCTCGAACTATTCTCGGAATCGACAAAGACACTTTTGTTGTGGCCGCCCGTTCAACAGATGATGAGAGAAAGGGCTTCAAGGAGCTAGTCCAGGCCATTGAGCAAGTCAGCAAAACTGGAAGAAAGATCCTTCTTCTTTGTATTCAAAAACAGGGTCTGGTTGCAAAGTACTCCAAGGAAGTTGAGTCCATTGAGCTGCCCTGGACTAACGATATAAACAATCTAGGAACTTTCTACGAAGCAGCAGATTTGTTTGCAATGCCATCCTCAGTAGAGTCTTTTGGGATGATGGCTCTAGAAGCCATGTCATCGCGTGTTCCGGTCATCACTGTTGGAAAAACCGCTGCCAGTGAGGTTGCCGAATGCCCTGAGTTGGAAGTAAATCTTGATGATTTAGTCGGCCAAATCGCAAACCGAATCACATGGGCCATAGACAATAAAATGCAATTGAAAGAACTTGGGTTTCGGGCAAGGGCCCGTGTAGAAGTCAAGTTTTCTTTAGAGGATTACTTGGGAAACCTTAAAAATATGTATGAGCAGGTTGCTAGTGACCAAATCCTCTAAAGGAAATAAAGTCTCTGCCACTTTCACCTCAGTCACGACTGAGAGAAATAGAGTTATCTCTTGGGAGAGTGCTGCCCGGGGATTCAATAAACCAGGCGGTGTCACCCCAAGTTCCAAAAGCCCAATCACATCTAGGCCAATTGGGTTTGTCAGCAACATTTTTAAGTTATTTCTTGCATCTCTAGCTAAGCTTCCCTACGCATTATTCAAACTCGGTTACGATATCGCAAAATTCGTCACCAGGGGGCTTTCGACTATCAGGCGTTTGCTGTTTGTTGCGAAATGAGCGAGAAAGAAACTAGGCTTGCGGCAATCTTGAGTTAAAGGAATTATCAAAAAAAAAGGGGGGGGTGAGTCTTGAGTTGGTAAAAAAGACAGAATCAAAATTCACAAACTGGATACTGGGCATGCCTACAGTTGCCGTTCTGTTGCCCATTCAGGGCATTAGCCTTCTCTACTGGTGGATCGCTGGCTCCTACCTAGGTCTTGACGTTTACTCTTCAAGAAGCTTTCCCGCAGCAGACGGGTGGTGCGAAGCTGCTTCTGAAGGACTCGGGTCTCATTGTTGGGGAGATTACTACTACGTAATTTTTCTAGTTTTTTCTCAACCTAATCCGTGGTTAGAGTACGCCAACGCATATCCTGCGGCAGCCCTTATTCCCTTTATGGTTACACATCTTCTTGGTTCAATTACTGGGTTTGCACAAGCAGGATTGCTAATTTACCTTGGTTCGATGACTCTACTGATTGGATGGGGCGTTTGGTCGGGAACCAAAGGAATCTCCCTGGAATCCCGAATCATTCTTTTTGCTGCGATTACATTTTTCTCCCCGCCACTGATTCACGCCCTTGACAGGGGAAACAATGTGGGTTTCATTATTCCTTTACTGGTCTGGTTCTTCGCAGCGTTGATCAGTCGCTCCCCCAACCAAGGCGTCCTAGCAATTGTTCTCCTTACTGTCATAAAGCCACATTTTGCAGTTCTCCTGTTTCTATATATGATTCGCGGAGAGTTAAAAACCTTTGCAAAAGGAGCCCTACTAGGGGGAACCATTCATGTCTTAGCATTCTTAATCGTTGCCGGGAGTCGGTTTCCAGTCAACATCTATGATTGGCTTTCAAGATTTATCAGCTATCAGGACTACACCTCCGTAGCCAATGGCTGGCCGCAAAACATTTCATTTGCGCAAGGCCTGTATTCCTTCGCGACCCTTGTGCCAAGTCAATTCAAAAATGAGTCGTTTCTTCAAGATTTACAAGGTCTGCAAGGACTAATCGGGCCTCTTGTCCTTTTGTCAATACTCTGTTTGATCACAGCTTATAGACATGTTCTGACCGACGTTCAGGTAGGGATTCTTCTTACGTCTCTGGTTGCTATGACATCCAGCACAAGTTGGTATTACTACGCAGTCTTCTCAATCCCAGCTTTATTGGCATTAACTCAAATGAGCAAAAATGCAACGTCGAGCACCTTGAGGGCAAAAAAAGACGAAAACTCGGCGTCCAAAAAAATAAATTTTACCCTTTGGATGGTTCTAGTTCTCACACTCATTCAGTTACCGATGTATCAACTAGCTTCGGACAAATCGATTATTGTAACCACTGCAAATCTTGTAGGTGGATTCTGGATTATTGCCTATGTGTTTGTATTTCGGGTTCTTATAGGAGACAAAAAATCAGTGAAAAGTAAATAAGACAGTGTGAACAGAAGAGATTCTGTGACAACACTATAACTGTTGCAAATCTAATCCCCTAGGTCTCTTTTGGATGAGCCCCCATGGGGTGCCCTGGATAATTGGTTCATAAAGTTTTTTCTCTAGAGGAACCCCAGAGTTTCTAAGTCAAGATCATCTGATACGGGGTAGCACCTTCAAGTTGCTTTGCCGATTACACTCGTTTATGTGGAACCCGATTACATTGGCCGTAGCAAATCGACAGCCTTCATTTTTGATTTAGACGGAACGTTATTTGATTCATCCGAGCAGATTCTTAGGGCAGCAAACGCAGCAAGAAACCTGCATAACCAGCCGAATCTCTCAAAGGAGAGAGCGGATCAAGCAATTGGACTTGAAGCCTCTGAGCTCTTCTCTGACTTACCCCTAACTCAAACCGAGGTATCTAATCTAATTAGGGAGTTTCGTGATGCTTTACATAAGGAAGTACTCCTGGGCAATAGCACCTATCCAAAAGCCATGGACTTATTGAAAACTATTCATGAATCGGGATACGTAACGGGTGTTGCAACCTCCAAGCCACAATATTTAGCAGAGGCCGTTGTAGAAAATTCACCACTTAGAGAGTACGTCAAAGAAATTCATGGAACAGGAACAGCGCGCCCCAAGCCAGAGCCAGACGTAGTCTTAAATTGTTTTAGGGCCCTAGGTGCTTCTGAGGCATTCATGATTGGTGACAGGGTAGAGGATATAACTGCAGGCCTGGCCGCTGGGGTGAAGACAATCGGTATAGCCCAAACTGTGTTTAGCAAAGATGAACTGCTTATTGCTGGGGCGGATTACGTATATACTTCACTGAACGAGCTAGCGCTGGATCTTAAAAATCTGGTGCTCGATGGAGGGTAACTTTTGAAGTATTCTGACGTGTTTGTTCGTTGGCTTGAAGATTTGGGTTACACACACTGTTTCTATGTGGCCGGTGGAAACGTAATGCATTTATTGGAGTCTGCAAGTCACGTTTTTGAGTGCGTTCCAGTGGTTCATGAAGTTTCTGCAGGTATAGCTGCAGAATATTTCAATGAGAGCCAAGGCAAGAACGGCAAGAAGGCCTTCGCATTAGTTACTGCTGGTCCAGGCCTAACAAACATTGTTACAGCAATGGCGGGTGCATTCTTGGAGAGTCGAGACTTATTGGTTATTGGGGGTCAAGTTAAGAGCACTGACCTGTCGCACGGAAAAGTTAGACAACTTGGAATCCAAGAAATAGACGGAATGACTCTAGTTAGCTCGCTAACTGTTGCAAGTCTCCAAATTCAAAAACCACTCCCGCGAAACGAAATTCAGAAAGTTGTGCTTTCCGGCTTAAGCCCTAGGAAAGGACCGGTTTTTATCGAATTTTGTCTCGATGCCCAAGGCGCGGAATTCCAGGACATAGAGAGTAAACCCAAAGAGGAAAGTCAACTCTCTACGAACACTTTTTCTTTATCAGAGCAATTGAGTGCCGAGATAAGAAACTCCAAAAGACCTGTATTGCTTGTTGGCGGTGGCGTAAGCAGAGAGACTGCGAAAAAAGCTCAAGATTTACTAGAAAATTCCCCAATTCCAGTAATGACAACTTGGAACGGCACAGATCGAATTAGCAGTGATGCTAAGTCATACTTCGGTCGTCCGAACACCTGGGGTCAACGATCGGCTAACGTAATTCTTCAGCAATCCGATCTGCTAATAGCTCTGGGTACTAGGTTAGGTCTACAACAAAGCGGATTCAATTGGGAGCAGTTTATGCCCATCGGCAAAATAATCCAGGTTGACATTGATCCAACAGAACTAGACAAGAAAAATCCAGGTATCGACTACCCAATAGAGGCTAACGCTAACGAGGTTTTGCCTCCAGTTCTTGACTTTCTAGATTCCGAAAGAAACAATGCTTCTTGGAAGTCCTGGGTTGAGTTCTCGGCATCCGTGAAAGCCTCGCTACCAACTTCTGAAAATGTGAACAAAACCAAAGGCCCCTTCATCAATCCATATGAGTTCTATATCGCTCTTTCAGAAGTGTTGAAAGATGGCGATGCAGTAGTTCCATCAAGCAGTGGTGCTTCGGAGACTGTTGCCATGCAATCTCTAAACCAAGGTAGAGAAAACACCGTTATCACCACCAAAGGATTGGCAAGTATGGGATACGGCTTAGCCGGAGCAATTGGTACGGCATTTGCTGGCGCTCCTCGAGTCTTTCACGTGGAAGGTGATGGCGGCTTCGCCCAAAATATTCAGGAACTCGGGACGGTAGCTGCAAACAAACTGAACATCAAAACTTTCTTATTGTGTAACGACGGCTACGCATCGATTCGCATGACACAAAAAAGTTACTTTGATGGTCACTACTTGGGGTGTGATGCTAGCACCGGCTTAGGTCTACCCGACTGGCACCTGCTGGCTAAATCCTTTGGGATTTCATCCACTGAATTGGACCCAGAAGCAGACCTGAAAGCAGAGATCGAAAGAGCAGTAGCCCTAGAAGGCCCACAGGTAATCTTGGTACCGATTAACCCTGATCAAACATACTTTCCAAAGATAACAAGCCAAATTGATGAACGAGGCAATCTGATTTCTAACCCAATTCACCTAATGACGCCTGAGCTATCTACTGAGATGAGCAATAAGGTTTTCAGGTATATCTAACCAGCCAAATAGCCAATTGGCATCTGAGCATGATGTATTCACTAAGCTGCATTTATATTGTCTATTTTCTTGGTGAGCTAAATTCTACAATTTGAGTAACACATAAATCATAAGCTGACTCTTTATCAGCTAAAAAACTGTTGTACCAAAGAGCTGTTTTTTCTAAAACTTCCTGAGTGGTCCATTTTGGATTCCAGCCGAATGTCTCTTTAGCGAGCTGACTATTGAGGCCTAGTTTTCCAGCTTCAGCCAATGCAACTTTCTCAATAACTGTTTCAACCCCGGGAAGCGACTTTGAAATAAGTTCAAGAACATCTGCTACTGATACCTGACTAGATCCAACCGGACCAAGATTGAAGGCACGATCGAAAACTCGTGGTGACTTACCCACCATTCCTGAAAGAATCTGTAAGTAACCCTCAATCAGAGACAACACATGCTGCCAAGGTCTTGTGGAATTTGGATATCTAATTATCAATTGCTTGCCTGATTCATAAGCTCTTATATAATCAGGGATAAGTCGATCCTCAGACCAATCTCCGCCTCCAACGATGTTTCCACCACGCGCAACACAAATGATAGGTGATTCACTACCTTGGATTCGGATTGAGTCACGATAACCCGAAATTATCAGCTCCGCTGCAGCTTTTGATGCGGAGTATGGGTCTTTGCCACCCAGCTCATCGGATTCTACGTAGTCGTAGTCAATTTCTAGATTCTTGTAAACCTTATCCGTTGTTATGCACAAGACACCCCGGACAGAAGGAGTTAGTCGAGCCGCCTCAAGCACATTCGCAGTACCCTGGGCATTAGTCTCAAAGGTCTCTCTTGGGGTTTTATAGCCACGACGCACCAATGGTTGGGCCGCTAGGTGCAGAATCAGATCCGGCTGAAAATCCGAGACCGCACTCTTTAGCTTGTCAAAATCTCTTATATCGGAAAACGTGCCTTTGACGATATTTCCAACTTTTGCCTCGGTGAATAGGTTAGGTATAGTTTCCGGCTCGAGTGAATATCCATAAACCTCTGACCCAATTAGGTTGAGCCAAATACTTGCCCACGAACCCGTGAAACCGGTGTGCCCGGTAACAAAAATTCGTTTACCCTTCAGATCTGATTGACTCATGAGAAAATTATCCCTTTTGGACGAACTCAGTTATTGACTCAGTTATAAAGTCAATCATCTCGGAGGAAAGACCTGGATATGTCCCAACCCAGAAGGTGTTATTCATAACAATGTCAGTATTCTTTAGGTCTCCAACGACTCTAAAATCTACACCTTTATAGGCAGGCTGCTTTAGCAAGTTACCTGCAAACAACAATCTCGTTCCGATTTTTCTTGAATCCAAAAACTGCAGTAGTCCCTGCCTGCTTATTGAGCTCTCTGGGTCGATAGTAATTGGGAAGCCAAACCAGGACGGGTCCGATTTTGGGGTTGCCTTCGGCAGAATTAGCCCCTCAACTTCTTCAAGCTGCTTATAGAGCTGCTTGAAGTTGTCTTTTCTTGCTTGCGTAAAAGCATCAATGTTCTTGAGTTGCGACAACCCAAGGGCAGCCTGCATGTCGGTGGCCTTTAGGTTGTATCCAATATGGCTGTAAATATACTTGTGGTCGTAACCCAAGGGCAGGTCACCAAGTTGCCACTCGAATCTCTTGTGACAAGTGTTGTCATGGCCAGTTTCGCAATAGCAGTCTCTCCCCCAGTCCCTAAAGGATTCCACTTGCTTTCTCACTAACGGTGACTTGACAAATACTGCTCCACCTTCGCCTGTTGTTATGTGGTGAGCTGGGTAGAAACTAAGTGTCGCGGTGTCTCCAAAACTTCCAGTTTTTTGGCCATCGTAGGTAGAACCCAGTGAGTCACAGGCATCTTCTACCAGCCAAAGACCATGCTCCTTGCACAGAGCCCTCACCGTGTCCAAGTCAAAAGGATTTCCCAAAGTATGAGCCATCATTATTGCCCGAGTTTTTGGTCCAACAGCTTCTTTTAGCTGCTCAGAAATGGCATCGTAGGTACCAAGTTCGATGTCGACAACAACCGGCCTCAAACCATTTTGAATAATTGGGTTAACGGTCGTTGGAAAGCCTGCCGCAACCGTTATTACCTCGTCGCCCGGTAAGAGTCTTTTCTTACCCAACCTCGGACTAGTTAGGGCACTCAATGCCACAAGGTTTGCACTAGATCCACTGTTTACAAAGATCGCGTTCCTTGCCCCCACATACTTGGACAAAGCTCTCTGGAATGAGTCATGAAATCTTCCAGCGGTAAGCCAGCCGTCTAACGAGGCATCAACGAGCGCCTCATAATCTGCAGGAAACAAGACTTTGCCAGAAACTGGAACAGCAGACTCGCCCCTGATAAAGGCAGGTTTTTCCAGTTGCACCTCAGCGAACCGAGAGACTTCCTTCAAAATTGAAGCCCTAAGTCGGTCTTGATTCACTGGTATCTCCCTGGTGTTTACTCATTCTTTCAATCGTAGACCAATGCCCCGATAGAATTTTGAGTATCCATTTGCGCGATTTGGGAAGAGGTGTCAGTTTTGAAAGCAGTTCTGCTAGCTGGAGGCTTAGGCACCCGAATGAGAGAAGAAACAGAATTTCGGCCAAAACCAATGGTCGAAATTGGAAACCGACCCATCTTGTGGCACATTATGAAACTACTTGGGGCCCAAGGAATCACGGATTTCGTAATTTGTACCGGGTACAAAAGTGAGTTCATCAAGAACTACTTTTATAACTACGGAGCATCAAACCTAGATTTCACAACCAAACTCGGAGATCAAAGCAGTACCGTATTTCACGGCTCCCATGACGAGTTCGACTGGACGGTTACAGTTGCAGAAACTGGGCTAAACACCATGACCGGTGGCCGAATCAAAAAAGTTGAGAAGTATTTGGGTGGCGAGCCATTTCTGGCAACATATGGAGATGGATTGGCAGATATCGATTTGAACGCCCTGCTGGCTTTCCATAAGAGCCACGGAAAGACTGCGTCAATGACCACTACTCAGGCCTCGAGCAGATTTGGTGTAGTCGACATGGACTCAACCGGTTCAGTGCTTAAGTTTCGAGAAAAACCAAAGGTCAACGACTGGATTAACATTGGTTATTTTATTTTCCAACCTGAAATTTTCAACTACATAGATCACGACTCCGTGCTTGAGGAAGAGCCTCTTAGGGCACTAGCCGGAGAAAATCAAATAGGTGCTTATCAGCACACTGGCTTTTGGCAGCCGATGGACACCTTCCGAGAATCTCAAATGTTGAATGAAATTTGGGACTCCGGTGCGGCTCCATGGAAAAAGTGGTGAGGCAAAACAGTTTCCAATTGGTAGGCCAAGCCCTTGGCTTACTCTAACTCGACTCGCAACCACAACCCCCCCTCACTAGAAGTAGGATAATTAGGCAAGCCATTACGATTAAAAACTAATTCTTTGATCCTTTAGGGGGCATAGGTGAACAAAACCGAGAAGAAAATGCGGGACATTCTCACGCGTGGGCGAGAAGAATTCGGTGTGGTGAGTGTTAAAGCTGAATTTGAAGCAGAAGGAACACGTATTGATGAGCTTCTTAGGCTCGTTGACATCTCAAGATCTGCAGGTCTTCCCCTTACGGTAAAGATTGGAGGGTGCGAAGCCATCCGAGATCTTTTGGAATCGAAACAAATTGGGGTTAGGTACATCGTCGCACCCATGGTTGAAACGGCCTACGCGCTAAGTAAATATTCGGCAGCCACGAACCTCATCTATACAGAAGAAGAGCGGGAAGACACAGATTTTCTCTTTAACTTAGAGACAATAACCGGTTTTGAGAACCTGTCTGGAATGGTCGAGGAGGCCTCCAGGCCTAACTCCGTAAATGGAATGGTTTTTGGCCGAGTAGATTTTGCTGGCTCCCTTGGTCTAACCAGAGATTCAATAAACACCGATGAGGTAACGAACTACGTCTTAACGGCAGCTAAGGCAGCCAAGGACGCGAAGCTTGATTTCGTAATGGGCGGAGCAATCTCTAGCGACTCCCTGCATGTCATTCGAGAAGTAGCAGCCGTCCATTTGACTAGGTTTGAGACAAGAAAAGTTGTTTTCGGTGGGGACGCAACAACAATTGACAACATTGAACAAGGTCTTGTGAATGCAGTCCACTTTGAGATGCTTTGGTTGTTGAACAAGCGAGACTACTATGCACGAATCACCGCTGAGGATGCCAAGCGAATTGAAATGCTTGAAGCCCGTTGGAAGTTGCTGAACGACTAAATCTTTAGAACGCAACCCTTGCAATTTGCTCTCTAGTGGAATCTTCGCTTAGTAATTTAACGCCAACGAGGTTCTCCCAATCGCTATTGTCCGAGTGATAGTCGTCTGAAGGAAGCCCTGGATCAATTTGGCGATGTATTTTAGCATTTGGATTAACAAGCTCAACAACTAGTTTGGCGAGGTCCCCAATTTCAATCAAATCTCCCCCTGTGTCAAAAACAGTCTGACTTCCACGACCAAGTGGCATTAGGGCTAACGCTAGAACATCCTCGACAGAACAATACCTTCTACAAACAAGATGCTTCGCCTTGATTTCGATTAGACCCAACTTGGCCTGAGCGATCAAATCAGTAAATGCGAAAGCTTGTGGCTTTGTGCAATAAGAACCAGTAACGCTCCAAACCCTTGCAACTGATATATCGGATTGAAGATTCTCGGCAATATCGGATATCTTGCTCTCGTAAATGCGTTTCTGAGCAGCATATGGGTTTTCCTCTAGGGAAAAAGAAGTGTGACCCGCCAGGTGCATAGTTGCACCACTTGAGAACCCAATGTATTTTCTGACCGAAGGCAGGGCAGCTATGACCAGAGACTGATCTATGAGTTTTTGATTTGTCTCGATGTAGGTTTTGTGTCCAAGGATTGGGAGTCTTTCCCTAGTTACAAACGCGGTATCGATGACAACCGTAGGTTTGAAGGCCGATATAACATCGAGATCCTGGGCATGGACAGCCTGGCTTTGTCCATCAATTTCTACCTGTTGATCTTTGGATCCAGTAGCTAGTAGATCTAGCCCAGCTTCCCTAGTCATTGCGACTGCGGTGCGACCAAACCAGCCGCCAGCACCCGTCACGAGGACCCGGTCATCAGATCTCAAATTCCCCAGGAACAGCTCAAGTGACTCGGCCCGAATAGTCATTCCTAAAATCTACCCTTCATTGGTCACATATGTTCATGCGGTGAGCTAAGGCGCGGTGCGGGAACCCGAATTATGAAACAGACAACTTTCAATCAATCATTTGGACTATTTCGAGTCGACAAACTCGGTCTAAGTCCAAATACCCACATGCTGTCCCTTAGTCTAAAATACTAAAAGTAACAAATAGAGAACAGTAATAGTAATAAACCTTGGGGGGGTTGGGGGTTTGATTGTTGGCCGTGGGTTACTGGGCGAATCACTTAATAAACTAAGACATAAGGATGTTCTGTTTTTTGCCTCGGGGGTTTCAAATTCAAAGCAACAAAACGGACCCGAATTCGAACGCGAAACAAATTTGCTGATTAGGACTCTTGAGGGGACAGAGAAAAGACATTTCTACTATTTTTCAACCTGCAGCATCTTTGACACTAGCTTGGCTGAGTCTCCCTACATTGCGCATAAGAAACAAATGGAGAAAATAGTTCTTTCAAAGCCAGCTGGTCGAGTGATTCGTCTGCCGAACGTAGTCGGCCCAGCTGGCAATCCAGCCAATCTTGTGAACTATCTAAAGTACTCAATCAAGCGGGCAAACCCAATTAAGATTCAACGCGACGCAACCCGGTACCTTTTAGGTGTGGATGAAATGAATTTGCTACTTCAAGACGTAGTAGACAATGCAGGGGAACAAAAAGTCCTATCTTTGGTACCTCCAATAAACATCAAAGTTACAAGGATTGTCTCCATCATCGAATCAATTTTGGGTACACAAGCCAATTTAGATCTGGTAGAAGGCGGAACGCCATATGAAGTTGATTTTAGTGACACTAAGTATCACGCTTCGAGACTAGGCTTCGATTTTGGGCAACTGTATTATGAAAACACGTTAGAAAAGTGGTGCAAGCTTGAAGACTAAAATCTCCATCGTAATTCCAGTTTATGCGAGTGAGGCAATTCTTCCTGATTTGGTTGGAAGCGTTGACCAGGTTATGTCAGAAAAAAACTATGATTACGAACTAATTTTGGTTTGTGACGCCTCGCCAGACAAGAGTTGGAACGCAATAAAGCGACTCAAAAGTGAATACCCAACAATCAAGGGAATTCTCCTTCGTAACAACTCTGGCCAGCACAATGCTGTACTTGCCGGCTTAGCAGAGGCAAAGAATTCGATAGTGGTAACTATGGATGACGATCTCCAGCATGACCCTGGGGACATAACAAAATTAATTGAAGCTTTGGCCCCTGAAACCGATGTAGTTTATGGTGCTTTTAGGAATCGAAATCATCCAATTTGGAAAAAGGCGGGCAGTAAATTCAATAACAGGGTGGCAACCTTTGTCTTGGGAAAACCTCAGGAGCTCTACCTTTCACCGTTCAGGGTGATTCGAAAGGAGATAGTTCTTGAGTTGCTTAAATTCAAGGGTCCTTTTGTTTACATCGATGGTTTGATTCTTGCTATGACAAACAGCATCAAATCTGTCGAAGTTGCTCATTACTCACGAAAAACAGGCAAGTCACACTATGGTTTTTCTAAATCTATAAAACTTTGGCTAGAGATGACTACCACAACATCAATTAGGCCAATCAGGATGATGACACTTTTGGGAGGCGCTATCTCGTTAGTGAGCATTTTTGCAGGCGTTTTCCTTATCTTTCAAAGACTGTTCCTAGAAGTCTTCCCGGCTGGATGGGCATCAGTAATGGTTACTGTCTTACTATTCTCCGGTGTCCAACTTCTTTCGCTTGGACTTGTTGGAGAGTACCTAGGTAAGACCGCTATGGCAGTTAACGGCCTCCCTCAATCACTGGAGAAAGAAAGAACTTAAGAGAGCCATTTACAGAGAGTTTTACTCACTTCCAGCTCTAAGGCTGTTAAGTATCCGTGCTTTTGAAACTAGGCACGATTCCGCTACTGAGGATGTTTCCCGCAAGGTAAGTGATTAGCATTATTGGAATCTCCCACAAGAAAGATAAAACTCTCAGTAATGGCAACAGATTCGAGACCCTCACAGCACTGGCCTCCTTTACAGAGTCCCACCTGCGGCTATAGGTCAGGGAAGTGGCGTGCCATCTGTGGCTAGAAAGAATCTGGTCAACAAAGACGGCTTTTCCAAGCTTGGAGAGCTTTAGGAACAAGTCAAAATCGAAGGCGAACGCGAATTTGTCTGACAGCCCACCTACTCTCTCGAAGGCATCCCTTCTAAACACAGCACTTGGTTGGGGAATAAGTTGTGGACCAAATCTAAGTAGGGGAACTGCCCAGCTACCACTTCGCTTCACTAGAACATCATTTCCTTCAGAATCGATGTATTGGCAGTGGCCAAAAACAAAAACGGGCTTTTCGGGCCTAGTAAGAGCACTCACTGCAACACCCAGTGACCCTGGCGAAAGAAGATCGTCATCACCTATCCAAGTGATGTATTCGATGTTTTCTGGAAGCGTTCTAAATCCTTGGTTGATCTTTTTGGGTACCGATTTCTCAAGCTCGTCAATGTAAAGATCTACCAAACCAGAATTTTGGTATGAGGTAGCATCAAATCCCTTTCGACCTACAAGCACGATGTAGCTGTTACCAGCTTCGCGGATTGATTTTAGGGTGATGTCTAAGTACTGGGGGCGCTCGCCAATAGTTGGAACAACAACTCCCACAGCAGGCATTTCACCATGATAGCACCGCCGATAAATTGCCTCCTTTGGGAGGCGTGCTTACAGGAAATGGCTATTATTTGAAAATGAGAAACAAGTTGATACTTCTTGGCTACCTAGCCCTGTTCTTCGGCTTAGTTTCTGTCTATGACGTTTATAAAGACAATGTTTATCTTGTTGCTCTTGTTGCCGTAATTCTCACCTTCGCAGGCTTAGTAGCCTGGCTGTGGTCAGCCCAGACTGGAAAAGATAGAAACTAACTGCAAAAGAGCTCAATAGCTGTATCGTCAGATCTATGGGAAGGAGAGAGCACATGAATCTAGATGGATGCAACTGCGGCGATGGCTGCGAGTGCAAGAAAAACGACTAAGAAAATACGCACCAGAATGTTGGGGAGCCGCTCGAGTGCCTCCAACAGCTTAGGACCCCATGACATCTTGGAGAAAAACATGAAACTATTAATGGTATCTATCGTAAAGAGACTTTTCGCGGGTCTCAAATTTTTTCGAAGTAAACGGAAAAGTAATATGGAAATCTTTTCGAAAATCTACACACAAAAGACGTGGGGTACTTCCGAATCAGATCACCTCCCGTTTAACTCGGGAGGAGGATCCGTGGAAGTAGAAGTCATAGATCCCTACATAATCGCCGTGAAGAAATTTGTGGAACTCTTACCTAATCGAATCACAGCCGTAGACTTGGGGTGTGGCGATTTTCGAGTGGGCTCCAGGCTCGTAAATTTCTTTGAGAGGTACATTGCTTGTGACGTTGTTGAGGACGTACTTGAATTTAATCGGGGTCACTATCGTGACCTTCCAGTAGAATTTAGACAGCTAGACCTAACTATTGATCCGATACCCCTAGGTGACTTGCTCCTTGTGAGGCAAGTGCTTCAACACTTATCGAACGAGGACATCTCTAGGTTTCTCAGTCGCATCCCCAAGGAATTCAGCTATCTTTTCGTAACGGAACACCTGCCCAAACAACCGAATTTCAAGGCAAACCTAGATCAGGAAACCGGTCCAGGTACCCGCTTATCGATTAACTCGGGCGTTGTTCTTACAGAAAAACCATTTAACCTAATTGTGCAACATCAAGAGACTCTGCTTTCCTTGCCGTCAGACGGTGGCTTGATTGTCACAACGGTTTACAAGATGTAAAAAAGATACAAAATGCTCATTGGAAAAAGTCGCATAATGTTTTGGCTAAACGGACAGAGTATGCAACCAGGGCCCAGAAGGTTTGGTGGTTCTAGCACATCCAGGCGCTCTTCCAGCGTCGCACCAACTTGTAAAAATGAGGTTTTGATATCTTTCAGGAATTCTTAAAGATCCAATAGACCACTACCCCTCCACAATTTGACCCTTGCCCAAGTGCCAAGTCGTATTGAAGACCATCTACATTTATCTTGGAAGCTGCTATTGCGTCGATGTTTATAGTTCCAATGATCCGCTTTTGAGACGGCTGCTAGATTCACTATTTCTACGTCGGCTCTCTCCCTATAAAGCTTCAACACATGCTTGAAATAAAACGGTATAAGTTCCACTAAATTCGCCGAATAACACTTGGGACTTTGAACGTTTTCCGGAGGTGGTCATTAAGAATTCGTTAATTTGCAAAAAATTGAACGGCTGAAGTCCGTTATGTAAGTCAAAGATTCCTGGAACTTAGTTATCCAGTGATCTCATGTTCCGAAGAATTCTTCGAGACAGTTGAAGGATAGGTGAGACTAAACTTACAACTACCATCCAAATTTTGTTGACACTCTCGTCAGCCACCATGTAACCGTATTTTGGTTGCGCCCACTCCTCTACAGCTATGAAGTCAAATTTAGGAGACTTAGGGCTCCTTCGCTTTAGGTGACGTGAGATTTGGCTCGCAACACCATAGGACCATGCACCACTTTGCCTTTCACCCACCCCAGTTTCTTCAAAAAATGAAACGAAAGTGCCTAATACTTCATATTCGCTGAATCCACTGATTTCATCAAAGTCGATTGATTCAATGACGGCTTCCCACCAGTTTTTGGAGTGTCGCCTCTCAATATAATCAAAAAAAGCTATTATTTGACTTCCAAGAATTGGAAAGTTCTGAGTGATATGTGATTCCGGCTGCGCCTTGTCAAGCCCAAGAAGCCTGTCGATATTTTCAAAATACGGCAGGTGGTAGTCCGTTCCCGAATAGTAACGGCAGGAGCCAGTTTCACTGAAGAAATTGATTTCGCGCAATGGCACTGTGTCCGCGTCCCAAATGACGACTCTTTCACAGTTACTGGCGGTCCTTAAGGCTGCAAGTTTTATCAGCTGCTGAAGATACCAACCCCTTCGGGCTGGGAGGGCCCTTCCTTGACACTCATATAATTTATGCTCAAACTCAAAAGTGAAAATAGACTCAGGAAAGACCTGGATTACATCAGGGGTCGAAGCTCGAAAAACATCAACTTCATCGTCGGGGACGATTAGCCAATATTCTTTAGATGCAATTCGTCTATGAAGTTGCTCCGCGGTAAGTTTCCAAGTCTCTAGGTCTTTAATTGCGGCCACAGAAATCAACACATCTGCTACTCCTTTGTCATCAGGCATTCTTTCCCTCACTCAACATCAGTTGCAGATTGCAAAAACTATTTTGAATTGCTACGGCCAGAAGCGACCGGAGTCCAGTCCACTCCTACATTACATCGTCAGCAATTTGGGGATCAGGGACAATATAAACGAATAGATCATCTGACTACCAGTTAGTAGCGCTCATGGCGCAACACCTCTACATCCGCTACCCAAACGCTAACTGCGTAGTTTGGGAAGTAGTCGGATTGCAATCTTTCAATGATTTTTTCTAGTGTGACCTGCTCGGTCACAACCTCGATGCGAATGTTCCCACCCTCTAGATCACCATTTCTTTGGTTTCTTGGTCCTGTGCCATGGGCGTCGGTCACTGTGTAACCCTTAGCCCCAAGAGCCAGCAGGTCCTTGATCAACCTCGACTCAAGCGCTCCCTCGCAGACAACCGTCAGCAACTTTCTTTTGGAAAACATTAAATACCCAAACCTTCCACAAATTGACCAATTGCAAACATGATTGGAATTCCAAAAATCAAATTGAACGGGAAAGTAATTGCCAGTGATGCTGTCAGGTAAACACCTGGACTGGCTTCCGGCAAAGCAAGCCTCACCGCAGCAGGGGCTGCGATATACGAAGCCGAGGCTGCAAGAACTCCCAAGATCACACTTCCACCGAGACTCAAGCCGGTTAGTTCACCAACCAAGACTCCAAGGGAACCAGAAAGAATCGGGAATCCGACACTAAAGACAACCAATCCAAAACCAGCTTTTTTAACATCAGGAAGTCTTCTTCCCGCAACGATACCCATTTCAAGTAAGAACAATGCAAGAACACCGGTGAAGAGACCACCGAAGAGAGGCTCAATTCTTTCGTAACCACTGGCACCGGTTGCATAACCCAAGACCAAACCGCCAGCTAGCAAAACAATTGATTTAGAGGTAACAATTTCTCTTAGGGATTCTCCCCAGTTCAAACCTCTGTTTAGGCCTTTGGATGCTAGAAGTAAACCAACAACTATTCCTGGAACCTCAAGGATTGCCAGCAGCGTTGTTACGTAGCCTTCGTAAGAAATGTTTTGTGATTCGACAAAAATCAAGGCAGCCGAGAAGGTAACCAACGAGGTAGATCCATAGTGCGCGGCAAGAGCACCCTTATTTATTGTGTCTAGCTTGGTAAGTGTTCCTAAAACAATGAACGCAAGAAGTGGAATGACAATTCCTAGAGCTAGTGTTCCCAGGATTGGCAGCCAAACCTCAGCTAGGTTTGCCTCAGATAGAGCAACACCACCTTTGATACCGATACCTAGTAGCAGGTATATAGATAGTCCTTGATAGACCGCTTCTGGTAGTCGAAGATCAGACTTAATTGCTACTGCCAAAAGTCCTAGAACGAAAGCCAAAACAGGCGCAGAAGTTGCGTTAGTTAGAGCTGCCTCTAGAAACATCGTTTTCTACCTCAACAAACTAAACCGCTATTGCTATTTGAATTAGTTTACTTAGCGGCCCAGCGAACCGGACCCCCATTGGTGGCTTTGCAACAAAGAGGAAACTATCTGGCCTGCTTTTGCGCAATAAGTTGCTTGTATGTCTCAATCATTTTGTTAGTAAGAGCGCCCTGCAGTAACCAGGTTGGGTCCTCCAATAGCTCCCTCTTGTTGCTTCCCTCGGAGACATCTTCAGCGGCCTTTTTGATCGTCTTTGACAAGCTCTTGATGGTTCCCGACTTATCAAGCCAGTAAGTTTTCTTTGGAAGCTCTCCTGCAATCTTTGAGTCACACAGCAAAACCGGTGTTCCAACTGCCAGTGATTCATACACAGTCAAACCTTGGGTTTCGAAACCAATGCTGGTTTGCATAACCACATCAGCGTTGGCAAAGATTTGTAAAAGCTCGTTGTGTGGGACGCGGCCTCTAAAAGTGACCCTCTTAGAAATAAGCCTTGCCCGAACCAAGTTCTTGGCTACTTTTTCCAGTGGACCAAAACCATAAATGGTTAGGTGGGCCTTGACCTTGGATCTGGCAAAAGCTTCGATGGTTTGAATAAGTCTTTTTTCAGGCTGCATCCTTGCAGCCCAGACGAAGCTAATTGGTTTGTTTGGAACAGGGACAATTCTTTTGATTTGTTGTATCTCATCGTCATCAACACCTGTGAAGCTAGCTTCAACATTGGTTGCAGCTCCTTTTTCTTCCAACAAAGCGGCGTAGTGTCTCGAAGGAGCCATAACTAGATCTGCTTGCGGCAGGATAAAGCTCACATAATCAAAGGCGTTAATAACCCTTGGCCGCTTGTTGATTTTTAGAAAATGACCGTATTGCCAAGTGAAGAACTTCAAAAACATGATCTTCATGGGTTTTCCAATGAGCTTGTTGGCCATCACGTCAAGGTTGGTGTGTTCAGTATGGACAAGAGGCAGGTCGAATCTTTTGGCTAAGGCAGCTCCCAGGCTGGCTGCTGCGAAGTCGCCCTGAACGTGGACGATGTCGAAACTTCTTTCTTTGTAAACCTCTTCGCAGAACCTAGCTGCTTTTCTAAGCGACCAGACGATGGCGTACTCTCTGCCAAGAGGTGAGTAGTTAGAGGGAAGAACCTTTATGTTTTCGTCTACACGGGCTTTTTTTGTCTTGGGAGCAAAAATGGTTACCTGAACTCCAGCGCGGTTTAGGTATTTAGCCTGCAGCATCACTGAGGTTTGAACCCCACCTAGAGAGTGGGGGTGCTGATCCATAAACAAGGCGACGTGCAAGAGAACCTTTTCTAGTGAGCTTCATTGGGCTAGATAAATCTACCCGCTTCGGTCGTAGAATTTAGACATGAGCATTCAAGAAACCGAACTCACCATGATAGATGGCACCGTCGCTAGCTTTTCCCAATTCGCTGGAAAAGTAGTCCTAGTTGTCAACGTGGCTTCCAGGTGTGGCCTGGCCCCTCAATACGAAGCTCTGGAAGCGCTGCAACAAAAATATGGGAGCCGTGGCTTCACGGTTCTTGGGATGCCTTCCAATCAGTTTTTGCAGGAACTAAAGAAGTCAGAAGACATAGCAGAGTACTGCTCAACAACCTGGGGCGTTAGTTTTCCAATGACCGAGAAGGTAAAGGTAAACGGAAAAGACAGGCACCCGCTTTACAAAGAGCTAGTTAAGACCGAAGATCAGTCCGGTAAGGCAGGACCAGTTGCTTGGAACTTCGAAAAGTTCTTAATTCTTCCAAACGGCCAAGTTCACCGCTTTAGACCAACAGTTAAACCAGATGCTCCTGACATCGTTTCGTTGATCGAAGCCAACCTTCCAAACTAATTCACTTAGGTATAAATGAACGCA
>Ga0208720_1000067_pt1 | contig 27073 bp, 26 predicted proteins | sample LakMenEpi20Apr10_FD_150716 | JGI IMG/M metagenome (GOLD analysis project Ga0208720, IMG submission 150716) | Freshwater microbial communities from Lake Mendota, WI - 20APR2010 deep hole epilimnion (SPAdes) | ecosystem: Environmental > Aquatic > Freshwater > Lake > Epilimnion/Euphotic zone ...
GAGCTTCGCTTTGCGATGGTGTTGGAAGATTCAGTATCTCTTTTGGCAGGACATCATGTGGTGCGTAATACACGCGCGCAAAATCATTTGGTCGGCGCTGCGCCGTTATCTCTCCGGTCCAAAATAAGTATTCAAGAATTGCTTTGCCTTCGTCCCAATCCCACCAAGACCCTTTGGGGCCGACGCGTGTACGAACATCACCAGCCACAATTGGGCCATCATTGAATATTCGGTCGCGAATCTCTTTCAATAACTTTGGCTTTTCTTTTGCAACACGACGCAACCCCGGCCACATGGAACCGTTGCGAGCTTCTTCCATTCGCCAACGAATCAAGGGGTGCATCGAAGCAGGAAGATGCGATGCCTCGTGACACCAGTATTCGAAAAGTTCACCATCAGCTGTGGCATCAGGGATGAGGGTGCGTGGATGATTTCCCAACCGCGAGAACAGCGGCATCTCTTGGCTGCGCACCAAAACATTCACACTGTCAATTTGAATCAGACCAACTGAATCAATCACGCGTCGAAGATGACGTCTATCTATTCGCCCGGTGGGACGCGGTGTTGCAAAACCTTGAGCGGCTAACGCAATACGTCTAGCCGAATCACGACTGATCTCAGTCGGCGACAGTGACCGTGACACTCTTGATCACAACATCGACCAATGGCTTGTCGCTGCGATCTGTTTCGACGTTTTGCATTGCTTCGACAACTTCAAGTCCTTTGACAACTTGCCCGAACAATGCGTACGACGGAGGCAACTGCACACCGCTTGGGCCACTGATGAGAAAGAACTGTGAACCGTTTGTGTTTGGTCCGGCATTGGCCATTGCCAATGAACCGATTTGGTACTGACCAGCTTTTGGCAATTCATCTGCGTACTGGTAACCAGGGCCACCGCGTCCTGTGCCGGTTGGGTCGCCACCTTGGCAAACAAAACCCTTAATGATGCGGTGAAAAATCACGTCGTCGTAATAGTGGTACGCAGCGAGGTACACGAAACTGTTGACGGTCTTTGGTGCCTTGATCGGGTCAAGTGCGATGACCAATGTCCCCATTGATGTTTCCATTGTCGCGGTGTAACGCTTCGTCGGATCAATTCCCATTTCTGGGGCAGATGGGAATTTCTGATTCTTAGTTGCAGAACCGTCAAGTGGTGGGAAGGGGAAACTCATCCCGATGACGCTACAAGGCACTCGAGGAACCTTTCGCCGACGCACCCGCAGATTGTCTACGATGGAGACATGAGCGAACACGTCAGCCCCCTCGACCTTGATGCCATCGAGCGTGATCTGGCTGATGTCGATGCAGCCCTAACTCGCCTTGATAACGACACCTATTGGGTAGATGAAGTCACCGGCCAGCCGCTCAGCGCTGACCTTCTTGCTTCTCAGCCAACTGCTCGCCGAAACAACCCGTAATTGTGACTTTCGTCTCGCATTAGGCGCAACGAAAGGTTAGAATCTAGGAAGTAATCAAACAGTTAATTGTGTTGTGCAAGTAATTGTGAAATCAAGGAGTCGCCGTGGCAGATCCAACTAAGCCGAGAGCATCGTTTGCTCCGTGGGATCGCCGCGAACTGCCAGGCAGTTTCAGTGTGGAAGAAACTGCACGTCGCGTCGGCAATTACAAGTGGGCTGAAACAAAATTGTTTGAAGTTCTTGGCGGCTGGATCGCAACTGTGCCCGAACTCGATATCAAACTTCGTCTTGGTACTCATTGCTACAAGCACGCATGGCACGCCGAACTGTGGCACAAGCGCTTGCCAGAACTTCGCGAAATGAATCCGGCACGTCTCACGGTTCCGGCCAACGATGCGCTCGTTCGCTTTGTTGATGCAATGACTGAACCAGAAGATGCAAGTCTCACTATTGAAAAACTTGTTGGCGTCTACCGCGTGTATATCCCCCACTTCATTTCGGCGTACACGTATCACCTCAACAACACCAGTGAAATTACCGACATGCCAACCATTCGGTCACTGAAGTTTATTTTGCAAGACGAGTTCGAAGATTGGCGCGATGGCGAAATGCTCATTCAGTCGCTGCTCGAAACTCCTGAACATGTCGATCGCGCTGCTGCTCACCAAGCAAAACTCGAAAAACTTATGATCGAGGCCGGCGGCGTCGCTGGTCACGGAAGTATCGGAATCAACACCCAAGCACCACAAGGAGCAATGTCATGAAAAAATTTATGCCAGTTGAAGAGTTGGCACGCGACGAGCGTTTCAACCAAATCACACAAGCTGATCGCATGGCCGATGGTCGCGTTGCACTCATCGCTGATTCTGAAAAATCGCGACGTTCAAACCGCCTTACACCAGCACGTGCTGATGCAAGTGAAGCTGCACGGGCATTGATGCACGGCATTTTCGTTGGTGAAATTCAGGCGCTTGAAGGCGCCGGCCGTACATGCTGGGACTTCACCACTGGTGAAGAAGCGCCATTCGAACTCAAACTCGACATGGCTCGCCAAGCATGGGACGAAGCTCGTCACGTTGAAATCAGTTTGAAGCTCAGCGACTGGATGGGAAGTGAAATCGGTCAGTACGCCGAGAACACCGTGCTCTTCCAAGCAGCATGCTCAAACGACCCAGTGCTCCGTCTTGCTGGTGTGAACCGCGCGCTCGAAGGTCTTGCAATTGACGTATTCACCACCATGAAAGAGTTCGGCGAACTTGCGGGCGATCCGTACCTCGAATTCTGTGAAGACTGGATGCTTGCAGACGAAGTAACGCACGTGAAGATGGGCAGCGACTGGTTGCGTAAAATCACAGAGAACGATCCAGAGCGTCGCAAGAAGGCTCTCGAGTTCCAGGGCATTGTCGACAAGATGTTCTCGTACGGTGGAAGCCGCAGTGACTCTGAAGAATCAAGCTTCGCGATTGCTCGCCGATTCCGCGAACTTGCTGGTTTCACTGAGGACGAAAATGACCACATTGCAGACCTCGGAATGCAAGCCCTCAATGAGCGCAAGGCGCAACTTCGCGAGAAGCAAGCCGCAGCAGCTAACTAATCATGACCCTTACGGTCACCCCAGACACTTATAACTTTGTCGCATTTGATACCGCGTACACCACGCGTATTGCCGAGCACATGGCAACACAGCTTGGTCTTGATGACATTGATGTACTCATTGCGATTAACGAGAACTCTTCGTTAACGCGCATTGAAGTTGAAGTCACTGATTCGCTGATCACAATCACACCTCACTCGGGTTCGCTTGAAGATACGCGCCGGCCTCGTCAGCAAAGTGAATTGAACACCACCATCACCATGGCGCGCGGCATGTTGCGCGCACGTGATCGGTTGCGGGGTGGCTTTGCAGATGCTCCGGCTGACACGGAACTGTCATTGCCGCAAGCAGCTATCTGGGACACCTACATCATGGGTCGCATTGCACACATGGACATTGAATTGAACAAACAAGCGTGGGTGTATAACTTCCGCAATCGTTTCGGTTTCTCAGACGCTGTGGATGCGGTATTTGAAAAAGTGTGGAACACAACAGACACCACATGGGCAGATCTGAACACACTCAGCGCCAACACCGTTGCACTTTCTGTCTAAAACCACATGACATTTTCGGTACGTCAACGCACTGCATTAGTAAATGGTGTTGAGCTTGTTGTTCATGAAAGCGGAGACCAAGGCGCGCCACTAATTGTTTTGGCTCACGGTTTCCCTGAGACAGCCCACAGTTGGCGACATCAGATGATTCCTCTGGCAGAGGCGGGGTACCACGTCATTGCCCCTGATCAAAGAGGCTATGGCCGAAGCAGTGTGCCAAAGAATGTCAATGCATACAGCACTGTTGATCTGTCTCTCGACCTTCTCCACCTCGCCGAACAGGCCGGTCATGAGAAAGCAATCTATGTCGGTCACGACTGGGGTGCACTGTTGTTATGGGATCTGTGTCGTTTGCACCCTGAACGAGTAAGTGCGGGCGTTGCAGTCAGTGTCCCGTTCACCAATTGGCCTATGGCCCCAATCGAATTGATGAACGCACGCTACGGAGACAGGTACTTCTACATTTTGTATTTTCAACGGCCGAACGAAGCCGAACGTGAATTACAACAAGACATCGCCCACACAATGGCGACAGTTTTATGGGGCGCATCAGCATCGGGAGTAAATGACCCCATGTTTTTCAGCACAAAAGAATTGCCAGCAATGGCTGACACAACTTTTCTTACTGGTCGCCCAACACCACCACCGCTTCCTTGGACGTGGTTGTCGCAGGATGACTTCGATGAGTACGTTTCTCAATTCACTGCGTCTGGATTTTTTGGTCCAGTGAGTTGGTACCGCAATCTTGATACCAATTATGAGTACACCCGGCATATTCCCGTAGAAAAGATGGCCATGCCAATTTGTTTCATAACTGGCGAACACGACCCCGTGAATCTTTTGAACTCAACTGCTATTGGCTATATGACTAGTACGTTGCCGAATTTTGTGGGCGGCACAGTGATACCTAATGCAGGTCACTGGGTACAGCAAGAGAGCCCCGCTGCATTCAACGAGGCTCTCTTTCAATTCTTGAATTCGCTTGACGCGAAATGATTTAGTTTTCGCGCAGTTTCGACAACAAGCGCAAGATTTCTAGGTACAACCACACCAGCGTTACCACCAGGCCAAGTGCACAGAACCATTCCATGTGCGCTGGCAATTTGTTTGCTACACCTTTTTCAATCATGTCGAAGTCAAGCGCCAAGCTGAACGCGGCAAGTCCAGCAACGAACAAGCTGAACGCGATTCCCATTGGGCTTGCATCACTAATGAACGATGGCATCGAGCCGAACATTCCGATAACAAATGACACCAAATAGAACGCCATAAGACCCATCATTGCGCCCATCACAATGCGACGTGTGCGATCTGTGACCTTAATGATGCGGCTGCGATACAGAAGCAACATCACAACAAATACACCGAGCGTTGCGCCAACAGCCTGCAACACAATGCCGTTGTACTGCTCGGAATATGCGCGGCTGATTGCACCGAGAACAACACCTTCAGCAAGTGCGTAGATAGGGCCAGCAATGCGAGCAAGATGCGGCTTGAAACTGCCGACCATGACAGCAATAAGTCCGACAATGAATCCGCCGATAACCCAAGCGAATGGAATCTGCACCATTTCACCAGGAGCTGGTGCATCAATCGACAACCACGTGACCGTTGCAGACGCAAGAATCAGAACCAACAACATCATGGTGGCGCTGGCAGTGCCAGCAACGGTCATGATGCCGCCATCCCAGCGAGTCACTGGTCCATCATTCATTGGTTGAACGGTGGGGGGAGCCCATGAATCATTCTGTTTGTCAAGATTGCCAAGGCCCATGGCCTTGTCGGTGAGTAATGGATTAGCCATAACCAAAACTGTAGCCCTGACCAGTGTCGCCATGGCGTCGGGTCCATGTCAGAATTCAACCCATCGAAACGTCTTCACCCACCAGTTGGACCGTCACTGCACAGAACCTGGCAGAGCATGCCCGCAACCCCATCCATACTGATGCGGGCGCTCAAGCTGCAGGTTTTCCACGCGCATTGGTTGCAGGCGTCACGACGTACAGTTATCTCACTCATCCCATCGCTGCTGCATGGGGCCTTAATTGGTTGGCCCACGGGGGCGGAGAATTGTTGCTGAAGCGCCCGGTCTTTGACCAAGACACTGTTCACTGTGTCCCTTATCTCGATGGTGATGCGGTGGAGATTCAGGCAATTACTTCAGAGGACGTCCAACCTCGGGCCATTTTTCGAGCAGTCCCAACAGTTGGGCCTGCACCGCAAATTCGCGACGGACACCCCATTGACACTCATGTTTTCCACCTAATTGATAACCACGGACCAAACCACGGCGAACACGTCGGCGATGATCTTTCCTTGTACGCAGAGCACAATCTTGTACACCCCGCTGTCTGGCCGAAGTTAGCAAACGACGTCATCCACAAAGAGGTCGCCACCGGCAGTTGGATTCACACGCGAAGCATTATTCGCCACCATGCACTCGTCTACGGCGGTTCAACTCTGGAAATTCATTCTGCAGTTGTTGATCGTTTCACGCGGTCAGGGGAACGTATTATTGCTGACTTTCACATGGTGGTTGATGGTGTTATCGCGGTGTCAATCGAGCACGAAGCGATTATCTCGCTACCGTAAAAAAAATCAGATGAGGTCGTGTGCGCTCATTGACTGCCACATGTCAATGTCGGGGGCGCCTGTCAGGATGCCTGTGCAGGATTTCGCCATTTCCACCATGGTGGCGCCACCAAAGTGGGCTTGTTGTGTCGCTGGGGAGTCCCATTTTTCGATGATCAGAATGCGGTTCGGGCGGGTGTCAGACACGATCATGTCCACATTGCGGCACCCCTGTTCCATACGGGTCAGCACGATGTATTTGGACAGAATTGCGACGAGGGAGCCCATGTCCGAGGCGTCAAAGGACATCGTCACAATGACCAGCTCTATCTCGCCAGAATCAGCATTTTCGAGGTTATTTTCAGCCATTCCTCATACTCTTTCAGATGTTGGCGAAATGTTCTTGGTCAGGCTGTGGCACCCGACACGCATCTAGATAGCCTGCCCATATTCGACCCGAGTGGCGGTCGATGCAAGATTTAGGCGAGGTACAAGAGTGGCAAAGGATCGTGTCGATCGCGACGAAGAGGACCTCGTCCGGCTGTATCTCACAGACATCGGTCAGTACGCCCTACTTACCAAGGATGATGAAGTTCGTCTCGCCAAAGCCATCGAAGCTGGCAAAGAAGCCGTTGCCGAAATGGCAAAGATCAAGACCCCTACTGCTACCAAGCGACGCGAACTGCGCAAGGCAATTCGTGAAGGTGAAGTCGCAGAGCGCGCATTCGTTCAGTCAAACCTTCGTCTCGTTGTCTCTATTGCAAAGAAGTACCAGGCATCTGGTCTTCCACTTCTTGACCTCATTCAAGAGGGCAACTTGGGCCTCATGCATGCCGTTGAAAAGTTCGATTGGCGTAAAGGTTTCAAATTCTCTACTTATGCAACATGGTGGATCCGTCAGGCCATCACTCGCGGTATCGCAAACACCGGCCGCACCATTCGTTTGCCGGTCCATGCTGGCGACACGCTTGCACGTTTGCAAAAAGCTCGCTCGCGCCTGGAACTCAAGTTTGGCCGCACCGCGACTCTTGCTGAATTGGCAAAAGAAGTAGAGATGCCAGAAGACAAAGTCACCGAAGCATTGCGTTTCGCTGCTGAGCCTCTGTCATTGTCAGAGCCACTTCGTGAAGATGGTGACGCTGAATTGGGCGACGTCGTTGAAGACCGCTCCGCTGAATCTCCATTCGAAACTGCTGCAACAGCATTGCTGCCTGAAGAAATTCAGCGCTTGCTTGCACCACTCGACGAACGTGAACGCGAAATCTTGCGTTTGCGCTTCGGCCTTGGTGGCAGCGGCGAAGGTCGCACCCTTGAAGAAGTTGGTGAACACTTCAACCTCACTCGTGAGCGCATTCGTCAAATCGAAGCGCGCGCAATGAGCAAGTTGCGCCACCCGTCATCAGACACCGGTGCTCGCGACCTTCTCTCCGTGTAATTAATCGGTCGTATTGCGCATTATGCGCGTTACACCATCAATCGTTGCTACGAAACCGATGCCAAGCAAAATTGGTATCAACATGCGCACAATCCATTGTTGATCAATCCCAGGCACATACGCCGCACGAACCTGATCTGCGCATAGCCACGCGCACACAACCAAAGTTGCTCCGGCTCCTGCGTTTAATGACACTGCAATGTGCTGCGAGGCGTGACCGCGTCGTTGCATAAACATCGAGACAGCAGCAACTACTGCTGCACCTGTTGAGAACATCAATATCATCGGCGTAATTCGCGCACCATCTGGCAGCCCCAGATACTGCATTAGCCCTATGGCGACTCCCACCATTGATACGAGAAATGTCAGAACGAAAAATTCTCTGCGGCGGCGCACTGACAAAACAACGGCGCACAGCAATGAAGCAAAACCTGCGAGCCACCACAACACACTTGATTTCTCGCGCAGAAAGAGCGTTCCTGTCATGGTTGTTGCTACTCCGTCAACACTGAAGGGAACTTTCCATTCCACCACTGTGCCAAGAGTGTCAATAGGTGCAGGCCGCTTAGGACTCATCCAATGCACACGATGGTCATGCCACATAGCAGTTCCGTTTGTGCCAATTTTTCGCCAGACAGGTGTAGGGCTTTCCACAAAATTGCTTGTGTCAACGTTGCCGTATCGATTGCTGTTGATCAGAGTTGTTTGCGAGCCGTCATTCACAAATACATCACCAGTTGTTTTGATGTGCATGTATGGTTCATTTTGATAACCAGTAATCATCACATCATGGCCAACAGAACGCACACGAACAAAGGTGTCAGAGCCCACGATGTCCACGTCTACTCCATCAGGTAGAGCCGGCGTGACCGACTCAATGACCGACACAGTGTCGCGAGGCTGCACGCTGTCACCAGATCCCATGTGTTGTACAGGAAACGGCAATACCGACAGGAGACCGAGAATCAGACGCATGCTCTAACGGTAATGCCCTCAGCGCTCGTAATCCCTAACCTATGTACATGGCAAAGATTGAAGAACCAGTCACACTGCTAGTCAGCGACAATGTGTGGGCTCGCCACCGTGATGCAATTCGATCAATCTCCCCCGGTGTGACCCCCGTTATCTACGAAGGCAACGAAGTTCTTCCTGACGAGATTATTTCCACCATCAATACTGTCTTTTATTCGAGTGACTTATGGCCAGATCGCTCGCGTGGTTTTGCCCTCTCTATCATGAAGGCTGCTTCTTTGAAATGGATGCACACATTTTCTGCTGGTGTAGATAGCCCATTCTTTGTGCAGCTCATGGAACGTGGAGTTCGGCTTACAAATTCTTCTGGTGCAACCGCTTCGCCCATTGCTCAAACAACTGTGCTGTACATGTTGGCTCTTAGCCGTAATGTTCGTGCCTGGTTTCAGCACCAAGAAAAACAAGAATGGACCCGCCATGAGTTTGCAGAACTTGATGGCGCTCGGCTCGCAGTCATTGGCATGGGGCCCATCGGCGTTGAAACTGCACGACTTGGTGTTGCGCTCAACATGAATGTGGAAGCAATTCGTCGCACTCCGAACGGAACCGAGCCATGCCCCACATTTTCATTTGATCAATTTTCACGGGTGCTCGCCCATGCCGACTGGGTGGCCGTAGCCCTGCCACTCACCGACGACACTCGTCAGATCTTCAATGCCGAGACATTTGCCATCATGAAGCCTGGCGCACATTTCATCAATGTTGGCCGTGGCGAACTTGTTGACGAAGACGCGTTGATAGCGGCATTGCAATCTGGGCATCTTGCCGGAGCAGCTCTTGACGTCTTTGCCACCGAACCGCTTCCTCCTGATTCCCCACTATGGAATATGGATAACGTCATCATCACCCCCCACAGTTCTTCTGCATCGGCCCAATCAGGGCTGCGGAGTGAAGACATCTTTGTGAAGAACTTTGCGCGCTATGTCGCCGGTGAATCATTGCTCAATGAGGTGAATTTGTAGTTCCAATTGTTGATGCTGTTGCACACATTGCTTCTGACGAACAGGAGTCACATATGTCAACCATCTTCATGTCACCAAAAGGTGGCAACTGCACCACCGTTACTGCCACTGCCTATGCCTTACTTTTGGCGGCCAGTGGTATCCCAACGGTTCTCATAGATCTCTGCGGAGATGTTCCGGCCGCTGCAGGCATGGCGGAACCAACAACACCTGGCATTAATGATTGGCTCGGTGAAAGTTCCATCTCCGACGCACAGTCACTCGTCACGCTGGGAACTCCATTCGACAATGATCTTGTCATTGTGCATCGCGGCTCTTCATTTGTAGAAGGACAACCACGTTGGGCAGATCTAGCAAACGCAATTTCTACTCTGCCCATGAACATCATCATTGATGCCGGTATCACGTTCATCCCGGATGAACTGCGCAGTGCCGTTTCCCAGGTCACCATGGTTGTCAAGCCGTGCTACTTGTCATTACGCCGTGCCTCACGAATGCAACGACCCACACAGTTATTCGTTGTATGTGAAGAAAGTCGTGCACTCACAATAAAAGACGTCGGCCATGTTCTCGGCATGCCCGTGACATGTGAAATTCCGTACACACCTGCAATCAGCCGTGCTGTTGATGCCGGAATGTTGCCATCGCGTGCCGAGCAACTTTTCGGCCCATTCATGACTTTGTCGTAACAGTCATGCACCATGGTCTCGGACCACTTCAGGTTCATATTGATGATCCAGACATCAGCGAAATAATGGTCGTAAGTGGAAAACAAGTGTGGGTCGAAGATGCAATAGGTCTTCGTCAAGTTGGCACACTCACCGATAGTGAGATGAATATCAGCATCGAACGCATTGCGCGTGCATCGGGCCGCAGGCTTGACCTTCTGTCTCCCATTCTCGATGCACGACTACCAGACGGATCACGAGCATGCGTTGTTATCTTGCCAATCGCAGTAGATGGCCCAACCCTTTCTATCCGAAAGTTTTCTCGTCGTATCTTGCCTCTCGCTTCATTTGGTCCCATCTCATGCACCGACATTGTGCGTGATCTCGTGAAACAGAACGCCAATGTTGTTGTAGCTGGTGCGACATCGTCTGGAAAGACATCCCTGATATCTGCAGTCAGTCAGTCGTTTGGACAAAATGAACGCATTGTCTGTGTAGAAGACACTGCAGAACTGCGATTCGCTCATCCACATGTTGTGCAATTACAAACACGCCCAGCTAACTCCGAAGGCCGTGGCGAGGTGTCCCTTCAATCTCTCGTTCGCGCTTCACTTCGACTCCGGCCCGACCGGCTTGTTGTCGGCGAAGTTCGTGGCGCTGAAGTAGTCGACATGTTGTTGGCGCTGTCATCAGGACACCGAGGGTGCTGGTCAACAGTTCATGCAAACTCTGCAAATGAAACCATTGACCGACTTGCTGCAATGGTGTTGCGCGATTCTCCGCAGTGGTCGCATGATCAAGCAGTATCAACTATTCATAGTGCAGTCGGTGCAATTGTCTTTGTGAAGCGAGTATCTGCACGACGACGATCAATTGTTGAAATAGTTCGTTGTAGCGAATCAACTCTCACCACCTTGTATCAGTTAACTGATAATGATTGATCTGTTAATCGGAATCTCGATGGCCCTTGTGCTTGTCTGGTTTTCTACACCACGTTTCTTTCACCTATTCGATGCCTTTGAAATGCAACGTCGACTGTGTAGCGATGACTTCATTCGCGAAGTTGCCAAATCCTCACACCCATCATCGGGACAACAACAAAGAGTGGTTTCGCCAGATCTTGATTTTGCAATGCTCTGCGATTCTCTTGCTCGCGCCACTCGCAGCGGCACTGCCCCTCATGATGCACTTCTGGCCAGTCTGGGCCACCACCAGTTTCAGCATCAGTGCTGGTTGATACTTCTCGACGATGTCACTGCGATGCAGTCTTGTGACAGCGCTTTAGCCACCGCTCGTGAATCTGCTCAACCACACAGCAACGATGCACAATGCCTTTCTCTGCTTCAAACTGCCATGGTGCACGGAAACTTTGTTCCGAGCGCTCTCGACCACGCATCATCCGTATTGCGAGACCATGCAGCCTGCAAAGCAGAACTTGCTGTTGCGGCTTCGCAAGCACAACTCTCAGCTCGGCTCCTGTCGATGCTGCCGTTCGTTCTCCTTGGTGGCGCAATCTTGGTTAGTCCTCAATTCCGATCATCACTGTGGTCCCCCATTGTTTTGGGTCCCTTGCTTGTCGGTGTGGTGCTGAATCGAATCGGTTGGCGATGGATCACATCGCTCATTACGCGGGCAGTGAGTGACGAACCTAATGACATTGGACAACTCACAGAGCATCTGTGCGTGTCTTTGCGCACGGGTTTGTCTATGACCCTCGCATGCGAGCGGTGGGGCTCGGTGTCGCCATTGGGTAACTCAGTGGCTGATCTCATTAGAGATGGGACGCCATTGGAAGAAGCATTACTTCCGCTCGCGATCAACCACTCGATAACTGGCAAGAATCTCGGTCATACAATTGTGGAAGCTGAACGCGATGGTTTGCCCATTCTTGACACCGTCATGCGACTTGCGACAGACCATCGCAACGAACGACGCAGACAGATAGACACACGTATTCGCCAATTACCGACGCGCCTCTCTATCCCCTTGGTTCTCTGCGTACTTCCTTCATTTCTTTTGCTCTCTGTTGCCCCGCTCGTTCTTGCAAGTCTCAGCACACTCTCAGTTTCTCTTCCCTCAGTCACTCAATAAGAAAAGAAGAACATGTCTCATCACTCACATAAACGCTCTCGTGGTCAAGCAACAACGGAATACGCATTGATATTGCTCGTTGCAGCAATCATCGCCCTCTTAGTAATTGCATGGGCTACTGCCGGCGGCGGAGCCGGAAAGATTGGCTCACTCTTTGACACTGTCTTCAATGACATATTCGACCGCGCATCCAACACAACGCCATAATGGCCGCGGACAAGCAACTGTTGAATTTGCCTTAATGGCACCACTCGTTGTGTTGTGCGCACTGTTACTGCTTGCAACATTGTCAGTGTGTCTCGACACGTTACGACTGAACGACATTGCTCGCAGTGCCGTGCGATCAGCAATCACGTCTGAGAACCCATCAGATGCAGCTACAGCCATCGCTGATCTGTCCCATGTCTCTGCGGTAACAATCACAGACGAGTCAACGGGGCTGGTCACAGTAGAAATCACCATGAAGAAACAATTCCCTCTTCTCGGTCGCTGGCTGCCATCGCTGTCGCTCCATGAAACAGCAACCATGATGCGTGAACCACCATTAGTTCTGGGGTAAACAAAACCGGAGCCCGCATTGCTGCGAGCCCCGGCTGTTCTTAAGGGGGAGATAATCACACCATTTGGTGTGCGATGTTGTTATGCCGAAGCTGAAGTGTTCTGAGCTGCTGGAGCGCCTTGTCCCATTGGGTCATGTCCGTGACGTCCACCGTGTCCGCCAGGTCCACGACCTTCGCCCTTCATGCCACCTGCACGGCCAACACGATTCACCATGGTGTCTAGGTTGGTCTTGAATTCAGCAAGCTTTGCATCAGCTTCAGCTTGTGTGTGCTTACCAGAAGTCACTTCTTCTGCAAGGTGAGCAGAGAAATCTGATGTCAATGCGGTCTTTACGTCTGCAATGTCAACACTCTGAGCCTTCGCTACATCAGCAAGTGATTTTCCAGAATGAAGTTGTGTCTTCAGTTCCTCTTGTGTCAGCTTCAATGTTGTTGCAAGTGTCGCAGACATGAACTTTCCAGGTCCACCCTTACCTTTGTGACCGCTCATGCCGCCCATGCCTTGAGGGCCACGTGCTGGCAAACCAGCGGTGGTCAACATGGTGTCGAGACGTGATGTCATTTCAGCAAGCTTTGTTGCACCTTCAGCTGCAGTGTGCTTTCCAGCGGCAACTGCTGCATCAACATGTGCTTTGGCTTCTGCAAGAAGAGCTGCTTTCACCGTTGCAAGGTCAATGTTCTTTGCCTTGGCAACATCGGAAACTGATTTTCCAGCTTCAAGCTCAGTCTTCAATTCTGCTTCGGTCATTCCCAAAGCCTTTGAAACTGTTGCAAATGGGGATGGACGATTCATCTTCATTTCTGATGGAGCTGCAGGTGTAGTACCAGCGGCAGTATCAGTTGGGAGAGTTGTCTCTGTTGCCTGTGCAACTGCAACAACATTGCTCCTCTGTGCGACTTGCGCACTGGCGAAACCTGTCATACCGAGAACGGCTGCCCCGGTTGTCACGATGAGCCCTGAGGCCACCGCAATTTTCGTAAAACGAGATTTGATCTTCATTGTTCTGTGTTCCTTTTTGTGGATGTGCTCCAGAGTTGTTCTGGCATGACTCCACTTTCACGGGGCTAGGTAAGAAGTAAACATGAGCAAGGTAAGAGGAAGACAAGAATTGGGTCAAGGTACGGCAAACCGTTGCAATTCATGGGTACCGTGTCTTTATGGACAGCCGCAAAGTACTGATTGCCGAGGATGACTCCTCGGTTCGCAAAGCAGTTCAGCGCGTCCTTGAGCTTGAGAATTATGTGGTCACCGCAGTGAATGATGGGCAAGCTGCTCTCGAGGCCCTCGCTAATTCACGGTTTGATCTTGCAGTGCTTGACGTGATGATGCCATTTGCTGATGGCCTTACTGTGTGTCGTGAAGCGCGTCATCGTGGCATCAATATTCCAATTTTGTTGCTCACTGCACGTGTGGAAGTTGGCGATCGTGTCGCTGGTCTTGATGCTGGCGCCGATGACTATTTAGTAAAGCCATTTGTTATTGATGAACTCCTTGCGCGCTGTCGTGCATTGCTGCGACGTTCACAGCCAACCGGTGCGGGCACACAATTGCGCGTCGGTGATCTCACACTTAACTCACTCACACGAGAGGTTCACCGTGGTGACCGTGCCATTGAACTCACAAAGACTGAATTTGATCTTTTGGAGTTACTCATGCAGCAACCATGCATTGTTGTGTCTCGCGAGACCATCTACGAAACAATTTGGGGCTACAACTTCGAAACGAACTCCAAATCCCTAGACGTCTATATCGGTTATCTTCGTCGCAAGACAGAAGAAAACAATGAGTCGCGTGTTGTGTTTACGGTGCGTGGTGTTGGGTATACGGTGAAACAGTCATGAACCTGCGCACACGATTTGTACTTGTCTCGGCGACTCTGATGTTCGTGCTTGCTACTGGCATGAGCGTTGGCGCATACCGCATTGCATCGCAACAACTACAAGGTCAAGTAGAAAGATCACTTGATCAGCGCGCATCACGCATTCTTCAAATTATGGATCGTCCTAACTTCAACTGGAATGATGCATTTGGCCCTGGCCCCGTAAACCAAGCGATTATGCAAACTGAAGTTGATGCAATTACTCAGATCGTTCTACCAAATGGTCAAGTACTCGGTCGCCGTGAATACCCTCGGTTGCCCATTGAAAAAGGTGACCGCTCTTTGTCAGTCGGTGGCAAACGAATTCACCGCTCGTCTACCATCATTGATCGCAATGAGTTCAGAACACTGACGGTGCTTGCAAATGACGGTTCACTTATTCAAGTTGCCAAAGACACACAAATCATTTTGAATGCTCAAAACGGCATGCGCACTTGGTTCCCTATCTACGCAGCAATCGCGGTTCTTATCTCGGCATTATTCGGTTGGCTCTTTGCGCGGCGCATTAGTAAGCCCATTGAAGACTTGGCGCTTACTGCCGAATCAATCGCTGCCACACAAGATCTAGATCGCACAATCATCGTGACTGGTAGTGACGAAGTGGCGCAGCTAGCCACCAGTTTCAACACCATGCTTGAAGCACTGCGCGGAAGTGTTGCCCGCCAGCGACAGCTAGTACAAGATGCAAGTCATGAACTTCGCACACCATTAACCAGCCTTCGTGCAAATACCGAATTGCTAGAGCGTGGCCAGTTATCAGAAGCAGATCGCACATCTATCCTTGCCGACATGCGTGCAGAGGTAGACGAACTTGCAGATCTCAGCGCGGAGTTGAGCGCATTGGCAACTGATAATCTCACCGCAGAAGAGCCAGTATCTATTGACCTTTCAGATGTCGCACACGAAATTGCCGTTCGCGCTTCCCGCCGATCAGGAACATCGGTCACCGTTCACACAAGTCCTGGCACCACGGTAATTGCACGTGCGAACCAACTGGAACGTGCTCTCAGCAACTTGGTTGACAACGCCATCAAATTCACTAATGACAATTCCGAAATCGAGATTCACGTTGGTTCATTCCGCGTCGAAGTTCGCGATAAAGGAATCGGCATCGCAGATACTGACAAGCCTCACGTATTCGATCGCTTCTACAGGGCCACTGCCACCCGTTCACTTCCTGGTTCCGGACTCGGGCTGTCGATTGTGTCGCAGTTCGCTGCTGATCACAATGCCAGTGCATATGTATTAGACAATGCAGGCGGCGGAGCAATCGTCGGATTGCAATTCCCTATTCCGTCGGTTTAGCAACTTTGCGAAACCCGCGACGATTTTCCTGACGTTCGCGCTCCGTTTGTTCCTCTTCAACGTTCAGTTCTTCAGCCACTAAGCGGCGCATTGATTCAAGACGTACAGATGGCAAAGTTCCGGCAGCTATCGCTGCAGTAACAGCACAATCCGGTTCGTCAAGGTGTTTACAATCGCGGAATCTGCACGAACCGGCCAGACCAAAAACATCAGGAAATGCACGTTCAATTCCGTCACTACTTGTCCACAAAGTCACTGCGCGTAATCCGGGCGTATCAAGCAACCACGCATCACCTGGTAATGCAATCAGTTCAGCCGCAACCGTTGTATGACGCCCACGTTGATCATCTTCACGTACTTCGGCTGTTCGTTGTATCTCATAGCCAACAAGTGCATTAACTAAAGTTGACTTACCAACGCCACTTGCACCAATAAAAACAATCGTGGTGTGTGGTCGTGCATATGCACGAATTTTCTCTAAGCCTTCACCCGTTACTGAACTCACTAATGCAATGTCTACGTCGAAAGTGATTTCTGCAAATACTGCTCGGGCAGCTTCTGCTGCTTCCGGGCTAATGGCGTCGATTTTTGTCAATACAAGAACAGGTGTTGCACCACTGTCAAATGCCAGCACCAGCTCACGCTCAAGTCGGCGCTGATTCGGCGGAGAGTTAACAGAATGAACCAAAAACACGGTGTCAATGTTTGACGCAACTATTTGACGCATGCCTCGTGCACCTTCAAACGAGTTACGTCGTGTTAGGGCACTTCGACGAGGGTGCACGATATCTATACGTTCAAAATCTGATGAGACCGACACCAAGTCGCCCACGGCAACTTCTACGCCAATGTTGCGCACTCGAATACTTTCGGAAGTATCCAACAACACTGTGCTCCACCCGCGGTCTAAACGCGTGATACGTCCAGACAACACCTGATCTTCAGGCGCATTTGGCGGTGTGACATGTGTTTCCATCTACCGAAACGGTACCGCCATGTAGCCATCGCAGTGTTCCGTTTCGTAACCTAGAACCGTCACCTTTTCTTGAATTGGACCCCCATGCTCTCGTCACTTGCTCGTTTCTGTGTGCGCCATAAGCGCATCGTTGTTTTTGCAATCTGGATTCCAATGGCCATTGCCATGGTTTTCGCTGGTTCGGCTATTGGTACAGATTTCCGCACAGAGATGTCAATGCCCTCAAGTGAGGCGCGCCAAGCTGAAGAGTTACTCGCGCAAGCCAATCCCAACCAGGGAGGTGTTTCCTCACAGCTTGTTTTTCAGGTGAAGTCGTCTATCGATGACCCTCAGGTAAAAAAAGCAATTTCAGATGCAATCGCAGCAGTGGACGCAATCAGCAACGTTGATATTTCTTCTCCCTTTACTTTGCAGAATCAGATAAGTAAAGACAGAAAGATTGCATTTTCTGAGATCAATGTTCCTCGTAGGAATTTGGAAGAGTACAAAACACTAAGTGACGAAATCAAAAGAGCAACTGCGCCAGCACGAACTGCTGGTGTAGAACTTGGTTACGGCGGTGCAATCTTTGAAGAAGTGCACCTTCCTGAATCTGAAGCACTAGGCCTCTTGGCCGCAATCGTGATCTTGGTGCTTGCTTTCGGATCCGTAATTGCGATGGGTCTGCCAATCAGCGTTGCGTTAATCGGGCTAGTTATTGCATCCAGCATTGTTGGAATCATTAGCCACTTCATTTCAATGCCTGATGCTGTGACTTCGATGGTCGGAATGATTGGGTTAGGAGTCGGCATCGACTACGCGTTATTCATTGTGACGCGCTTTCGTGAAGGGCTTCACGATGGATTGTCAGTGGAGGAAGCAGTCGTTGAATCTATTGACACCTCTGGTCGTGCAGTTGTATTCGCCGGCATTACTGTCATCGTCGCAGCCTTAGGACTTCTCACTATCGGACTGTCATTCGTCACCGGATTAGCAATCGGTATGGCTACTGCAGTAGCAGTCATGATTATTGCGTCCGTTACCTTGCTTCCTGCGCTTCTCGCTATGGTCGGTGAACGCATTGACACAACTTCTCGTGCAGCAGTTATCTCGCTAAGTGCTTTCGTTATCAGTGGTTTTATTGCTGTTTTCACAAAGAATGTCATGGTCTTGGCAGTTGGTGTTGGTCTTGCAATTGCTAGCCAACTCACTCGCTTTATTGTTCCTACTTTGCGCACCGCAATTCCACACCGCGCACAGAATAACCACCAAAACACGATCTGGTGGCGTTGGAGCCGAGTCGTGCAACGTAAGCCATGGATTTCATTTCTGGCTTCGTCGCTCTTCCTCGTTCTTCTCACTGTTCCGATGTTTTCCATACGTCTCGGTTTTGGTGACGCAGGCAATGCACCGAAGACTGCCGACATACGCAAAGCGTATGACATGTTGTCTGAAGGATTCGGGCCTGGCTTCAGCGGTCCGTTGTACATAGTCATCACCGGTGATGCAGTGAATGAACCTGAAAAAATGAAATCGTTCCTCAACGTCGTTAACACGACTCCTGGCATTGCATATGCCGGAGTTGCGCCAATGAAGAACAAAGAGGTCGCGTTGGTTGTGGCATACCCAATGTCAGCACCCCAAGATGAAGCCACTACTGATCTAGTGCATGAGTTACGTGACACTGTCATTCCATCTACAGGAGTTGCAGCACAAGTAACTGGGTTTACTGCCGGCTCTGTTGATTTCTCTGACTACCTTGCAAAACGTCTGCCATTTCTTATAGGCATCGTCTTGTTGTTGTCATTCCTTCTACTGATGGCAGTGTTCCGCAGTGTGCTTGTTCCTATCAAGGCAGTTCTCATGAACTTGTTATCGGTCGGAGCCGCCTATGGCGTCATCGTTGCTGTGTTCCAATGGGGTTGGGGTGCAGGACTCATTGGTGTTGACAAGGCTGGACCCATCGAAGCATGGGTACCAATGTTTCTCTTTGCCATCGTGTTTGGTTTGTCGATGGACTATGAAGTGTTCTTGCTGTCACGTATTAAAGAAGAGTTCAACCGCACTGGCGACAACACCACTGCCGTAGCCGACGGTGTGGCCGCAACCGCCCGCGTCATCACTGCTGCTGCCCTCATCATGGTCTGCGTTTTCGGCGCCTTTGTCCTTGGCGATGACCGCCAATTGAAGCTATTCGGCCTCGGCATGGCTGTGGCTGTCTTTCTCGACGCAACCATCGTTCGAATGGTCCTCGTGCCAGCCACTATGGAACTTCTCGGTGCCCGCAACTGGTGGATGCCGTCCTGGCTTGATCGCCTGCTGCCACAGATCAATGTGGAAGGCGAGCACCACACGAAGCCGGCCCCGATACCCTGATGAAATAAGGGTTTGCGCCTATTGCCTTGACAAGGGGGTAGCAAATCACATAGCCCTGAAAAAGATATGGCCAAGTTTCTCGTAATAGTTGAGTCCCCCGCAAAGGCAAAAACGATCTCCCAATACCTCGGGTCGGAGTTCAACGTCCGCGCTTCAGTAGGCCATATTGCCGACCTCCCAAGCAAGGGCATGGCGGTCGATGTTGACAACGGATTCGCACCTACTTATGAGCTCACCGAACGCGGCCGAACCGTCGTCAAGGAACTCAAAGATCTTCTCAAATCATCTGATGCCTTATATCTAGCAACGGACGAAGACAGAGAAGGCGAATCAATCTCTTGGCACCTGCTGCAGCACCTGAAGCCCAAGGTTCCTGTGCACCGCATGGTGTTCCACGAAATCAACGCAAAGTCCATCCAAGAAGCAGTGGCAAACCCACGCGAACTTGATCAGCCACTTGTAGACGCTGCAGAGACCCGCCGCATCCTCGACCGCTTGTTCGGATACGAAGTATCCCCGGTGTTGTGGCGTCGCGTTAACCGTGGTCTGTCAGCTGGCCGAGTACAGAGCCCGGCACTGCGCCTCATTGTTGAGCGCGAATGGCAGCGCATCAATTTCATTTCAGCTGACTACTTCTCTCTCGAAGCTGTCACCGATACTGCTCCGTCGTTTACTGCGAAATTGCTTTCAGTCAACGGCACTCGCATTGCAACCGGTAAGGATTTTTCGGAACAAGGTGCTGTCAACCCAGACGTCACCATTCTTACTGCAGCACGTGGCGCTGAAATCACAGCTGGCCTTGCCAACGTAGATCTGGTTGTTCGCACAGTTGATGAAAAGCCATACCGTTCATCACCAAAGCCTCCGTTTACTACCAGCACACTGCAACAAGAAGCTGGCCGTAAATTGCGTTTGTCTAGTCGTCAAGTTATGAGCGCGGCACAAAGTTTGTACGAACGCGGATTCATTACCTATATGCGTACCGACTCCATTTCATTGTCAGATGAAGCAATCAGCGAAGTGCGTTCATATGTACAACGTGACTACGGCAAGCAGTTCCTTACTGATGGTCCACGTAAACACAATTCGAAAGTGAAGAACGCACAAGAAGCTCACGAAGCTATTCGTCCAGCATTGCCATTGCGTTCACCAGAACAACTCGGTGGAGAACTTCGCGGACAAGATGCTGGCGTGTATCGCCTTATTTGGCAGCGCACACTTGCATCACAAATGGCAGACACTCTCGGCACAACTGTCAGTGTTCGCCTTGGCGCAACAGCAGCTGATGCCCAGCGCACTGACTGTGAATTCTCAGCCAGCGGAACCACCATTACGTTCCCTGGTTATCGCCAGGCATACGAAGAGTCACGTGACGAAGATGAAACGCCGGCAGACGACGAGAACGCATTGTTGCTTCCTGTCCTTTCGCCAGGTCAAAACGTTCCGGTCAGTGAGTACTCACCAACATCGCACTCCACCACTCCTCCACCTCGCTACACCGAAGCATCATTAGTAAAGGAACTGGAAAGTAAGGGAATTGGTCGTCCATCAACATGGGCAAGCATTATCTCCACCATGGTTGATCGCGGCCATTACTTATGGAAAAAGGGAACATCACTTGTTCCTACATGGACAGCATTTTCTGTTATTCGTTTGTTAAAGGAAAACTTCGACACCCTTGTTGATTACGAATTCACCGCCCTGCTTGAAAGCGGACTTGACGCCATTGCAAATGGCGAAGTGAAAAAAGGAACATGGCTTCATGATTTCTATTTTGGAGAAGATGGAAAAGAAGGTCTCCACGGAATCGTTGCAGCCAAACTTGAAGGCGGCTCTATTGATGCTGCTGCTGTCAACACTTTCGAACTAGGTACTCACCCAGACACCGGTGAAGTAGTAATCGTTAAGCCTGGTTTGTACGGCCCATACGTTCGCTCGGGTGAAAACACCGCCAGCGTGCCAGACACCATGACCCCAGATGAACTAACGCTTGATGCTGCAGTCACATTGTTGAAAGCTCCTAAGGGCGATACACCAATGGGTGAACACGAGGGCTATCCAGTGTTTGCAAAGTCAGGTCGTTACGGCCCGTACGTTCAGTGGGGAACCATGGATGTTCCACCAGAAGGTATGGAAAAGCCAAAGATGACTTCCTTGTTCAAAACCATGAACATTGATCGGTTGTCAATGCAAGACGCACTCGACCTGTTGTCATTGCCACGCACCGTTGGTGCGGACCCAACTGATGGCGAACTAATCACTGCGCAAAATGGTCGTTACGGCCCATACGTAAACAAGGGCAAAGAAAGCCGTTCTCTGCAAACTGAAGAACAACTTCTCACTGTCACACTTGAAGAAGCGCTTGCACTTCTTGCCACACCACGCGTATTTGGTAAAGGTCGCGCTGCTGCAAAGCCACCACTCCGCGAATTCGGAATTGACCCTGCAAGTGAAAAACCAGTTGTTGGTAAAGAAGGCAAGTTCGGCGATTACATCACCGATGGTGAAACCAATGCCGGACTTACTCGCGGTGACCGAATGGAACAGATGACAAACGAACGCGCATACGAACTGTTGCAATTGCGTCGTGAATACATCGAAGCAAACGGCGGACCAAAGAAGAAGAAAGCTGGCGGCCGCAAAGTCGCTGCGAAAAAGGCGCCTGCAAAGAAAACCGCTGTGAAAAAAGCTGCTGCAAAGAAAGCGCCAGCTAAAAAAGCCGCAGCAAAGAAAGCTGCACCCAAGAAAAAGGCTGCAACAACTTCTTCGGATGACGAGTGAGCACTCCTGCTTACATTGCGCTTGAAGGCTTAGAGGGCTGCGGAAAAAGCACGCACACAAAGCGACTTGGTGAGCATCTGAATGCAGTGCTCACACGTGAACCTGGTGGTACTCGTATCGGTGCACTTCTTCGCGCCATATTGGCCGACCCAGAAAATACAGACCTTGCACCACGCACCGAAGCATTGTTGATGGCAGCAGATCGTGCACAACACATGTCTGAAATCGTGCAACCTGCATTAGACCGTGGTCAACACGTCGTTAGTGATCGTTCTATTTATTCAACACTCGCCTATCAAGGCTATGGCCGTCGCCTTGGCACACCAGACCTATTGAATATCTCTACGTGGGCTCTCAATGGCCGCTTGCCAGACATGGTTGTCTTTATTTCCGTTCCCACAGACATTCTGAATGAACGTCTCGCCAAGAGAGACCTTGACCGTTTCGAACGCGAAGGAGCAGATTTCTTCGCCCGCATCAATGACGGATTCACCGAATTACGCGAAGCAGACCCAGATCGCTGGATTGTTATCGATGGCACCGTTCCGAAGGACGATGTCGAGGCAGCTATCCGCGTTGCCGTGCTTGACAGACTGAATTAGTAACCTGCCTACATGGCTTCAGTATGGGATTCAGTGGTTGGCCAAGGCCGTGCCGTTGAGCAACTACAACACGTCGCCATCTCCCCCGTTCATGCATATTTGCTCGTAGGCACAGAAGGTTGCGGCAAAGAAGAAGCATCTCGCGCATTTGCCGCCATGTTGATGTCAGGGTCCGACAACCCAACAGAACGCATTAACGAACTTGTCATGCGTGGCGCGCACCCTGATGTTCATGAAGTGCGTCGTGAAGGTGCATCAATTCTTAAAGAACAAGCAGACGAAGTAATTCGCATTGCATCAATTACTCCTAGCGAAGGCAGCCGCAAAGTCATCATCATGCACGAAGTACATCTGATGCATGCAACATCTGCAGCTCGACTTCTAAAAACAGTTGAAGAACCCCCCTCTGGAGTTTTCTTCATCATGCTTGCTGATCAAGTTGACGATTCTCTCGCCACTATTGCATCGCGTTGCCTCACAGTGCATTTCGGTTTACTTGAGAATGCAGACATTGAACAAGCACTGGTGAATTCAGGTATTGCACCACATCTTGCAAATGCCGCAGCGCAATCATCAGCCGGCAGCATGTCACGGGCAAAGTTGCTTGCATCAGATCCGCAACTTGCACAACGCCGTGAATTCTTTGCCAACATTCCACGCCGTATCGATGGCACCGGTGCAACTGTTGCTGCCATCGTTGAACAAATACTTGCGCTCATCGATGACGCTGTAGAACCTCTTAGCAACCAACACGCGCAAGAAGTAGTTGACACTGAAAAGACTCTTGCGAAAATGGGCGTGAAGCGTGGCGGTAAGAAAATGCTGGAAGATCGCCATAAGCGAGAGATCCGTCGATACCGCACAGACGAACTTCGTTCAGGCCTCACTGCTATCGCCAGCATCTACCGCGATGAACTTGCACGTAACCCAAATATTCATCGCCCCGAGGCGTACGTCACTGCAATCACCAGACTTCACGAAGGCATGCGTCGCTTATCACTCAATGTGAACGAAGCTATTTTGTTGCGTGATCTCATCTGGTCGCTTCCATCTCCATCCGCCGACGCTGCTCTGCAGTTCGTCCTTTCAGAAAACGCCGAATGAACCCGAACCGCCTCGCCAAAGTCCTAGCTCTCTTTCTCGGTTTCGCCGGAATCTCGCATTTCACCAACCCTTCATTCTTTAACGAAATTGTCCCGCCTTGGCTTCCACCGAATCCTGAATTCTGGACATATATAAGTGGTGTCGCCGAAATTGCCGTGGCCGTAGCTCTCATCCGTCCATCCACTCGTCGAGCTGGCGCAATTGCTGCAATTTGGCTGTTTATTGCCGTCTACCCAGCCAATATCTACATGGTGTGGGATTGGCGCAACGAAACTGCTTCACAGCAATTCATCTCATGGGCCCGACTGCCGTTTCAATTCCTCTTCATATGGGCTGCATTGCAAGTTTCACGGGTGAATAACAATCACCCAATCGCCCCAGGCGATATTGCTTAATTTATTGATTTAACTCAGTTGAGTCTTCCCACACCAACTCATAGTGGGTATATTTCACATATGAACAAAAAGACCCGTTCCATCGCCGTCCTCTTTGCACTTGCAGCAGGAACTCTCGTCACACTCGCCTCCTCGCCGGCCAGCCCCGTAAAAGCAGAACCTGTCGAAACTCCTGCGTTGTACAAAATCACGGCAGTGGAATCTGAATCAACTCCGATCGGTTGCATAGGATGCCCACCATCGAAGACCAACGTTCCAGTGTTTGAAGCGCAAACGCAATTAGCAGCTTCGTTGAGTTCTGCAACAAAGATCGATACGTACACCGTCAACACGTGGGACCAAACCACGCAAAAGAATCTCTCTTTTGATGGTGGTTGCGCAATAGTTTCTGCCGGTCTTCGGTGTTGGGGTAACAACAACTACGGTCAACTTGGAAATGAATCAACAACATCGTCGTTGACTGAAACAGTTACCGCTACCGACAATGGAATTGCGATTGGTGATGTTACAGAACTGTCAACCAACGGAAAAACCTTATGTGTAGTAAGCGGAGGCGCATTGAAGTGCGTCGGAGTGGGCAACTTCCCAGGAACCAGTACCACTCGAACCAGCACTCGGTATGACACGTCCGAGATAACGGGCGGAGTAGCTGGAACTAGCGCAGGCACAGATCTATATAAATTGGAAACATTCAAAACTGGTGTGACAGAACCAATTTCAACGGTTACAAGTTCAACATGGGTATCAGATCAGCAATTGTCATCAAAGTGGATCACCCTCATCCCATCCGGAGTCAAAAAGGTTCAAGTAGGAACAGGTAATCAAGGTGGAAGTAACTCAACCCCAGATATCTGTGTTCTGACTACAAGTGGCTTGGCTTCTTGTGCAGTAGTTGCAGCAGCTGTCCCTAGCCCTACTACTGGCGTAAGCCGCGAAGAATTTGATTGTGACAAGAACGGAACTTGGGTAACAGGTGTTACATGCCCAACCAATAATTACAAGCGCCGCTGGGTGAACATTAATACGACAGTTACACCAGCATCAGTGTGGGAATGGAAAGACACTGGAGTCACAGGCGTTCTTGATATCTCGTTACCATCTGATTCGTGGGGGGCAGCAAACATTTGTCTTGCTGGAGCAAAGACCACTTGCTTTACTTTTTCCGCCGGAGTCTTTGGAACCAAAAACGTGATCGAAGGTGGAGACGTTTCTGAAGCCGTGTACGTCTCAAGCGCGTTCGGATTAGGACTTTGTGTGTATGCATCAGGAACCGTTTCGTGCGGAGTAGGTACTAGCGGCCCAACAGGACAAACAATGGCAACGAAAGTTACCCCAGTTGCAGTTATGGCTAAGCCCCTTGGAATCTTCAATGGTTCCGTAGGCACAATGCAAAAGCTTTACTTTCAACTTCCTTCGGGAATCCTTTCAGCAGATAGCTGGATCTTTAGTTGCACAGGATGCCCCGATAGCCAAAAGGTTGTTACTCCAGTTGGAGCGTTTAAAGCTTCAACGGAATCATCATTTACATATGCGACCAAAATGAACGGTGCAACCGACAACGCGAACTTTGTCCCAATGTCAGTGGTCTCTGGATCACGCAAGCTTCGCTCATCTGTAGCTCTCACTGTGAAAACGGAAAGTGGACAAGTGCTTTCAGGTGTCTCAGTTCGATGGAATGCGCCTGACGCACCAGGAACATTAATGAGCAGCGCATCAAGCACGTTGACCACGGATGAAACAGGTGCTGCTCGTACAACCGTTACTTCAGGTCCAGTGACATTCACATTGTCAGTGTCCTCAATCTCCGTTTGCCCACCAACATGCACAAGCGGGCCGCCGACTACAACGTCAACCACGACGACAGTTGCGGGTGCTCCTGCTGCTAAACCATCTGGCGCACTTTCGTCAGGAGCCACGTTGCAGGCTGCTTCCGTGACAGTAATTGTTGGTGAAACAGGAACTGTCACAATCACCGTTCCAGATCCTCCTGCAATTGTGAGCCGCAAGATCAGCGTTACTTTGCCAGATGGCACACCAGTCCCAACGGCAACAGTGCAGTTGAAGAACAACTACCTCACATATGCGTATCAGAACTCCGGTACAAGTACATCTACCTGGTCATCTCGTCCTCGAGACACTAAGGGTTACCTTGGCCAGATGAACTGTGCGTACTGCTTCGTGGCACCACCAAAGTATGCAACCGGAGTCGACGGCTCAGTTACGTTCCCATCGTTCAATCCGTCAGCACGCTCTTCTGCTTATGACGCAGACGTTGCATACGACGATGGCGAGTTGAATCAGAACAAAAAGTGGACATTTACCTCACTTACTGAAACTGTTCCTATGTCATTCATGGCAAGCATCAAGGCCACGTTGCCTGATGCTGATCCAGCAACTCCTGCAAAGGAAACTGATGCTGACCCATCAACTCCAGAGACTGACATCAAGACAGACTCAACAGGAGGCGTAACAATTGAAACCGACTTGGTTGATGAAGATAAGGCGCCAATCTCCGGTGTCACACAATCAGTTGAGACGGTGAACCCAGGTTCGAGTTGTGATCAAGGTGGTCTTGTTTCTTCAACAGACAAGGTCACATCAATCTGCGCTAACGGCGGAGTGTCGGCCAGTTCAATCAACAAGGCAGCAATTGTTCGCGCCATGGGCGTAAAGACAAGTGCTGGCTGTTCAGCAATGATGTCTACTAAGACTGCGTCAAATGGAAAGGCCACCTTGGTGGTTTGCCCATCGACTTCCACGAAGTACCGCATCCGCAGTACTGGAGCG
>Ga0208720_1000068_pt1 | contig 26806 bp, 18 predicted proteins | sample LakMenEpi20Apr10_FD_150716 | JGI IMG/M metagenome (GOLD analysis project Ga0208720, IMG submission 150716) | Freshwater microbial communities from Lake Mendota, WI - 20APR2010 deep hole epilimnion (SPAdes) | ecosystem: Environmental > Aquatic > Freshwater > Lake > Epilimnion/Euphotic zone ...
TCTCCTCCGGAGCCCAAAAGATTACTGGTTCAGGGTTTATGGATGTCCAGAGGACATGCCTATTAATAGATGTCTCCTCCGGAGCCCAAAAGATTACTGATTCAGGGTTTATGGATGTCCAGAGGACATGCCTATCGACGCCCGCCTACCCAACAATCTTGACTTGACGGAGCACTAGCCGGTCTTGGCGCTAGTCTCGGTTACTTATCTTCCGCGAACCGGGGGCTAGCGCCCGGCGGCTAGATTCATACACCTTTTTTTATCTTCCGCGTACTGGCGGCTAGATTCATACCAAGAAACCGGAGGCTAACGCCTCTTATCTAGCCGGTCTTGGCGCTAGCCCCGGTTCATTGGTTTTGAAAACCGGAAGTTTTTTCTCGCCCGTTCCCTGGTATCACGAATGACCGGTTTGAACGAGATTGACCTTGCCCAAATATAAATTCTTGTTTAACTACTTCTTATAGATGGATTCCGAATTCAAGATTTGGGAAAAGGGATCACGGATGATCACTCGACGAAAACGAATTGCGTTTACACTGATCGCATCCGCGATTCCACTCAGCCTGATGATCATGGGCTTTGAGATCAGCCTCAGGCTGAAGCAGTCGAAGGCGATCAGTTCGGAATCTCGACGCATACTTGATCAGAAACTGGGCTGGGTGCCGCGTCCAGGGCTCGTCCGAGAGGGTGAGAGTTTGGACGCCATCAACGAGACCAGCCATTTCCGGATGACTCAGGATTCTCATGGATTCAGGCGATGGGGCGATATCTCGACCAAAAAAACTCGCGTTTTTGTGATCGGCGACAGTTACACCCAGGCCGATGATATTGATGACGCAAAGACTTATTACTCTCTGCTCGCAGATCGGCTGCCAGAGGCTGAAGTCTGGGCATTTGGGTGTTCAGGGTATGGCACTTTCCAGCAGTCGATGATCCTGGAAAAATACGCTCCCGAAATTCGTCCCGACTTACTCCTGATACAGCTTTCAAGCAACGATTTGATTAATAATTTGATGGAGCTTGAAGATGCGATGCCGTTTTTATCGACTCCAGGGCCACGACCGTATCTGATGGACGATGGCGCGGTGAAAAACCACTTCGCCACACGCAATCGTGGCCTGAGGAAATTTTCCTACACGTATGCCAGCATTTCAGACCGGTTAGAAAATCTGATTTATCAATCTGAACAATGGGTTCCAGGGCAGTCTCGAAATTATGGGGCGCATCGGAACCCGGAAAACATCGACAAACTACTGCAGGATTCGATCAGCAAAACAGCCTTAATCCTCGAACGGATGAAGCAGATTGTTGGTCCTCAAACGCAGGTGATGGCGTTTTATGACGAAGATGTTCCGCCACTGACAGAAGGATTAAAGGATGCCTGCAAAAAGGCGGATGTGCCTCTGATTGGGACGATCGGCCAGAAAATGGTCGAAGAAGAGGGTCGTCGCGGGCAATATTTTTACCGAACCCGCGACCTCTGGCATTGGAATAACGATGGCCATAAACTCGTCGCTGATCTTCTCGAAACGCCATTGCGACAAGCACTTCAGCCGCAGAATTCAGGCAGAGATCCGATCCCGAACGATAAAAATCAACCGGCGATCGCCCGCGATTTGAAGGCAGGCGACCAGCCGCGATAAGCGTTTGCTTGATCAGGCTTTACAAGCTGACAGAACGCGGTCGAGAGCGATCATCTGGGCCAGGCCGTCCTCGGCGGGTGCGACCAGATTTCCGGCTTTGACGGATTCGGCAAACGCATCGACCATACAGGCGTATTGATTACGGCCGCTGTAAGTGATTTCGTCAACAAGTTTACCTTCGAGATCATAAAACTGCGCAACGGGTGCTTCAGATGGCAGATAAGCGTTTGGAACCACGATGCGGCCTGAACTTCCGACGATTTCATAAACGCATCGGAATGGTTGCTCGAAGCTGCAGTCGATTGCTCCAAGAACTCCGTTCGGGAATTTCAAGGAAGCCGTGACAGAGAGATCGACCCCTGCGTCGCTAAACCTTCCCCTGCCAAGAATTTCATTCGGTTCCCCGCCAGCAAAAAGCCGCAGGGTGGAGACCCCATAACAGCCGACATCCCAGAGCGATCCGCCGCCTCTGGCTGGATCAAGCCGCCAGTCGGTCATGTCAATCGAGAAAGAGAAGCTCGAGCGAACCAGTCTAAGATCGCCGATTCTGCCTGACTTGACAGCCTTCAGCAGAGCCAAAGTACGTGGCTGATGCCTCCACATGAAGGCTTCCATCAGGATCACTCCCTTGCTGCGGCAATAATCCACCATCTCGCGAGCTTCAGCGGAGTTGAGGGCAAGTGGCTTCTCGCAGAGAATATGCTTGCCTGCGTCAGCGGCCAGTTTGACGTAAGGGGCGTGCTCTTCATTTGCCAAGGGGATGTAAACACAATCAATCGAAGGATCAGCGATTGCGGCTTCATAACTGTTTACAGTGCGAGGGATACCAAACTCAGCGGCCCACTCGTTGGCCGCTTCCAATCGACGACTCGCGAGCAGGTCAAGCGTGCCGGAATGACTTTCCAGGATACCAGGGATCAGGCCACGGCGGCTAATTCGGGCACAGCCCAGGATGGCCCATCGAAGTTTTTTTTCGGGAGTTGACATGCGTCGAGCGAACTCTCTTGCGTTTTTTTTCTGAATCTGAGGAATGGTGAACGATTGGTGTATTGAACACCTGATCAGGCGGAAATTCAAGAGAAAACGGTTTTGAAAAGAAACCCTGGATGGTTCAAGAGTTCATCTGGATCATGACAAAGATGCTTATAAACAGGTGAGCAGATTTAAAGGACCACCCCGGAATCCGGCATGAGCCAATGTCGAACCCAGAGTCACATTTCCTGCTGATATCAGCGGACAAGGAGGATAGTCATCCCCCTTGTTTTGCTGAATATCAAGTTGAATCAACGCGTCTTACGTCTTGGTGGTGCTGGCCTTACGGGCCGGGCTGGCCTGATCGGCTTGACAGGAGTTGGCCGAACTGGTCGGCCTGGTGTTGGGGTCGGCGTTGGGGTCAGTGAAACGCCCTGGCTCGGGGTGCCGATCTGGGATTTATTTACGATCAAGGCTTCGGCAGAGGTCGAGGCCCAAAACCCAGTGGTTCCTTCAAAAACAGCCACGAAAGAATGGCCGACCGCATCACTGTAATTGACAGTCCAGGTGATCGAATTGCCCTGAAGCTGGGAGGCTGCATAGGCTACACCGTCCCTGTAAAGCTTGATTGAACCTGAGGTTACGTTCCCTGGCGCCATCGTGGCGATGATCCGGACCTGGCCGGAGGCGGGTGATGCTGGATTCGTGAAATTACCAGCCATTGCGATGGCCGTCGGCCAGGCGGAATTATTGATGATGATCGCGGTGTTGTTGCTGATGGCGTCGGCTGTGACCATGTCAGGCTTGCCATCGCGATTGATGTCCGCCACGATCACATCGGTCGGCCCAGGTGCGACCCCGATTTTCAAGGGAGCATCAAACTTGCCGTTGCCCTGCCCCAAAAGCACGCATGCCGTGGATTCTTGAAAATTCGACACGGCGAGATCTAAAAATCCATCTCCATTGAAGTCGGTGGTCGTCATGGCAATCGACATTCCACCTGATGGATAGGATGTCGAGCTTGAGAAGCCACCAGACGCCAGCCCATAAACCACGGTTACATCTTGAGATAATGAATTACAGGTAGCAAGGTCAGCCAGTCCGTCGCGATTATAGTCGCCAACAACGACGCTGTAAGGGCTTTTGCCAGTTGGATATGTGGTCGGAGAGGACATTTTACCCCCACCAACTCCATAGAGAACGCTGAGCTGGTTGCTGTCGAGATTGGTCACAGCCAGATCGAGCTTTCCATCGCGGTTAAAATCGCCAGTGGCTACGCTGGAGGGGCCATTGGCCCATGTCACAAAGTTACCGGCACTGGTGAAAGTTCCGTTTCCGTTGCTCAAAAAGACGGTTGTGTTGTTGCTCCCACCATTGGCTACGGCAAAATCAAGACGTGTGTCGTTGTTAAAATCGCCTGCCACAAGCCCATTAGGATCGGTTCCGGCATCCATAAACCGGGCGTCTGCAAAAGCGCCGCTGCCTGTATTGATCAGAATTCCGACTTTATTGTCGGATGTGCTCGTAAAAACGATGTCAGGCTTATTGTCGCCTGTAAAGTCTCTGAGCAGAATGGAATCCGGATTCTGGCCAGCCGCATAGAGCTTGGGCATCTGGAATTTACCGTCGGAGCCCATGGTGGCCATCCAGATGGAATTATCGAGAAAATTCACAGTGGCCATGTCCGGGAGATTATCGCCATTGATATCGCCGACGGCCACAGCCACGGGCGACCTTCCTCCAAGCACAAGCGATGCGTTGGCGAACGCTGCTGGAACAGACGTCATCAGTGCTTTGGTTTCGAGATTGCTCAAGCCTTCAGGTAAAAACGATCGGCTGGCACGCTTCCGGGTTTTACGATTCAAACCTAATGCGATCATGAATGGGCTAAACATGGCTGTCTTCCTTCCGTGGTGTGAATCAACTGTAAGCTGATGGTGCAAGCTGAGATACGCCATCTTGCATTGAACTGCAAGGCTTCCCGGACGATCCTTTGTCCGTTCTAATCCATCAAAACTTTAACAAATCCTGACATTTTTTCCAGACGAATTCTCAAACCATTCGGATAAAAATCCCCTGAGGAATCCAGACAAACTCCGCTTGACGGATTCCTGGAATTCCGGATAGTGCTTTCGTTCGTGATTGTGCGATTATGTTCACTTTATGGCAAGAGCCATGGTGTGATGCAGAGATCGTGGGAGCCAGCCAGATGAGCCGACAGGATGTTGGCCAGGCGACTGGGGAAAAATCACGATTGGGATGAATCATGGAAGATTCTCCCTGTTGGTCAAGAACCTAAGCCATTGCCGGGAGTTTGGCCGAATGCGACTCACTGATCATTGGCTAGGCCAAGGACGGCCTGTGACCACATTCAAAACACAAATCGTGACTGAACCGTACAGAGCCCGCTTCTGGCGAGCACTCTGGCTGACAAGCCTGTGCGGGGTATGGCTGACATCAGCCAATCTGCAGGCACAGATTCTTCAAAGGCTCGATCCACCGGCAGTGGATCTGGCCGCCGATCGCATCCAGGTCTGGTCGTCTGATTCTGACCGGCACTGGGTGGTGCTTTCTGGTCGAGTCTCGATCGCTCAGGATGGAGAAGGTCTCCGCGCCGATGAGGCCGTGGTGCTGGTCGAGCCTGGCAAGGACGGCAATCGGCTGATGCAGCGGATTGAAGTCAAAGCCGCCGGCCATATTCGACTGACATCACGACCTACCACCGTTCTGGACCATTCGAATCTGACCTTTCGCAGCAAGCTCCCTGTCAGGCTTAAGCCTTATTCACCAGGTGGGTTACGGAAAGTCGGACCAGCTGAGATCGACAAAACCAAGCTCACAGCTGCGTTTGGAGCATCGGCACAGTCTGCTCTGGATACTGCGATCTCCCAGATCAAAGGTGCACCGGCTGATGCGGCGGCTCCTGAGCATCCGGAAGATCCTCCGTCAGGGAATCGAGTGGTCAGTGAGACCTCCCTGATTTTAGAACAAACTCCTCCGGAAATGGAACCAGCACCATCTCAGGATGACTCGGTGATTCCGGCTCAAGCACCTGCGGGATCGGCTTCTGCGAACGACGATTCACCGGTCTTGTCGAACCCGCTCGACAATCCTCCGAGTCCGGCTTTGCCACCTTCGTTTGAACCACAATCACCTGAAGAGGTGAAGGATCCGAATGCAGCCCCACCGGGCTTTGGCCGATCTCCATTGGGAGGAAATCCGCCCATATCGAACGCTCCAAATCAAATCGCTCCGGGAGGAACCATCCCCCCTGCTCTGCCTGAAGAGCCAGCATCGTCCATCCCACTTCCAAGCTTGATTCTGGGCGATGCCCCCATTCCGCTCGAGCCAGAAGATGCTCCGGCGGATATCATTCCAGGCACACAAAGGGTGGTCGGAATTTTCCCGCGTGACAGCAGCAAGAACTTCTCGATCCAGGAACTGCCCGTCGTGAATCAGACCCGAATCGTGGTGATTCAGGGCGGTGTGAACATGGTGATGGAGACCGGTTCGCAGTTCGGCACCGTCGACCTATCTGCTGACAGAATTGTGCTTTGGATCACGGACGACGAAGTTTCAAAAGCGACCATGATCGACACCAGTGGCAAATTCAAGCAGTCCAACCAAGCGCCTCTTGAGGTTTACCTTGAGGGAAATGTCATCTACCGGATGGATGAACGCAAAGTGGCAGGCAATGGCGATGAACGCATGCTGAGGGCTGAAACGGCTTATTACGACGCCAAAGCGGATCGCTTTACAGCCCTTCAGGCAGAGCTGAATATTTTTGCGCCCGGGCTGCTTGCGCCTATCAAGACCAAGGCGGATCGAATCAGTCAGTGGAGAGAGGCTGAGACAGGGCCTGATGGGACTCTTAAAATCGGTCGCCCGATTATCGACAGCGTCAAAACCAGCACCACCGGCAGCCGGTTCCCCAACCCAGGCTACAGGTTTGACAGTGATCTGGTTCGCCTGACTCAAGAGGAAGTTCCGTTACGTAACCCGATCACCGGCTCTCTCGACCCTGTTGCTGCAACAGATTATGAGTGGAAGATCGACGCCCGCCGAAGCAAATTTTACATCGGTAACACGCCGATCATGTATTTCCCAAGGGTCGTCATGACTCCGGACGATCTGGACATGCCTCTAAAGCAGCTCCAGTTCCGGACCAATAACTACTTTGGCCAACAAGTCCTCTCTGACTGGTCCATGTTCAAGGTTCTGGGAATCAAACGCCCGAAGAACATAGACACCTGGAATCTCGACCTCGATTACCTTTCCGCCCGTGGCCCTGCCATCGGGTCTGAGATCGGCTACTTTGGCAAGGATGCCCTCGGCGGACGTATCCCTGGCTCATATTACGGATATGCTGATGGGTGGACCATTTGGGACAAAGGCACAGACGTTCTCGGTACTGGCCCTGCCGTGATCACGGATGGCCCTGCCGGGTCGGGCAATCGAGGCTATCAGCGCAGCAAAGTGCCGGTTTATGACTATATGCGTGGCCGATATACAGCTCGCCATATGCAAAGCCTTTTGGCTGACGATGCCCCACTTGACGAAGATTTCCGGTTTCAGGCAGAGTTCGGGTACCTCTCTGACCGCTACTTCCTTGAGCAATATTACAAGCGACTCTATGACACGGGCCTCGATCAACAGACCTCCGTCTATGCCATCCGCCAGAAAGAGAATCAGGCATTCTCAATCCTCGCAAAAGGCAACCTGCAATCGTTTTATACCGATACCCAGTGGCTCCCGAAACTCGATTATTACCGGATTGCCGACAGCTGGCTGGGCGATCGCCTGACCCACTACAGCCACACCGGCGCTGATTATGCCAACGTCCATACCGACGTCATGGTCAATAACCCAACCCTATTCGCATTCCAACCTTATGATCCGATCAGCCAGACATCCGGCTCGTTCGGCTCAGGCCGACTGTTTACCAGCCATGAACTCGACCTGCCCATCAATCTGGGTGCACTCAAAATCACGCCTTATCTCCAGGGTCAGGCCATCGGCTGGGCGGGTCAATACAACGAGGCCCTGCCAGCTTATGACTTGCCCACGGATCAGGTTAAACAGCTCATTCGGGGCCAGAACAATCTGACCACAGGAAGACTCTGGGGGGCCGCTGGTTTGCGTGCCAACTTCATGATGTGGAAGCTTTATAACAACGCTGAGAGCGAAATTCTCAACGTCCACGGCCTGAACCACAAAATGAACTTCGGAGTGGACTATCGCGACGCATACTCTGCCATGGCCCTTCGTTCCATCGGTGTGCAGGATGAGCTTGACGATAACACTTACGAATTTGGACGCCGTTATTTCGCGTTCACAAACTATGGTGGTGGAGTTTTGCCACCTCAGTACAACCCATTGCTGTTGGCCACCAGACGGAACCTTTCTCCAATCACTGGTACGACCGACGTTCTCCAATCCATGCAAACTGTCAAACTCGACTGGAACCATCGTCTTCAAACCAAGCGTGGCCCAGAAGGTTCCCGGCGAATCATCGACTGGATGCTGTTCGACATCAGTACCACCTATTTTCCTCAGGCTGGCCGGGATAACTTCGGTCAACAGTTTGGCCTGAACACTTATAACTGGGAATGGTATGTCGGCGACCGTACGACCATGTTCTCAAACGGATGGTTTGAAACCTGGGAAGTCGGCGGTGATCCGCTCAATAAAACCAACGTCCAGCATACAAACGATCCGTTCGGCATGAAGATCATCACCTCTGGCTTTAGCTTCAATCGCCCTCCCAAGGGCAACGCGACGGTGAGCTACACGATTCTTCAAACCGGTGAGGTCAACACTTCGGCCTTGAATCTCTCGTACAGCTATTGGGTGAGCCCGAAGTGGTATTCGACATTTTCGACCAGCTATGACTTCGGGAACGGGATTTCACTCGGATCAAATGTCTCCGTTACTCGAGTCGGCGCCGATTATCTGACCAGCATCGGCCTGAATGTGGATCCTCAGCGACAGAGCACGATGGTTGCCGTGGAAATCACGCCCAGGTTGAGCCCGAACCTGCGACTCGGGCAGTCGTCAGGCCCTCGACTCGACAGCCGTTTTGCACCGACCCAATAATCAATCCAGTCTCCTGACCTGCGAGGTGTGACGATGGAAAATCTCTCTGAACAGTCATCAAACACGTCTCAGCAAGGCGATCCGCTCAAACAGAGTCCGCTTGATCGCCCCTCCAAAAGATATACCCTGACCGCTTATTCCGACGCCTACAGGCTCGATCGCGACGAACTTGACCTGCCTCCGGAAAAGCTCCTGAATCCAAAACTTCTGGCCAGCTTTGCAAACCAGACTGTAGATCAGCAGATGCTCGACGAACTCTCCATTCCCATGTTGGAGCCTCTCTCCAAAGCCGATCGCCGAGGCGGTACGCTTGGCAAAAGCTGGGCCGGCCTGAACGGCTTAAAACTCGCCATTCGCGGTGATTCCAGCTTTTTTGCACACGCCTATCGCTTCACAATCGTCCTGATGTTCGGCGTCATGATCCAACTCGCGCCCATCGGATGGCTGCTCCTGTCACTCTGCGCCGGCCTTGTTTTAATGGCTGAACTCTTTAATTCGGCAATCGACACACTGGTGAGAAGCCCAAGTCATGACCAGGAACACGCTCAGGCGGCTCGCGATATCGGAGCCGCCGGAGTCCTGGTCAGCGTCATGATCAGCGTCTCAGTCACCCTCGCCCTGTTTGGACTTCGGCTCAAAGATATCTTCACAGAGTAAGATCACGCCCGCGATCTCAATTCTTCCGAAGTGCTCGTTTTAATAAGTTCTCCGTGATCTTCTGCACGCGTTCATCAGGTCCATGAGGCCTTGTCCAGTGCGTCCATGGCAACGTATGCCCCGGCGGACTCGATAAACCCTGGGCCCAGAAAATGGTGGATGCATTGAATATGAAATTCCCCTTTGGGCCATCATAAATCGTTGATGTCCACTTCTGAGGCTTCACACCGCCCACAAACGCAGTCCCTGCTCCAAGAATTTCAAGACCCTTCAAGTCTTTCGGAGGGTCCCCATGATATTCCCAGCCAATCAGGCCCGCAATGCGTTCGCCCTGCTTCATCCCGGTACCTTCAAAAATCCAGTGGTCAGGCTTCACGCAAACCCAGTCGCCCCCACCATTGACAGGCTCAATATTTCTGGCGCCCATCAAATAGCCTTCATCAGGGCCACGATGAGGAAACGGGCCATGCTCTTTTTCGCGATCCGTCGCATATTTGTAATCGCCCCCATAAGGCCCTCCGCGAAACATGGTCCGCTTTGGCTCTCCTGTCGCTGATGGTGTCAGTGGAGTGACCCAACAAACAGAATTGCCTGACAGGAACAGCAGGTTCACGCCCTCGTCACGCATTTTGACAACGCTGTTGTATTGCCGAATATCCCAATATTCATCGTGACCTACAGAGATGAATGCCTTCGCCTTCAGGCCTCGCTCGGGCGTGATCATATCACTGTTTGACACATAAGCCACGTTGTATCCATGCTGCTCAAGCCAGTATCCCAGTGGGAATTCAAACGGCAGGAACTCGCCAGAACCAAGCGTCAATGGGTCGTTTACCACGCCCTCAAACTGCGCCTCACGCCCATAAGGCCGATTGAAACTCACATCCGCCCATGGCCCCTGATTGCCTTTCGGATCCGTATAAACACTGTAATTATCAGGCCAGCGGTTATAGGCCTGCCAGGTGTTGTCAGAACACTGAAACAGAACGTCCACCGGCCGGTCGTCAGTCACGATAAACACCACATAGCTCTGAAATCCGTTGGTATCTTCGTCAGGCGGAATCATGCTCAATCGGCCAAGATAAACTCCGCTGAGCCAGTCGTTTGGGATGGTTATGGAAGTGGTGGTCTCCCAGGTACATTCATGGATATTTTTCACTCCCGGCTTAGGAGTCGCTTGTGGCTGACCTTCAAAAGGACCCATTTTCTGCATCAACCGGGCGCCTTTGCCGCCATAGTACCCCATCCGAAAGATTTCGATTTCAAACGGAGCCGCCGGTTTGGTCGAAACCTTGAACTTTAGACTCTCACCGGCTTTAACGCTCTGCTTGTCACAGTATCCTTCGATCCACGGGGACCGAAATCCATGAGCATCGTTGAGCCGGACACGAGTCAACTGCCAATCGCGGGCACCTGGCTTTAGATTCTCCTCGACAATCGGATTTTGAGCCGAAACCACTGACGGCTGGACCATGAGAATGGATGCCCAAATGACCAACAGGTTTAATCTGAACAGATCCAATCGCATATCGTCATCCTTGTGCCAAAATTCGGGAACGGCCGTTCACTTTGTTCAACATCCAAAATGATCCAGGTTTAGTAGAACCTATGACGGCGGTCCAATCAAGCCCCCAACTCCAGAACGGGATCTCAACCACGTCAAATATTAGTCCTCAATCAACCTTGAAAAACGCTGGCGGACACAACAGCCGGTTTGTGCTTCTTATGGATGTAACCTGATCACTCAGAAATTCGACCTGCAAATTTACCTGAATCAAGACCCAAAATCGGGTTCAGATTCATAAATCAGGAAAACTTCAAGGAAAAAGGTTGAAATCCTCTAGCAACCACCCTATAGTGGATAGTGTTGTCAGATTTATCAACCAGCCTGCTGGTAGGCGATTTTGGTTCAGATCAATAATTCAGAAATCGGGAAAACGACCATGAGCTTCATCACTTCAAACGACTTAAAGCACTTGTTAACCCCAGTTGAGGGCGATGTCTGTGTCTCGCTTTATCAAGCGACTCACATGACATATCCTGACACCGAAAAAGATCCCATCCAATTCAAAGACCTGCTCAAGAAACTTGAAATCGAGCTCTCAGCCCACATGAAAGGCCGGGAGTACAAGCCAATCCTTCAGGCATTTGCAGACTTTCAGGAGAATCAGGAATTCTGGAGACACCGTACTCCAGGCCTCGCCATGTTCTATCATGGTGGACACTTACACACTTTCGAAGTCCCCAGGGCTGTTCCCAATCAGGTGATCGTTGCCGACAGCTTTCACTTGAAGCCGATCTTCCGCGTCCTTCAAACCACCGACAGATTCAATATTCTGACCCTCGACAGAAACACGGCCCATGCCTTCGAAGCCAATCGCGACAGCATCATGCCTGTGACCTTGTCAGATATGCCGATCCATAAGAAGGAGCATGACAAAGGGGCCAGAACTGGTGTGGGCGAGCAGCACATGTCAGGGTTTGGGCGGTCTGTCATCGCGATTCACGATGTCGATGAAAAAGCCGAAGATTCCGGATTCTTCCATGAAGTCGATCGGTTTGTTGAAGAAAATCTCTCCAAACAGACCCACCTGCCACTGGTTCTGGTCGCTGTATCAGAACATCAGGGCACGTTTCGCAAAGTGGCCAAAAACCATCTCCTGCTTGCCGATGGAGTGACCACAGGGCCATCATCGCTCGACCTCAAAGAGCTTCGTGACAAAGCTTTTGCAGTCGTTGAAAAACATCAGCATGCCTTGATCCGTAAACAGATCGACGATGTGGAAGCCGGCATGGCACACGAAAAGGCCTCGACAGACCTTTCCGACATCGCCCGCGCCGCCGTCGCCGGTCGCGTCGGAACGCTTCTGGTCGATGCCGACCTGATCATTCCAGGCAGAATGGATGCCTCCACGGGCGAAATCACCCACAGCGAACTCTCCCACCCCGAAGTGGACGACGTGCTGGACGACCTTCTGGAAACCGTTTTTAAAGCCGACGGCACGATCTACGTTCTGCCCAAAGAGCTGATGCCACTCGATAGCGGCGTGGCAGCCATTTACAGATTCTGATCGCTTTGAATCCGATAATGTCGGTAACTTTCAGGCGAGATGGCCAACCCCACCGGCCATCTCGCCTGTTTTCATTAGATCTGGCCAATCTCTTGCAACTGCGGATTCTGGCGATCATGATATGGGGAGAGTTGCTGGGCCTATACTTCAGGCTGCTTCCCTCTCCTCACAAAAACAGGTTGAAAATGTCGCCAAAATTGAATGGTCGTTTGCTGCTATGTACCTTTGCGGCCACAGCCTCATTGGTTTTTACGCTCACAGCCGCAGAATGGACAAGTCTGACAAAACACTCAGGCTGGAAGCAGCACTCGATGACTCGGCCAAAGCCACCGGTTGTCGAGCCTGCCAAACAGATTGGTCAGCCACCATCCGACTCCATTGTCCTGTTTGATGGAAAATCGCTCGACGAATTTCAGACCAAAAACGGCAAGCCAGCAGGCTGGAAACTCGGCGATGGCTGGTTTGAAGTCAATCCAGGCTCAGGCGCACTCTTCACGAAACGCTCGTTCGGAGACGTCCAGTTTCACCTGGAGTGGGCCTCCCCAAATCCCCCGGTGGGCGTGGGGCAGGATCGTGGCAACACGGGCGTTTTTCTGATGGACGAATTTGAGATCCAGATTCTCGACAGTTACAAAGCCGACACCTATGCCGACGGCCAGGCGGGTGCAATCTACGGCCAGTATCCTCCACTGGCCAACGCCACCTTGCCACCCGGCCAGTGGCAGACTTACGACATTGCATTTCGCAAACCACGTTACAACGAGGCTGGTGAAGTGACCGAATCTGCGAGAATTTCGGTCATCCATAACGGAGTTCTAGTCCAGAACAACGAAATCACTTATGGGCCAACATCTTGGCTCAGATACGATCCGAACCGCAAATTGCCTGAAAAAGCGCCCATCCAGTTTCAGGATCACGGCCATAATGTAAAATACCGCAACATTTGGATCCGCGAACTTCCAGAACGCGCTCAGCCAGACTCCAACGAACTCAAACCGATTGAAACCATCAAAGTCGACAAGGCCGATCTGGCAAAACTTGCTGGCGATTATCGTATCAGTACCAAACCAGGCGCAAAACCCCTCAATATCAAGGCTGCCGACGATCATTTATTGATCAAATATCCCAGCCGCCAAACGATCCTGAAACTCGTTCCCACCTCAAAGAACACCTACCAGTTCACGGAAACCGACGCCCGATTCGTATTTTCGGAAGACGGAAAGTCGATCAAGTTCCACATCGGTGGAGAGGTTCGGGATATCCAGAAAATCGGAAACTGAATGGGTGTAGGAACAGGCAGAGAATCACTTTTCGACATGTGTAGTTTTCACTACCGCACATTCTCTACGGATAGTGATTATCAGATAAAGTTTTACCTGAATCAGTTTTACGCTTAGACCTGAAGGGGCGTAATTCTAAAGCCCGGTCCGAAGGGCCGGGTCACGGAATCGATAAAAGACTGCTTCAGGCCTGAAAGGCCGCAATCACGTCCTTTCAGGCCGAAAAGCATGTACTTACGCAACCATCAACCCAGCCCTTCGGACTGGGCTCTAGAATCTCTGACCGTTGGCCAGAAAACCTTGCCACCCAAATCAGGAAGTCATTTTCGGTCTGATCCTTAATACGATCAAACCAAACAGGCCACAGAGGCTCAAAATAGAACGCCTCTGTGGCCAGGATTGTTTTCCATAAAAGTACCGACCAAGATTTCTCAAGGTCGGTCTTTCATGTCGTTTATTTCGCGGTTTTCTGTGCAGATGTCTTGCGCTGAAGATCGCGAAGCGCACGATAACCGATCAGAATCACACCTTGATCCTTCAGAAGTTTCTTCACATCGGGATCGTTCGTAAACGTCTCATATTCTTCCGTGCGGGTTTTCCAGCTACCGGAAATGGCTTTGGCTTCTTCTGTCGTCAGCTGTGCGTGAATATACAATTCCGTGACACCTGGCTTGAGATTCTTAATCACCTGCATCCAGAATGGTTTCACGCCATTTTTAGCCAATGGCAATTCGTCGTAAATGAAATTGTCCGTAAAAACAATTCCTTTATCGGCAAATTTCTCGCGAAGCCCCTTCTGACCAAACCGGTGCAGAGTATCAGGGCCAGCCATGCGGGCAGGCAAATTGAACTCGACGGCAAGTTTCAGATAGGTTTCGAGGTAAGCAGGGTTAAGCTGAAGGGTGCCCATGTGTGAGTCAATGTGGGTCACATCCACCCCGAAATCGAGGGCTTTCTGGATCTGAGCACGACCTTCGATCAGAGCCTCTTGCGGATTCGAAGCCTTATATACAGCCTCTTCATCGCCCCAAAGGTATCCATCCGGATCAATCAGTCCTGGCACAAGGTGCTTGGAAGCGACTGGCCCCCAGCGATAAAGGTCCCATTCGCTCGTATGTGTCAGGTGAATTCCAAAATCGCTTTTTGGGTGAGTTTTGGCATACCTTGCAATTTCAGGGAACCAAGGACATGGAACCATGATGGTACCAGAGGTCATCACGCCTTTTTCCATGGAATTGATCGTGGCCATGTTGGCGCTGTGGCTCATGCCCACGTCATCACCATTGACAATCAAGAGCTTGTCGGTCGCCTTATATCCAAGCTTTTCGGCCAGTGATAGCTCAGCGGCTCGCACAAACCCGCTTCCAGTTACTAACCACAACTGCATGATCAAGAAAATCCTTAGGGTTCCCATTCATTCTCTTTTCAATTGGTATGGATCGAGCGGTTACTAGTGATATATTCTAGAGTGGATCCATATTCAAGTCAATTCGTATCTCTCAACGACAAGTCAGCGGGAATTAAGCCATACTCAAGATCTACGACCTTCGTACCCATCAATAGCTTCGAACGATTCTCAAAGCTCATTCGCTCAGGGTTGAATTTCGATCGAAAATTCCAAAACGCTCTGATCATTTGCTTGTAATCCCAGTCACGCGTAAAAAAAGTTGTTCCCTTGGAAATCGAATCCTGGGAAACCGCTTGTATATCATGTCCTTGACTAATCCAAAGAATTGTTTTGACATAGAGATCATGGGCGTGATTAATTACTTTAATGTTGAGTTCCAGTAATGTTTCATTCCCTTCAAGTGGTGTACATTGAGTTAAAACTATCGCCCCTGTATCAATCTTAGGATCTATCCACATGATTGTATTACCAATCCACTCCATTCGATTCAGTGCCAGACACCAATTCGTACAATTAGGCCCCCCTTTAATGTACGGTGACAAACCTGTATGCAAATTCAATACACCACGTCCAGTGATACTTTGCAAATCGGATATAAGCTTTTTCCCAAGCAGATTTGTGCCCGAAACGCAAATAATATCCGGCTTCAGTCGTCGAACAAACTCTACAGTTTCTATGGAATTGATCTGCTCAACACAAATTGATTCGCAGTCTTGAAACCCTGGAGCAATTCTAGCAAAATGACTTAGCATCTCTCTCCAAGCAATTAACATGGGACGGCCGAATGTACGTACCCAAACAGACTGTTTTTTCTGAAAAAACCAGCTGAATTTTGGTTTGACAATATTTCGGGAAATTACCACTCCAACAATTTCAGAAGATTCATTAAGTCTACTGAATAGCTGGTGCTGTAGTGGTGAATTTGAAGTCAGCAAGACGATCTTCATTGCGTGTCCTCGGTTCCAGAAATTCCGTTGGTTGCACCTTGAGTTAGATGAGCTTGTCTTAAACGATCATAAGTCTGATTGTCCCATGCTGACAGACCCCTAAGACCAGAAAATCTTAATCGTAGTGTTCCTCGATTCGAACCACCACATGTCAGTCGAGGCTTCACAGGCGTTAGTTCGCGAATTGGCCGTTCTTCAACCAGTAATATGTGATGATAGCCATTTTTCATTAACCAATCGACATGTTCTGTTCGCCATGAACCATTTGGAAACGAATAAATTTCGGAATTTTGGCCACAAATAGACCGAACAACTTCTTCGCACTTCCGAATATCATCAATAAAATCCTCAAGACTTTCAGGCCCCATCGAATCGTGTCTGTATGAATGGTTTCCAATCTCGACCTCAGACCCTAATTTAACTAGATCATTTTTCCGAAGCATCTCCGATCTACGAAAATTGATCTGGCTCATCCATTGAAAGATCCATTCCAAATCTTGGGCGCGATCTAACCGACTTTTATATTTCAGTTTTTTTGATAGAGAAGCTCCATAGGTTTCTTTGGCTTCAAACGAAAAAGGCTGAGACAATTCGAATTTCATTCTGGTTTTAATCTCAGAAAAGAATTCACTCGGCGCAGATTCCAGAAAATCTGTCAATTCAACATTCCAAGGCGGTCGCCCACTCGTTACGCAGTGCCCTATAATATTAAGATTTGATGGAATACCTTTTTTGGCTAATATCGGAACAACTATCTCAGAATAATTCTTGTAGCCATCGTCAAATGACAAAATCACCTTAGGTTTAGGAGACTTAATTGCTCTATTTGAATCGGCTAAAGTCATAAATTCGCAGAACGACGACAGCCGTTCAATCATCCATTCGAAATCTTCTGGAGTAATTGCTGGCCAATATGGATTAATATGTGTGTCAACGGAATGGAGATTCAGAATATAAACATCTCCTGACTTCATATAAATTCGATCTATCGGTAATACACTAAGGATCGACCTAAAGACCTTCTTGAATTGCGAATTGTTCATATAAGCTCCTTCACAGTCAACTACATGATCGACTTATTCCTGCAAGAATTTAATTATAACCTTGGCGGCCCCCTTTTGTCGAGCATGTTCAAACGCTTTTTCTGCCTGATCAAGCGTGTAAACCGCTTCAATCAAGTTCTCGACCGGAAACATGTCTGCCTCAAGGGCTGAAATCGCTTTGGGGAATGGTCCGCAGCGGCTCCCGATCAAAGTGATCTCATCAATCACCAAAGGCGCAAGATTTAATTGATGACTGCCCGCAATCGTCGTTTTTAACACAATCGTCCCGCGCGGGCGGCACAGTTGGCTAGCGGTTTCAAGCCCTGAAGCGTTCCCAGTGGCGTCCACCACAATGTCATAAGCTTTCAGATGTCCTGCAAGTGCTGACTCAAGCCGCAATTTCGTCACATCGCGACCAACCATCGCCAATTTCTTGTCGTGTTTGCCAATCAAAGTCACATCCTCACTGGCGGTTCGCAAAACCCAGGCACACAAAACACCCAGTTTGCCATCGCCCAAAACGGCAACCCTGTCGCCCCTAAACACCGTCAATTGCTCAAGTATCTGAAACGCGGCTGCGAGCGGCTCGATAAACACGGCAGAGTGATCGCTGATCGAATCGGGGATCATATGAAGATTGGCTTTGGGCACGGCCACCCGTTCAGCCATCGCTCCGTCATGTTTAAAAATCCCCAAAACCGACCGGTTCGGGCAATGCGTTTCAAGGCCTCTGGCACACCACTCGCAGTGACGACAAGCGTTATTGATTTCGGCGGTGTAGCGCTCGCCATTTTCATCCACACCGACAAATTCATGGCCGAGAACACCCTGGAAACCCATGTAGCCACTGGCCAGTTGAACGTCGGTATCACAGATACCGCAATGGGTTACGCTGAGAACCACTTCATCCACCAAGGGGACTGGTTCTGGATACGACCGATCCAGACGAACGTTCGTGCCGGTGCAGTAAAGTGCTATCATGAGAGAAGATCGGTCCATGCCATTTTTCAAGAAGTCTCATCTTTGAGCATCGATCATAGAACGACCGAGGCCATGAAGCAACAAGCTGTCCATAACTTTTACTGGATAAGGATCTCTCTGAAAACCTTTAAAACCGGATATTAAGATCGCATTATTGAAGAATTCTTAAAAAGTTGTACGAGATTCTCGAGACATCGTGTCCAATAGTATGTACGAGAGAAGTTGTCCGAACGAGAGATGACCCCAAACTTTGTCTATGACTGATCTATCAAGACGACAGGTTTGGTTTCAAAAACCCATAACTAGGGGAAACTTATGAGCACACAAGCGGTGAGCGCACCACCAAAAGTCAATATTGCTTGGGGCCCGATTATTTGGATGGCATTTCTGCACACAGGGGCCCTTCTGGCATTCGTTCCCGGCTTTTTCACCTGGTCAGGGCTCGTGATTTGTCTGGTCCTGCACTGGCTGACAGGCGGGATCGGGATCTGCATGACCTACCACCGACTCCTGACACACTCCAGCTTTAGGGTGCATCCTGGCTGGCTGAAGTATGTGCTGACTGCGATTGGCTGTTGCGCCTCGGAAGGTGGCCCGATCGGCTGGGTGGCAGATCACCGCAAACACCACGCCTATTCCGACGAACCCGACGATGTGCACACCCCCAAAGTCAGCTTCGGCTGGGCCCACATGTTCTGGTGGATGACACCCGACGTAACATGTGACCATACACCAGAATACTACAAGCGCTGGGCACCCGATCTTTACAAGGATCGAGGATTAAGGTTCATTGACAACACGCACCTGGTTTACCCCCTGGCCTTGGGAGCTGCTCTTTATTTTGCTGGCCAATACTATGGCGGAATCGGCCTAAGCTGGGTTGTCTGGGGCTTCTTTGCACGCACCGTGCTGGTGCTTCACTCCACTTGGCTTGTGAATTCTGCAACTCACGTCTGGGGTTACAGAACGCACGAAACACGCGACGATTCCAGAAATCTCTGGTGGGTTGCCATTGTGACTTATGGCGAGGGCTGGCACAACAATCACCACGCCTTCCAGACCTCAGCCGCCCACGGCCTCGACTGGTGGGAAATCGATACCACCTACATCGCCATCAAACTGATGAGCTATGTTGGTCTGGCCAGTGATGTTAAAGTGGCAAAGCCTGAGAAGAATTCAGCCCGGTCAACCACAGGCGTTTCGGCGTCATCCATCGCCCAGTCTACCAAGCAGGCGATCGCAACGCCCTCCGATTCGATCAGCACCACTCAGAATGTGACCGGTTCACCAACGATCGAATCGAACACGGAAATGCTGACAACCAGCACGACCGCCTGAATCATCCCGTGATTCCTATCAACAAAGCAGGATTCCGCTTGCCGGGATCCTGCTTTTCTGTCATACTACTTTCCATGCGGCCCTAGCTCAACGGCAGAGCAGGGGACTCATTCTTTTGACAAAAAAGAGTGCCACCGATGGGCGACCGTCGGATGGGATCCGGGTGAATTGCGGGAAACCTCCGCTGATGGTTTTTGATTTTTAACGAAATCAAGGGCATCAGAGTGGCAATCCGCAGCCAAGTTCGGCCGAGCATTGTTCGCCGAAAAGGTTCAGAGACTAGCGGGGTGAGACTCAACAATAACCCTCGCATTGATCACAGGTTGTGATCAATCAGCGCCCGGCCTCTGGTTGTTTGCATTCTACACAGGCAAGCGATTCAGAGGGTGAGATAGTCCAAGCCGGTGGGAAACCTCCGGGCCAACTTGAATCCCTTGGTTGTAGGTTCGAATCCTACGGGCCGCATTTTCAGCCTCGCCAAATTGTTCGTCACGCACCTTGACAGAATTCCTAAATCCAGGCGGATCCATCACTAGCCATGGCCGACAAGCCTGATCGTGCCCCCCTGCCTGTGGTGATCCCTTATCAGGATCAGACTCCCTACGAACTGGCCACCCCTCCACCTGAACCTCGTAAAAAACCGGTCCGTAAGGGGCGTCCATGGGGCTTAATTCTCATCGCCCTGCTTTATTTCCTCACGCTAACTCTGCACTCTATCGTGATTTATCAGTCACTCGGAGGCTGGCTGGGCCTGACCAGTCCTAGTCCCATTCTTAAAGATGATCATCCGCTCTATCTGCATTCGGCTGTCGTCACAAAATCATTTTTGAGCCAAACTGGAACCACTGCCGGATACGACCCGACATTCATGGGCGGATACTCTAAATCAGCCGTTTTTCCAGCCTCCAGCACGTTGCCAGAATTGGTGGTGGCCGCCACCGCTCCGATCGCCTCTGCTGAGACATCTTACAAGTTTTATATTCTGATTTCAGCTATACTTGCGCCTATGATCGTCGCTTGGGCCGCCGCCGGGTTATGCCATTCCAGCGCGGTTGGTTTTGGATCAGGCATTGTTTGGCTCATTTACCTCTGGACCGATTTCCCGATCCAATATATCGGCTTCGGCATGGTCCCCTATTTTCTGTCGATACCCTCTGCACTTGCGACACTTAGAGTCTGTTGCAATTGGCTGGAGTCAGGCCGGCTCAGCCCGTGGATCGGCATGACCGCCCTGCTCTCCATTACCATATTGATTCACTTTACGGCACTGATGGTCTTGGGTCCTGCCGCATTCGCCGCCTGGGCCTTCTCCAGAAATCGTCTCAAATTTGGGCTGGCGGGCCTCTCAGCCTTTATTTTCGCAGCACTTGCCAACGCATTCTGGTGGTGGCCAGGGGTGGTCCTGGCAGCAACCAAGGGTGAGAGCGGGTTCGCGTTTTCTCACTCCCAGGAAGGAGTATTCGCTCGCCTGGTGAAAATCACATGGTCCGAATCGCCTATCGAAGTCTTTCTCTGGCTGGGACTTCTGGCTGGCCTTCCAATCCTACTGAAATCACTCAGAATCCAAACTGCTGCGTTGGCAGGATTCGCCCTGGGCGGATTCTTCTGGGGCTATGGAGCAGGTGCGTTCCCAAGCCTCGACTTCCTCCAGCCCGGCCGGCACACCTATGCCTTTTATCTTTCTGCATCTGTATTTACAGCATTCCTCGTCCACTATGTAATCGAGTTCTTAAGACACTCAAACCGACTTGCACCGATTGGCTTGGCGATTGGTATCAGCCTGGTCACGATTCGCATCACAGGCCCGACTCTGCAAGCGGTGGTCAAGAACTGGACAACTCCTCCATCAGCCCCCCTTCAATCGACGGTCCCGCCACTTTACACAGCGATCCTGAACTCTCTTAAAACGCAGGTAAACCCGGGCGACAGAGTTCTTTATGAAGAGGGCGGATTTGGCCGGGACATGTTCGAAGGTGGACGATATTCCGGGGTCATGGCTCGGGCACTGGGCGTAGAATTTATTGGTGGCCCGTATTTGCATTCGGCATTGACGACCAATGTGGCCCAGTTTGGTGAGGGCAAACTTTTCGGCCGGGAGGACTGGAATTTAAGTTGGCTGGAACAGATGAAAGAACGTTACGGCCTCTCCTGGATCGTAGCCTGGAGCGATAAAGCCCGGTCGATGATCGACGCAAATCCTGATCAATTCCAGGTTGTTCTGAATCAAGGCCAACTGCGTGTGGCGAAGATCATGAGCAAAGGCCCGATGGCGATAACCTCAAGTCCACGAACGGCTTTGGTTGGCCACGAGCACATTGATGGCGAAATCACGGCCACAACAGGCAAGATTTCGCTCAAAATCAAGCCCTCAACTTCAGAAATTGCGGTTGACCGCGAGGTCGTTCTACGATATCACTGGGTTCCAAACCTCCGCGTGATGGGACATTCCGGTGTCCGAATCGAGCAGGAGAATGCCTTGGATAGCACGCTTCCACCGTTGATGAAGCTCCTGCTGGATTCCAAGGCATCTGGTTCAGTAGAAATTCAACTGAACCCTTGGGGTATGGACGCAGACGGGTCATGACGCAAGTGTCATGAATGAATAGATTTGTGGCTCGTCTCCAAGGAAGGGGCTTGCCGATGAGTTCGGATGCTTGGTCGCTCAATCCAGTTCATGAAAAACGGGGAAGCCAATTCCTCGTCTCACTACTTTGCGCTGTCTCATTCATGGCCCTGATCGCTTATGCGCACAAGGCTGCGGAAGATCGAAGCGCTTTCGTAAGGTGGCGATATCAAGTCATCCAGTTGATGGAAAATGGCCGGAACATTTATGACAGGGAGATGTACCCAAATCCCCCCGTCATGCCGATCATTTTGTATCCTCTGATGATGCTGCCCCCACTTCTTGGTGCCGTTGCGTTTTTTGTGATCAAAGTCGGGCTGGCCATTTTGTCAGCCATCATGATTGCCAGGATGGCACGAGAGCGCAATTGGCCGATCTCCAAATGGTGCTATTTTGCAGTCGCCATCATGAGTTTAAGGCCGATCCTAAGCGACCTTCAGCACGGCAACATCAATATTCTGATCCTCTTCATGGTGGTGCTCTCGGTCGATGCATGGACACGGGGTCGCGATTGGCTGGGAGGCTTTGCGCTCGGCTTGGCGATCACCTGTAAAGTCACTCCAGCACTGTTCTTGCCATACTTTCTTTACAAGCGTTCATGGAAGATGCTGGTGGCCACTTCTGTTGCCATTCTGGTCTTCATGTTCGTGGTCCCGGTCGTTGTACTTGGGCCTGACCTGGCCAGCCAATGCCTGGGCTCATGGTGGCACAGAATCATCAGCCCCTACGTTTCCGGTGGAGTGGTTGGAGACCTTGAAATCAACCAGTCCATGGTGGGCGTCATCAATCGTCTCATGGTGCTGGATGAAACTCCTGGCCGATATGGCTCGACCCTGAAGCTGAATGTGGTGAATTGGGATCCCAAGTTTGTCGCCAGAATCGTAAAAGTCCTCTCCATCGGCTGGGTTGGAGTTCTGTTCATGCTGTGCAGAACGAAAACTTACAGACGCGACGACCCACGCCTTTTAGGCGAATTCTCGCTGGTCGTCCTGACCATGCTTTTCGTCTCTGAACGAAGCTGGAAGCACCACTACGTAACGCTCTTGCTACCAATCACTTACCTTGCATATCGCTTGTTCCGGCCAGACATCAACCGGCGTGACAAATGGATCCTTGGGAGTGCCCTTGGGCTCGCCATGCTTTTGATCGGGACCACCTCGAGCGAGATTGGTGGATGGTTTGCGGATGGGAAAGGTCACAAAATTGCCCAGTTTTATGGGATGTATTTCTGGGCCGGTGTGGTGATCTATCTGGCCACTGCATGGAGGGTTGTCGTTGAGGGCAAATGGCCTTCAAGTTCTCCACAACTCATTATAGAGCAATCTGTTAAAGCCTCTGAACCGGCTCGTCGATTGTTGATTGACAAGGTTTTGCCAACTCCTCATCTAAGGGTCTCGCAACCCATAAAATCCAAAGAATCGGAAAAGTCTTACTCAACTTCCTGATCGATTCCATCCGATTAAGATTCTATAAGACACAAGCTTCGGCTTGGACATCTACCAGCAAATAGGTAGATCCGTCCAGGCCGATTTTCGTTTCCCGGGGGGACACTGAGGAAATGAATTTCACCAAGCTTTTGGTTGGAATCACAGAACCGATCAGGAGGATCAAAGACGATGGAACGCCCTCGCAAGAATCATCAGTGCCTGTTTGAGATTCAAGAAGCACAACTCGAACGCCGCGACGTCCCGGCCAGCAACTTGGGAAACACGTTCGCAATCGTACCTGGCGAAATCACTAAGGCAGGTGATCCAGCCGTGATTAAAGTCAACCTCACAAGCGACTTATTCACTTTACCCAAGGGCAAGGCGACTCTTGGAGTGGCTGTGGCAGCCACCACCGCTTCCACGGTTCAGCCGTTGATTGCCAAAGTTGCGAATGGGGCCAATAAGTCTGTGATCCAACCATCTGCTCCTGGGGCTGGCAAGACGGTCAGTGCGGCAGTGGTGACCACCAAAACGGCCACACCAAGTCTGCTGAACGTACAGTTGAAAAAAGGTCAAAAGAGCAGTAGTTACAGTGTCTCTGTGAAGGATAAAGCCTCTGGCACAGGCAACTTCCTGTCAGGCTTCTATCTACCGGGCGATGCCAATGGTGACTTGAAGGTCGATAAAACAGATGTCACGGCGATCAAGTCAAAGATTGGTGCCAAAGTCGGTGCGGCCAACTACGATTTCAACGCCGATTCGAATCGTGATGGACAGATTGACAACGCTGATGTGAAGCTTGCCCAGAGCAATCAGGGCGTGGTGATCAAGGTCAAGCCGATGATCACGGCTCGTCTTGACCCTGCCAGCGATACAGGCACAGCCGATCGGATCACGGACAACCGGAACGTACAGTTCCAGGGCGTTGCAACACCAGGCTCGACTGTGACTTACACAGAAGTAGACAGCAAGACAACGCCCGTCTCGACCAAGGCCGACGCGACCGGGAATTACACATTGACGGCCAGTCTGGCAGACGGGAACAACCTCTACCGGGTCAATGCGACCGATTCTTTCGGCCAAACGATCTCTGGACTGTTGTCTCCAGTCACCTACAAAACCAATCCGCCAGGCAAAGTTTGATCTCTTGCGAATTCAGTAATTTACGTCAAATCACCATGAAAGGCGGCCTCCAAAGGCTGCCTTTCATTTTATTTGAGGTTTTAGTCGATTCCAATTAGGCTGCTTCCAGACCTAAGACTTGTCTAGCACTTGCTTTACATTCGGTAAACGTGAACATTGCGTCGAGTTTACTGACCTGAAAAACTTCTCTGACATTGATATCCACATTACAGAAGACCATGCGTCCACCGGCCTGCTTCACATTTCGGCTGAGGGCTAGAAACCCACCGAGTGATGCGGACCCTGAAAATTCGACTCCATTCATGTCGACAATCAGGTCTTTTAGGCCTGTTTTTGCGGAGAGTTGGGTGAATTGCATTCGCAGATCAACCACAGGCTTTGGGTCCATCCGCAAGCAATCCCAAAATTCAGCAACGAGAACCCCAGGTTCTTCCCGAAGTTCCACACTCGGCTTCAACACGTCTTCATACTCCTGAATCGGTCGCAGTCATTCAACCAGTTCGCGTCACACATCTTCAATCATGAACCATGAATTTTCACAAATCCATGGACTACAATATCCAGGAACTGAAAATTGATTCGTAATCGTGGGACGATAGACTGAGAAGAACTGCTTGAGGAACGTCGTCAGTGACGACACAGTCCATCTTGACCGATAAATCATGATCACGCTAGCGATAATTTGACAAACCCCACGGAATTCCTAAAATCCCACCTCTTTCGGAGGACTTCCTTTGATGAAAGTTTATTGATCTATTCGGTTTTGCCGATTTGTGGAAAGATAGAGAATATTGGTCGTTCCATCATATTGACCGCTGAACGATTTTGGGTTCTGGCAAAAGCCATAAAAGCCCGGGAGCATTCCCGCCATGCGACGCTCAGAATTCTTTGCGGTTTTCACGGCACTCACACTGACTTTGCTCGTGCATGGCTCACCCCAGAGCATGGCTCAGGAATGGGTTCCTGCGGTTTTTCCTGACAAAACTCACGACTTTGGCACGGTCGCAAAAGGGTCTAAACTGCGTCACAGCTTTAAGGTTGTGAACAGCACAGACAAAGAAATCCACATCAGCGGTTATCGTACCAAATGTGGCTGCACTGAAGTGAAAATCGGTGCTGACACGATCCCTCCAGGCACTCAGACCACCATCGAGGCCACCCTTGACACGACCAAGTTTCAAGGCGTAAAGGCTTCCGGACTCACCTTAATTATCGATCGACCAGGCTTCACGGAAGTCGATCTGAACATGAACTGTTTCATCAGGGGCGATGTCCTGTTAACCCCCGGCCAAGTCGATTTTGGTCAGGTCAATCGCACGGATGGCCCATCTCAAGTACTCTCCCTGCAATATCTTGGCGGAAATCAAGACTTCAAGATCACAGGCTCTCACCACATCTCGCCACGCCTGAAAGTTCGAATCACCGAGCAAAGCCGGGCCGCTGGCCAAGCCACTTACCAACTCAGCGCCACCCTGACAGCCGACTCGAAATTAGGGTTTTATAAAGATCAGATCACCCTGAAGACCAACGATCCAGCCAGCCCAGAAATTCCGATCTTCGTCACGGCCCAGATTCAGGGCCTTTTGACGGCCTCTCCGTCTGTGATGAACCTTGGGACGGTCGCGAAAGGTGCAACGGTCCAGAAGACCGTGATTGTGAAGTCGAACAAACCTTTTAAGCTCTCTGACACCAAGTCGACCAAGGGTGAAGTCACAGCCAAGGCGAACGAAGCCTCTGCCAATCAGGCTGTCCAGACTCTGACGATCACCTATAAGGCACCCGCCACTGCTGGGCCTGATCATGCGATTTTGGAAATTACGAGTGATATCGCCAACGAACCGCCCGCCAAGGTGACCCTCTTTGCGACGGTCGGGCCTTGATTCCGGATTCATTCACGTGTCCAGTTCCAACAAAAAACCCCGGCCAGAAAGCCGGGGTTTTTTGTGAAAGATCAGAATTCCGGCCTGCTGAGACCGGACTCAAATCAATGCTGGGCTGATGCTTGTGGTGAAGCAACAACGGCTGGAGCAGCGTAAACAACTGTTTCGCAAGCGACTGGAGCAGGAGCACAAGCGGCTTTTTTGTGGTGGAAAAGTCCACCCAACTTCAGGCCACCGCACTTCTTGGCCACAGGTGCACATTCAGCCACTGGGGCTGGAGCGCAAACTGGGGTTGGC
>Ga0208720_1000069_pt1 | contig 26805 bp, 21 predicted proteins | sample LakMenEpi20Apr10_FD_150716 | JGI IMG/M metagenome (GOLD analysis project Ga0208720, IMG submission 150716) | Freshwater microbial communities from Lake Mendota, WI - 20APR2010 deep hole epilimnion (SPAdes) | ecosystem: Environmental > Aquatic > Freshwater > Lake > Epilimnion/Euphotic zone ...
GCATGCCATGATTGATATTTCAGACGGACTTGCAGGCGACCTCAGGCATATCCTGAAAGAATCAAATGGTGTCGGTGCAAATCTGATTGCAAATCAAATTCCGATCCACCCTGACGTGCAATTTTATTTTTCTGAAAATACCACGCATATGGATCAGGAAATTGCTATCGAGCACGCCCTGTGCGATGGCGAAGATTTTGAGCTTTGCTTTTGTGTGGCACCTGATTCCGTGACGAGTTTACCAGACGGCTTATTTCATGTGGGCCAGGTCACAACCGACCCGGGCATTCGACTGATAGGCTCTGATGGTGTGGCAAAGCCTTGGACACGCGGCGGTTTTGATCATATTGGACACGACTGAAAAACAATCATGAAACCAGCCAATCCGCTCATCATCCACCTGAACGATGAACTTGCCACATTAAATTTGGGCGAACGCCTTGCAGGTTTTGTAAAGCCAGGCACAGTGATTGCGCTTATGGGTAACCTTGGGGCAGGCAAAACCACTTTCACGAAAGGCTTTGCACGTGCTTTGGGAGTGGATGAAGCCCGCGTAACAAGTCCGACTTATCTGTTACAGCAGGATTACCCCACGGATCGAGGCTTTTTACTGCACCATTTCGACGTTTATCGACTCGATGATCCCGATGAATTCGAAGCGCTTGGCGTGGGCGAGACATTCGATAATGGAGGCGTATCCATCGTGGAATGGGCAGATAAAGCGATCGACTCGATGCCCAAGGATACTTGGTGGATCACGATCCATCATGCAGAAGACGGGTTGTCGCGCACCGCGGAATTGCAATTACCGGAAGAGTTGCAACGAGAACTGAGTGGGACCTGAATCTAAACCATAAAAATTATTTTCCGTGCAGTTCCGTGTTAGTCCGTGGCGAGATGGATTTATTTTTAAATTCAGAAATCAAAAAATGGCAGAGTCGCCTCTGCCATATGATTCATTCCATTCCATTTATCGTCAAATTCAAGGCTTCGTAGTGCCGGTAGGCAATAGAGAATCGAAAAATTTGCCGGCTGAAGTGGTGGCTTTGGATGTCGCCTGGCCGACTTTATCAGCAGCGTTATTCAGAGAAGTCCCGACCTTTTGCGAGGTCGAACTGACCTGCGAAGTCACAGACTTTTTGGCACTTGTTGCCAGCTCTGAGGCTGTCTGCTGCGTCTTCCGGGCTTCGGAAGTGACCTTATCCTGAATCTGTGCGGACTGGTTTTGGATCTGGGCCCGGGTCTCTTCCACCGATTTCTGGGTCTGATTCTGCAACTGGTTGGCCGTTTCTTTCACGCTCGACTGGGTTTGATCCACCCGCTGTTGAAACCGGTCCTGCAAATTATTGAATTTCTGCTGCAACTCAGGGTTATCAATCTCAGGCTTGAATGATGCCTGGCCCACAGCGCTGTCGGTTTTCACGTTCTCAGCCACTTTGCTGACCTCAGCAACACCTGGCAAGCCCACAGCTTCATAGGCTGTTGCTGGAGGTTTCGATGCAGTTGTCAAGGCAGGCTCAAGCCCCTTGTTGCCATTCAGGCAGCTGCATCCAGCGACCGCCAAAATGACGGAACAACTGAATACTGAAAACATTTCTTCGAAGTGTGCTGGTCGTACTCTCATTGGACTCTTGGGCCTCCATGCCCCGCCTTTTTTTTCGAAATCGATCGATCGGCTTAAGTGTTTGAGCGGTCCTGTGTTCACCGATTCCCAGTGTCTGTTGGGATGCATCTTCTCCAAATCCCCTGAACCGTCAATCTCAGTTTTTGAACTTTTCTCAAAGCCCTGAATTTCATATAAAGGATGCACGACTCCAGAAATCGCCGATTCGCTACCGAGACAATCAGAAATAAAAAAAGTGACCGACCAACCACCCTTAGAAGTAAACACTGTCGACCTTTCCGTAACTCTAGGTCGACTGACCCTCAAAAATCCGATCCTCGTCGCTTCCGGCACGTTTGGTTACGCCCGTGAGATGCTTCCATTTGTGAATCTGGCGGATCTGGGTGGAATTGTCCCCAAAACAGTGACCGATCAGCCTAGGGCAGGCAACCCGACCCCACGGATCGTCGAAACTGCCTCAGGGATGCTCAACGCCATCGGCCTGGACAACGATGGACTCGACTACTTTCTGGCCAATCACCTGCCCTGGCTTCGCACGGTTGGAACCTCGATTTTTGTAAACATCGCTGGCGAAGATATCGACCAGTTCGTCGAAATGGCGGCGAAGGTTGGCAGAGAGCCCGGAGTGGCTGCTCTGGAATTGAACGTTTCATGTCCTAATGTCAGTCATGGGCTTGACCTGGGTGTTGATCCCACTCTGATTCGATCACTGGTGGAACGGGTTCGATATGTCTGCCCTCATCCAATTGTCGCCAAACTGACCCCCAACGTGACCGACATTGTGGGAACCGCCAGGGCCGCTTATGAAGGTGGTGCAGATGCCGTAAGTCTGGTCAATACGTTCAAAGGCATGGCGGTAAATTGGCGCAAACGCAAACCCATTCTGGCCAACGATATCGGCGGCCTTTCCGGGCCAGCCATCAAGCCACTGGCCCTGCGTATGGTGTGGGATGTGAGCCGGGCTTTGCCCAAATTGCCCATCATCGGTATCGGTGGGATCAGTTCGATGAACGATGTCTTTGAATTTCTGGTGGCAGGCGCCTCTGCTGTACAGATCGGGACCGCTACATTTGCCGACCCGAGCGTGAGCGGCCGACTCGTCGAACAACTGCGTGAGACACTGCTCAGCGAAGGGCTCCAAAGTGTTCGCGAGCTCATCGGAACACTCAAGTCCAATAAATCGTAAGCTCTTTGAAAACAATCGTTAACGCACTACAGATGCCCGACCGATGCGAACCCGAACATCGGCGGCCCTGTGAACAATCGCCGTCTCTTGAGCAGACGGAGTCGGTAGGCCCGCCGCTGTGATCAGCCACGGCTCGCAGGCCAGCAACCGGCCCGGCGCGATGCGATAAGGCTCATGATTGACAAAGGCTTGAAGAAGCTGGCCACGACGCTTTGCATATAACGCATATCGTTCCACCAGAAAGTGTTCGAGCGTGTCTGGTTTTGCGGCTTCAAGCGATTCGTTAGCAAACTCAGCCTGAACCAGCGAACTCACAGGAGCAGGTTTGGGCCAATGCCGATGGCTCCCAGCTGCATAAGTAAGATGGCCATTTTCTTGAATCGACTTTTTCAGCCACATACTGGCCTTGAAGTAAGGCAGGCCATAACCGAGTCGGGCAAGGATCACAGCGAGCGTGTTTTCAGCTTCCAGGCTGAAGAACCAGACAGAGGGAGCTGGGTCACCCTGGCGATTCCGGTGTTTTACGTAAGTACGAACATTAGTTTCAAGCGTTCTGGACAAACCAGGCAATGCAGGCAGATAAACCGGCCTGATACCGGTCATGCGGAACGGTACCAATCCGACATAAGCCTTTCCTTCGTAGAGGTCTGGCTCGAGTTCAGGGGGTAGTAACGAGGCCAATGCATCCGGGTCCACTGACCAATGTACGAAGACGAGGTCAGCCCATGTCTGCCAGTAAATTTGGTGGAACTTTTTGTCGCTCGTTGGCCTTAAAGACATGGTGTACACCTTGTTTGGGTCGCATGGCCGGATTGAGACTCAGGAACTTGGCTGGAATTGGCTCAACCGTTACAGCCGTCACGTCCGATACAGTAGCAAGAATCACTCGAATCGGCACGCCGGTTTTTGTGATCTTCTGAAGTCTTCCTGTCAGTCGAATCTGATTCGACGAGTTGAGGTATTACGGTTATGGCATCGGTCACCGGCTCGCGGCCACTCTCCGACACCACAACGGCGTCACCCAAAATCGAAACCGTTCGTACCACCCGCTCTGCGACGGTTGTGATGCCAGAATCGGCAGCAATCACAGCATTGAAGGAAGAGAACGAAAGGCTTCGATGGCAAGTGAGGGAGCTTCAGAGAGTGAGCAGTCTGGGGGTTCTGGCAGGCAGTGTCTGCCACGAGCTGAACAACGCTCTGACTCCGATCCTGAGCTACGCCAAAATGGGGCACCGGTCCACTGACCCGGAATTTCGCACAAAATCGCTTGAGAAGATTCTCAATGCAGCTCAGCGTGCCACCACAATCACCACAGGCATGCTCGGTCTGGCCAGACCAAACCTGAATCAGAAGTCTCTCGCAGATCTTGCCAGACTGACAGAAGAGACTTTGATGCTGACGGCCAAAGACCTTGAGAAGCACCGAGTGGAGCTTGTCCTGACAGTCCGCAGCCGGCCTCAGGCCAAGGTCTGTCCGCCTCAGATCCAGCAAGTTCTGTTGAATCTGATCATCAATGCACGTCAGGCGATGGGTGCTCAGGGGCACGGCCGACTTTTGGTCAATGTGGGCACGGACAGCACCGGCAAATGGGCTGAAGTGGCCATTACCGATAGCGGACCAGGCATGGAGCCCGCCGTTTTGAAGCGGATTTTCGAGCCATTCTTTACCACAAAACCGCCGGGCGACGAAAGTGGCTTGGGTGGCACAGGACTCGGCTTGCCAGTTTGCAGAGATATTATTGAAGCCCACCAAGGGCGATTACGGGTTGAGTCAAAGCCCGGTCAAGGCGCAACTTTTACGCTCAGGTTCCCACGAGAGGCCGATATCCCTGCCCCTGTCGCTGGCAAGCCCTCCATATCTCCTGCGAAAAATTGAACCGCTGTGATAGAGCCGCATCTGGGCGATCCAACACCATTTGCGGTATAATCAAGACATGCCAGATCAATTGAAATTCAGGCCAGTCTGAGCAAGTACAATCGCTCAGGCAATGGCCTGTATCCTTTGAGCGAGTCCTTTAGACATGGGCGAGTCTTCCGCACAGAGTGAACCGCGTCGGAAAATATCCAAGCAACGGCGCAGGCTCTTCAGCCTACTCCTGCTCCTTGGTTTAAGCCTTTTCCAGGAACTGGCATTTCGGATCGTCTTTCCGATCCCTGAAACGACTCGATTCAACCGGATCCGATATCAACTTCTGGCTGAAGCCGATCCACGGTTTCAACCGCTAATGAAGCGTGGTCTCGTATATGACAAGATCTTGTTCGAGAGTTCGCCAGACGGCTGGAAACACGTCCACCGACTGAACCGGTTTGGGTTCCGCGAAGGCGATTTTTCGATCACTCCGCCAACATCCAAAAAACGCGTACTGGTCGTAGGCGATAGCGTGACGGAAGGTCAGGGAGCATCCGTAAATGAAACGATCCCTGCGGAATTGGGGAAATTGCTTGGCAATGGCTACGAAGTCTTGAATTTAGGCGTGGTGGCGGCTTCACTCGATAAAGTCACTCAGCTTGCCTGCGATTCCACAGCCTTATTAAAGCCAGAAACGCTCGTTTTTGTACTGAATGCGAACGACGTCGTCGCACCACCCTCCGTTCCTCAATCCACTGCGATGAATGATGTGCTTTATGCAACTCGTAAAACTTTGCAGGACGTTTCTTTAAATGAGTCCAGCTTCATCCTTCCACGATTATTTGTCATCATGAAACGAGTCCTCAGCAACGAGCCGGTTTATTCGCGATTTTTCACCAAAACCATCCGCTATTTTGCGCCAACACCAGACTCCACAAATCCGTTTAAAACCGGTACCCCACCCATGCAGGGATTGAAACCGGAGTTGGAGGCTGCCATGCGGGCTGGCCAGTTAAACCCGTGGCTGATCCAGCAATCCACATCCATGCCCAGCATCATTCGGTTTGACTTGTCAGTGACTGGATCTCCGGCACCACATTTGCGCAGGATCCAGGAACTTTGCCAGAATCTGGGTGTTAAACTGATCATTGCATATATTCCATTTCATGCAACCGTTCATGCCCGATATGCTCAGGCGATGGTGGAACTGACCACTCCGGAACCGATTGCAAATGGCTTGAGTTCAGAACTGGCATTTAAATCACAGGCACCGCAATTAAAGAATATCTGCGATCTCATGAAAATAGAATTCATGGACACCACCCCTGCCCTTTCCGCCAAAGAGGCCAGGGATCAGCCCCAATTCTGGGCCTATGACAGTCATCCCAGGCCAGCAGGTTATGCCACAATCGCCGAAGAGATTGCCAAGGCATTCGTGAAATAATGCCTTGGAATTTTTCGCCCATCGAGAATCATTTTGAATGCGATGGTTTTGGCTGCCACGAACCGTGCATAGCGCAAGAATTCGAAGGGACACTGGTGATCGGATAAGCCGCCTGACCATCGGCTTTGGCCACATAAAGCTGCATGATTCCGCTTCGGTTTGATCCAAACAGAATCCAGTTTCCATCAGGTGAAACCGAGGGATGATAGTGCTTTGTGCCCGGCTCGGAATGTGTCAGCTGCTCCGGTTCACCAGTAGGCGAAACACGCATCAATTCAATGCTTTCACCCACTTTAGCCGTATAGTAAACATATTTGCCGGTCGGCGACCAAACGGGTACATCACTGCTTTCACTGTGAAAGTCAGGCGTTTTCAACCGCTCAATCACACCACGATAACCACCACGGTCAGCCAGTTTGCGGAGGCCTGTTCCATCACTCTTCACAATGTAAGGGTGACAGTTGTAGTGCTCTCCTGACACAAAGATCAGCCATTGACCATCCGGCGACCAACTTGGTGCAAAGTTAAATGAATGGCCTGTTTCTATTTTAATTTTGCCAGACCCATCGGTATTGGAAATATAAATCTGGTAGTTTTCGTGGTAGCTGATCCGTTTGCCGTTGGGCGATGCGCTATATCCGTAAGCGAAGCCTTCGCCTTTGCCAGAAACGTCGCGCTTGTTGTGTCCATCCATATCCATCACAAATGGCTTTGAAATACCTTTGATCAAGGGCGTAAATCCTAACCCAGCCCCATTTGGTAGAAAAAACAGGCCTGTATTGTAGATACTGACACGATCAATCTCTGTCAGGTTCGTCACTTTACCTGTGGCTACATCCAACAGACACGAATCGGCCAGCCAACCTTCCGTCATTCGAAATGTCTTATGCTCGCGTTCCCAGGCGGCATTTTCCGGACTTTCCCAAAGTGCCAGGATAACTGCCTTTTTGCCATCGGGCGACCAACCTGCAAATTGATTCCAGCTGTTTGGCTTTTTCGTAAGCTCTTCTGCTACCAAACGCCGGCCCGTTCCGTTGGCATTGACGATACAAGCCCGGCTCGTGATCCAGTTCGCAAACTGACCATCAGGAATATCATTACGGCTTTCCGTATAACCGATCAGATAATCTGGCTTTAATTCTTCGGCCTTGACACCAAGTGCTAAAATGCAACCAAGAATTGCAAATTTCAATAGATTCAGAGTTTGATTCATGGGATTGTCCAATTGGATTGAGAAAGATTCAGGCAAACAGTTCGCGGATCGGATTCCCACGATAGACTCGATACGGACGCCCTGAAGTATCTTGAAATTCACTGTCGGGACCGATCCCCAGACAGTGAAATATGGTCGCAGCAAGATCTTCTGGTGTATAGGCTTGTGTCAGAGGTAAACCGCCCTGAGAGTCTGTCCTGCCGATGATCCGGCCAGGCTCGATACCACCACCGGCGAAAAAGCAAGGAAAGACATCGCCCCAGTGGTGCCGGCCCGGCGTAAAAGGCTCGCCCGACGCGTTATTTCCATTCGGGCTGATCGGATAAATTCGCGGAGTTCTGCCCATCTCGCCACACATGACCACCAGAGTTTCATCCAGCAGGCCGCGCTGGGAGAGATCGTCGAGAAATCCGCTCAGGCAATGGTCGATCGAGGGTAAAAGCCGGCGTTTCAGGTCGCGAAACGCATTTTGGTGGGTATCCCAGCCGCGCAGATTCACCTGCACCATGCGGACTCCGGATTCGATCAGTCTGCGAGCCACCAGAAAGCCTTGGCCCCACTCCTCGCGACCATATAAATCACGCGTTTTGTCTGACTCCTGAGTCAGGTCAAACGGATTCTGGCGACCGGTACGCGATGCCGCCAAAAATCGCATGGCCTGATGCCTGTGAGCATCCCAGGCATTCAGATTTCCAGAGGCTAGATTCTGATCCAGATTCCGCTGAAACTGATCAATCTTGCGGAACAAGTTGGTCCGATTTTCGAGCCCTGAAACGGAGAACCCTTCAGAAAGCCCAAAATCGGGCAGGTGGAAGTCGGGCTTGCGACAACTCGAATTATCCCACCAGGCCAGAGGACCAGGCCCGGGGGCTCGCTTGAGGTCGTTAGGGTCATCGTGGCTAAAGCAATTCGGGCACGATCCAGCAGCATCTTTTGCATGACAGGTGCAGGCCAGATCGAGCCCTAGCCGATCGTATTTAGGCCCCAAAAGGCCCGACTCCCGGCCTGGATAGGTCATCAGATTGGCTCTCGGAATCTCGATCATGGCCGGGAGGGCCACAGATGGTTCCGTTGGGGCTGCATAGCTGATCATGGATCCAATCGACGGCCAGCTGAATCGGCCTGGCCGAGGCTGAACAATGGAGGCATTCGTATCGCCGGGCGGTAAAGCGGTGGTTCCCGTATGAAGTAGATAAGAGCAGCTGTTGTGCTCATTCCGGAACTCACGTCCAGCGACATGGTGCATCGTTCGGACGATGGAAAATTGGTCGGAACGACTGGCAAGTCTGGGCAGATATTCGCAAAAGACCTCGCCTGGAACACGCGACTGCGTCACTCCATAATCACCACGAATGGTGTCGGGGGCGTGCGGTTTCGGGTCGAAAGTCTCATGCTGCGATGGGCCGCCGGACTGAAAAATAAAAACGACGGATTTCGCCTTACCCTTTGGGGTAACGCCGTTTGCCCTGACATGCGATTCCAACCGCAGAAGATCGCTCAGCCCCATTCCGATCAGGCTCATTCCGCCGACCTGCAACAGGCCCCGGCGCGAGATCAGTGGATGATCCTCTGTGCGGCAACCGTTGGGTGAAGGACGATGGGGATGAAGCATGACGATGATCCAGAAGGCGAGTTCCATAAGGAGAGATCCTTATTAGATATCACCTTGGACCATCAAGCAAGGTCTATCCACTTATAAACTTACAATCACCACGAAACGGGAATTTCAGAAAGTTTCTCAGCCAGCGATGATTTTTATCAGGGCGTATTCAGTGGCTGAACTGGTGGAGACAGAGAAAGTGGAGCTTCCAAAGCTGGTGCAGGAGGCACCGGGTTTGAGAATGGGCTTGGGCCTGAAGGGATTGCTGGCGATGGACTTGAATTCTTCCTGATCTGAGCTCTTGAAATCGGTGGAGATGCGCCAGGTAAGGGTGGCGATGGAGGCTGAGCCAGCGGATCTCGAGCCCCTGCGGATGCTCCCTTACCGATCAGTGTCTGAGCGGGTGTCACGATGGCGACTTTCTCGACCAGTCGCTGATATGCGGTTTTTGCAGCGGCTCGAACCTCTGGTGATTTATCGAATTGCGACGTTTTTTCAAGATATTCCAAAGCCGTTGTATCGCCAATTTCAGCCAGCGACCAAGCAGCTGTTTTGCGAACGCTAGAGTCTTTATCGTTGCGAAGCCGGTCCATCAGAGGGCCGATCGCTTGTGTCGCCTTTTGCCGGCCAAGCAGAATGGCACCGTCTCGCCGGGTGGAGGCCCAGTGGCTGTTGAGCATCTTGAGAGCTGATCCGATCGCATCACTTGGTGGTGTATGCACTTGGACCACTGTGGAAGGGATCTGCTGGGTGATGATTGGAGTGGGCTGAGTGACGATCACAGTGGATGGTGGAGGCGGGCTGGAGGCTGCCGAACCGACAAGCAATCCGGCTCCAAAACCCAAGGCTGAGGCGGCAAGGCCAGAGCCATTATTTTCGTAATGATTGATGACCACAGGCCCACGTGGAGGGCCTGGACGAAACTGCGGAGGCCGGTTACGGGGCGGCTGTGCTTGTGCTCCAGTTTGGGCCATTGCCATGAGGATGACAGCACAACTTGGATAAAACGCAATTTTCTGAAGCATGATCCACCCCCGGCATCCATGCCGACTGAACGGAAAATGACCTGTGTCATCAAAATGGGATTCGCCCAAGCATTACACCAAGATCCCGAAATCGGTCAAGTTCGGAACGGGTCAAACTGTAAAACCGCCCTTGTCAGAAATCGCAAAAAGCGATAAACAGTCACTTAATCGAGATTCGGCTCCGATGGAATGATTCCGTTCAAGCCGATCAAATTGAGTGTGAGATGGTGTGCGGGCAGGGAGGCTTGCGAACCATGACTGGCGATGAATCAAGACGACAATGGATCACCCGGCTCGCCCAATGTTTCATAGCAGGCGGAGTTTCGGCGCATTCCGGCTGCTCAATCGCTAAGCGGTTTCACAACGACATTCCGGTACCCAATCCGCTTGTGGTTCCGTCGATTGATTTTGAAACTATCTGGAACACGACCATCGCTGTTCTGGATGAATACTTTGACATTGCAACAGAAAATCGCCAGCAGAGACGCATCGTGACCCAGCCAAAGGTGGGTGGAACGGTGCTGGAGCCTTGGAATCAGGACTCTGGCGACTTCTATGAGCGAGTGGAATCCACGCTTCAAACCATTCGCCGGTATGCGATTGTGACCATCGAGCCAGACCCGACCGGCATGGGCCAGGCCGTGCGTGTGGAAGTCTTTAAAGAGCTTGAGGATATGGTTCGTCCTGAACGTGCACCAGCCGGCCGGGCGATTTTCTCAAACGAATTTCCGGTCAATCGCTCGCGCGAAGTCGTTGGGCCTGTGGATTTGCCACAAGGCTGGATTCCCCGGGGTCGCGATTTAATTGTCGAGCAGTCGATTCTTCGCCGGCTTCAACGGAAATTATTGCTGTAAAGCACCATCAAACAAAACCAGGGATAGGTCAAAATTGACCCATCCCTCTTGGTTATATTGATTTAGATCCTGACAGGAGTCCATCACACACGCAGGTGGGCTGGCCAGATCGCTGTACCGTAGATTGCCGTGGAACCGAGTTCTTCTTCAATGCGAAGAAGCTGGTTGTATTTGGCCACGCGATCCGATCGGCTGGCGGAGCCGGTCTTGATCTGACCACAATTGGTGCCGACAGCGATGTCTGCAATCGTGGAATCTTCCGTCTCGCCCGATCGGTGCGAAAGTACGGCTGTATAGCCATTGCGCTGAGCCATTTGAACGGCTTCGAGCGTTTCGGTCAGGGTGCCAATCTGGTTTACCTTCACCAAAATGCTGTTACATGCACTCTTGGTAATGCCTTCAGCCAGACGAACAGGGTTTGTTACGAAGAAGTCGTCGCCCACGATCTGAACTTTGTCGCCCAGACGCTTGGTGATCTCAATGTAACCGGCCCAGTCGTCTTGATCCAATGGATCTTCAATCGAAACAATCGGATATTTTTCTGACCAGCCTGCGAACAGGTCGATCATGTCCGATGCGCTGAAGAGTTTATCTGGGTTGGACTTCCAGAACTTATAGCCCTTCTTGCCACCTTCGTCAAAAAGCTCGGAGCTGGCACAGTCGAGGGCAATCGCGAAGTCAGCACTTCGGCCGGCCTTGTAGCCAGCCTTGTCGATCGACTCCATGATGTACTTCAGGGCTTCTTCGTTATCCAGGTTCGGAGCGAATCCACCTTCGTCACCCACAGCCGTGTTGTGACCAGCCTTTTTCAAAACGCCCTTGAGCGTATGAAAAACTTCGGCGACCTGGCGAATGCCTTCTGAGAAGCTCTTGGCGCCCACGGGCATGACCATGAACTCCTGGAAGTCGATTTTGTTGTCGGCGTGCTTTCCACCGTTGATGATGTTGGCCATCGGCACGGGCAGAACGCGGGCGTTCGGGCCGCCCAGATATTTGAACAAAGAAATTCCGGTCGCCTGAGCAGCTGCCTTTGCTGCGGCAAGACTGATACCGAGAATGGCATTCGCGCCGAGTCGAGCTTTGTTTGGTGTGCCGTCGGCAGCGATCATTGCTGCATCAAGCCCGGCCTGATCGGTGGCATTGCGACCAATCACAACACGTGCCAGTTCGCCATTGACGTGCTCAACAGCCTTCAAAACACCTTTGCCCAAGTATTTCGTTTTGTCAGAGTCGCGCATTTCGACGGCTTCATAAGCGCCTGTTGAGGCTCCTGAAGGCACGGCGGCACGGCCGATCACACCTGACACAAGTTTCACATCGACTTCCACGGTCGGGTTGCCACGGCTGTCGAGAATTTGACGACCACGCACGGCGGCGATTTTCGTCGAATGATTGATCATCGGTTGCTGTTCCAAATCTCTCACGAACTCGTTCACTGACAACGCTTTGATTTATCCAGTAATGGACATCATCAAAACGCGAGTGCTCACCGGTGGCAACGCGCCAACCAATAACGCACTCATTTCAATGGCATAATGGCCGATCAGGGGCAGTTTCGTCTAGTGGACAACTGGACGAATTCATCCCTTCAGCGAAGAATTACGACGAATATATCAGGCCCGAACGGCCTTGAGCAAGCGGCGGACTGGCCACAAAACCATTCGTACAGGTGCTGTTGCGATTCTACCCGGCAGACCAATCACCACCAGGGCGGAACTGATCACGACCCAACCCGCCAGGAACATTCCCAGATAGCGAGCAGCACCAAAGTTCAAACCTTGTTGCTCAAGCCAAGTTCCAACCGCGGTTTCCAGACCCGCAATCGCACCTCCACCCACAGCTGTTGCCAGTTGGATCCCAGCCGAGGCAAACTGCTTGACAGCGTAATCCGTTGCCTGGCCTGCCATATCGACGAATTCTTCAGGGGCGGCAATAAAGGCAGTCAAAAGTCCGGCAGCGGCCAGCTTTTGCTTGTTTGGAAGGACTGTCTCGGTAAAGAACTTCCAGCCCGGGCGACCTGTCCGGCGAAGCACGTTCACAGACTGAGCACCTTCTGTAGCAAGCACTTCGGCCACGTCATCGCCATAAACGGAGACAGCTGAGAGGCCATCGGCGCCCATGCTGCGGATCATGGTGTCGGCTCGTCCAGGAAACCGGCGGGCCAGAGATTGAGCGGCTTCGCCCATCTGGACCGCCATTTGCTTTTCGACTGGTGTGAATCGAGCAAAGTCTTTGGCCAGATTTTGGTCACCAGCCACCAACTTCTGAAAGCGGGCTTCGAGAAGGGCGTCCGCAGGTTCATCGACCCGACGCGCTGTTCGGCTTAACTCCTGTGACCGACGGGCCAGAACGCCCAATCCATCCTCGCCCAGCTCTGTCGCTTCTTTGGCAAATAAACGAGTGGTTCGGCCTGTTGCCAGCTTTGGATCGGCGGAGCGTACAGAGGCCTGAATCATGTCGTCAAGCCATGACAGGCCACCGGCTTGAGCGGAATTGGTGTTCAGCCCAAATGCCAACAGAGCAAGCACACAAACGCTTTTCAAGAAAGAGTTTGCATGGAAAGGGCTGGTTCGTTTTCGGTGATTTGTCATAGCAGGAAAAAGCCTCCCCGATGGTCGTTTTTGCATAGCAATTGTGCGGTGACTGTTGGACTCTGACTTTACCCGACCAGTGATGAAATATCCTGACATGTTTATCGCTTCAGCCCTTTTTTAAATCAGGGCTGACTCTCCTGAGGGACAACTGAGCGACGCGAGGCCAGGTGTTCTTCCATCTTCCAATAAGCGGCCAGACCAACTCCGGCTTGTCCGCTCTCAAAGGCAAGATACTTCAGGCCTCGCTCTGGAGGAACTCGCATGAGAAGTTCCCGGCCGTCTTTCATAAACCGCAGAGGTTCGAAACGGCTCAGCGTCACTCCAGCTTTCCGAGCCAGAGGACGAACAATTTCTTCAACCTGACTTAACGTCATACGATTCATTGCGTTAGGCATCTGCTTCAGGACTTTTTGCAAGCCACCGGCTGATCTCACGGCCCACCACTGATTTGCTCGCCTGGCCGTGCTTGCAGTCACTTGTTCACCTGCTTGGAGCCCCGCTTTAACGCTTCTATCCAGAACGGATTCTGCACCTTCGCGGGCCGCAGTTTTACCAAGCGTTTTCACTTGGCCACGAGTCATTTCAGCTGCCAGAACACCCTCTGGCTGGATGGCGAAAAGGCTCATCACATCGGCCACCACAAATGCCCCGTCCATCAAAGCCCATGACCACTCGCCGGAAGTCGGCCTGTAGCCTTTGGTGAGAACGTTTGCAAGGTGGGTCAGATCATATAGTGGAAGGAATTCAACGGCACTGATGTTTGTTTTCTGAATTTGAGCAACCCGTGCAAGTCCATCATCATGAATGATTTGAATGGTGGCCTGGCCACTGTCGCCTGAAAGGCTCATCACACCCAGAGCGAGCGATTCGGTGGTCGATCGGCTGGCCTTGTCGCGTAACTTTGCAACCAGTTCAGGGCTCAAATCACTTTGAGCGATTGGAAGGATGATGGCTGATCCATGTCGTCTGAGAATTTCCCGAAACTGCGTGTCAGACGCATATTTCTCAAGCATCACAGCCGCAGTCAGGCCATGGTCGGCTAACGCTTCCACCGCTTTTTCACGCAAATCTTTATCGGAGTAGTCCTGATAAACCACCTCAGCAGCGTCGGCCCCTGTGGACTTGATCGCCGCTTCACCACGTTCGCCAAACTCGAGCGTCAATTTCAAAGCGTTCGGATGATCAGCCACTTTCGCAAGCAGCCCAGCTGCGGAAAGATGACGCAGATGCGACGCCACTGACTCGGCAGAATGGTTGCGGAGATATTCCGTTGTGTCATCCGCAGAGACATGGAGTGCGATCAGGGAGTCGTCCAGAAGCTGCTCCTGATCAAGGCTTTCAATCACATCTCCGAACAGGCTCATCACCATCAGTCCCTCGGGGCCCCGATGTCGCAGAGACTCAAGTGCCCATTTCGGGTGCTTCTCCAGAGTTTCAATCACTTTACGTAAGGAGTAAGATCCTTCTCTGAGACTGACCAGTTGCAGACCAATGAGTGCATCCTGCAAGTCTTTCGGGTCACTTGACATACGCTCTACCAAGCCAGAGATCGCCTCAGGTTCGGTCATCATCAATGGCAAAATTTCAGGAGTCTTTTGAACAATCGCCCGCTGGCTTGGCGAGAGCCGTTCAAGTTCAGCGATCCAAAGGGCACGGTCGCCGTCATCAGCCCGCTTCAGGCTGAGGTAATCGCGCCATGTCAGGAGAATTCTGGCGGCTGCCTGATCATCTACTAGTTCACACAGGCGTCGAAATTCGCGAGGATGTTTCTCATAAAGGTAGACAGCTTCCAAGTCAAGTGTGTCGAGCAGTTTCAGGCCACGCAGGCCATCGGTACTTTCGAGGTTGATCGCCGTCTGGGCGTATTTATTCAAGACCCGCTGGACCATCTCAAATTCTTTGGAATCTTGTCGATAACGATCAAGAACCTGATTTTTATGGTCTTGAAATGACTGGCCGATGGACGGCCCGGAATCTGTAATTTTGTCGAGGACGACTGGCTTGGTTTTGGCGGCCAGCTTAATAAAAACGGCAGAGCCGATGAAAAGGCACAGCAAGGCCAGGGTTTGTCTTGTACCTTTCGACATGCCGCCCGCAACTTTCTACGGACGGAAACTGCCAAACCAACTGGCAATTTCCTGGTCAGACTGGCTCACTTCAAACCATGATTCGCCGCAAAGCATGGTATCTCTAAAATCCAGCACCGCAATATTGTTCCGTACAGTCGCCTTCCCGTCAACTGAAACCTGCCCGAAGTTGACCAGATAATAGGACGATCTTTCTGGATTTCCGGTCTGGCTTGTTCAAGGCACGCATCTTCTCGGCTTGGGGTTGTGATCTGACATCCAAACTTACAACAATGATTAGATAAGATTGTGTTCCATATGGCATGACCAGTAAATCCCAAATAGATGGAGTGCAGCGAACATGACCAGACAATCCGGCTTGAGCATTCTGGGTGACGAAGGTCCTGGCTTGGTTCGCACTAAAATCGTTGCAACCATTGGTCCTGCATGTCGCGACTATGAATCGATCCGCAGACTGGCCATGGCCGGTGTCGACCTGTTTCGTTTGAATTTTTCGCATGGAACTCATGCCGAACATGCGGAAGTCTGGCAAAAGATCCAAGACGTAAGACGTGACTCCCAAAAGTCTATCGCGATATTGATGGACCTCTCGGGACCAAAAATCCGACTCGGTAAAATCGTCCCTGATGATGGGGTTCTGGAATGCCCGGTGGATGGTCTCTTTGAAATGTCGATGGGCGAGTCTGTCGATTTTAACGCCCCGGCGGATCCAAAACTGGGGCGATTGGTCTGCCCTGTCGACGAGCTTTTTGAAGACCTGGAGGTCGGCCAACGGGTTCTATTCGCTGATGGGATCCTGACCATGACCGTGGTGGAATCGTGGCCGGGTCAGCGACGGGCCATTCTGCGAAACATGATTTCCGGACGTCTCCGAAACCGTCAAGGGATCAATCTGCCAGGCGGTGGAGGCCGCATTAAAGCACTTACAAATAAGGATTTAGAAGATCTCAACTGGGCGATCAAACATCCCGTTTCGTTTATTGCACTCTCGTTTGTGAGACAGGCTTCAGATGTGCGTCAGTTGCGTCAGGAACTGGAGAGCCGGGGCATCGACTCGCGGATCATCGCCAAGATTGAAAAGCCGGCTGCTCTGGTCAATCTCGACTCAATTCTGGAGGAAGTGGATGCACTCATGGTGGCGCGTGGCGATTTAGGCGTGGAACTTGACGTGGCTCAGGTTCCAGCGGCTCAAAAGCGGATCATCGCCAAGGCCTCAAGGGCTGGTCTGCCTGTGATCACGGCAACGCAAATGCTTGCCAGTATGGAAACTTCTACGATTCCAACCCGCGCTGAAGCCGCGGATGTTTTCAATGCAGTGCTGGACGGTACCGACGCCGTCATGCTTTCAGGCGAGACCGCCGTTGGCCGCGACCCTGTGCTGGCCGTACGCACGATGAGCCAGATAGTGCTACAGGCTGAGACTTTCTCGCTGACTGATCCGGTCAGTAATCGACGATTTGAAAATTCGAACATGCGGACGACAGACTGGGCCCGCGTCACTCCGATCACAGCGGCCATGGTCTACACCGTTGCAGAACTGGTCCGTCAGATTCAGCCAAAGCTGGTTGTGGCTGTGACCCGGACAGGCCGTGCAGCGTTCGCTTTGAGCAAGGTTCGACTCCCAGTGCCCATCGTGGCTCTTTCAGATAACCCCTCTGCCATAAATGCGTTAGCCCTTGCATGGGGTGTTGAGCCTCTGGCTCTTGAGCATTTTGGCGAACCGGACGAAAACTTGAAAGTGGCACTTGACTGGGCCATGGCCCGCAATTTGATAGAACCGGGCGATCGGGTCGTGCATCTGCGTGGAGCGATCGCCAACAAGCCCGGCCACAACGCACTTTACATCCACGAAGTTGGCGCCAGAACCTGATCTTTTCTGGTTTAAGATTCTGGCACCACCAGGCGTCACAATCAAACCAGCGTTTCCAAAAGGCCCTGCATTTCTCCAGCAGCGTGGCTTTCGCCAGCCTTGCGCGCTTTCTGTATTCCCAATTCCAGCCAATATCGAGCGTGTTCCAATTCGTCTGTTTCCGCAAACGATTGCCCCAGTTGCTGATAAGCTGCAATGCTCTCTTCAGGGTGGTCTGTAATCAATGCCTTCAATCGGTCGCGCCCTTCGTCTGTTGCACGGTCTCGCAAACACTGCATGGCCAAGCCATATCTCAGGAAGCTATCGCGTGGATCTTCCGCCAGGCTGGCTTCCAACGCGAGCCGTTTTGCTGATTTTTCTGTCATCTTAAGTGGATCCTTTATGATCTTCGGGGTTGAGCCTGAGGGTAGGTCATGACACGACCATTGTATATGGTATTCAGGGTTATCCAAACAAAAGATGCTGACTGAGTCGTTGCCAGATCCATGGCACCTGTTCGCCAATGTTAAGATGGGGCGAGTTTTCTTAGTATTCAGAGAAGCCCGGTGATCTCGGTAAATTTCATAGTCTTGGTTGCATAGGCAAGCCCGGCGATCTGCCGATGAGTAAGGGGGACTTGTAGACCAAAGCGATTCACAAGTGACAGGTCGAAGGATTAGCTCCGGATGGAGACTCCTACGACTGGTGAATGGCTCAAGGGCTTCGAAAAACCAACCCGGCGGATGGGGCCGTGATTCGTCACTCTGGCGAACTGCGGATACGACCGACAGCAGTCATTGTCCAGATTTTATGAATCTGGGTGGTTGATTCCCTGGTCGTAGTTGTTTAGCGAGTCCGTCATGGAGGACTCTCGATCGTGATGTCCGAATGGATTTCTCAAACATCGTTCCGGTCTTTCGATGGATTCGTCCGTCGAGCGATTCCGGTCATATTACTGGCGACTTGCATCGCCGGATCTGGCGTGAGCCCCACCTGGGCCAAGGGCATAGCACCGACCCGCCGTACGGCTGTGGTCGATGCAGTTGCCAAGATCCAGCCGGCCGTTGTCTCGATTGCCAGCGAGAAGCTGTCGGCGTCAAACGCCAGATGGCCGATCTCTCCTGACGAAAGCGCAAAAGCTCGCGTTAGTGGAATGGGTACAGGCGTGATTGTGGATGGTCGTGGATTTATCCTCACCAATCACCACGTTGTTGATCGGGTGGAAGGGATCGAAGTTCGTCTCAGCGACGGCACCATGCTTCCTGCCCGTGTCATTCAGTCTGACCCTGTCATGGATCTTGCCCTGATCAAGGTGGATTCCACCAAACCGCTGGCTGAAGCTGTAGTTGGAACTTCGTCAGACCTTATGGTCGGCGAGGATGTGATCACCGTAGGCAATGCCTTTGGTTATGAAAACACGGTCTCTGTTGGGATTGTCAGTGCCTTGGGCCGAAACGTAACACTTTCGGACGATCAGGTCTATCGAAATCTGATCCAAACCGATGCCTGTATCAACCCCGGCAATTCAGGTGGTCCACTGGTCAATATCCGAGGCGAACTGATCGGCATCAACGTGGCGGTTCGGGCGGGTGCTCAAGGCATCGGTTTCGCTCTTCCCATAGATGATGTCCTGAGATCGGCAGCCGAGATGATGTCCACCCGCCGGATCTCTGCCACCTGGCACGGACTTGCTACGGAAACCCGTGTTGGCGAGGAACGGCCCCGACTGTTCGTCAGTCAGGTTCAATCCACCAGTCCAGGTGAAACAGCCGGTATCAAATCAGGCGATGAGATCATCAAAATCGGTCGGATTGATGCCCGAAATCCTCTTGATGTTGAACGTGCCTTGATGGAATCACGAGTTGACGCCCCTGTTCCAGTCGTTGTCAAGCGTGGTGGACAGGAAAAAACCGTTCAGCTTGCTGTTCGATCCCTTTCCCGTGCCCAGCCTGATGCCGGGGATCAGATCTGGTGGCTGCTGGGTGTCAAAACCCGCCCTGTCAGTCCTGCGACCGTGGCTACGGTGAGTCCTGATCTTCACGGTGGACTTTATGTTTCAGACGTGCTTCCAGGAAGCTCCGCAGATCGTGCTTCGATCCAGCCTGGAGATATCCTGATCGGGCTCTCTTTGGGTGAGCGTCACTGGGAAACGATTCTTCCGGATAATGTCCTGCACATTCTCAAACAACCGCAAGTATCGAATGCCCAGCAGCTTACCTATTTCATTGTGCGGTCAAACAAACTTTATCATGGTTTGATGACCATCGCAACCGCACCTGAAACCACCTTGCGGCGATGAAATCGAACGAATCTGATCTGACGTGCGATGCGCGGATATTGCAATCCGCCTTGCACGTGGATCAAATTCTTTCATGACAGAAATATGGCCGGTTTAATTGGGAGTCCAGGATGGACGATCGGAGCCAGGATTGGCATCAGATTCTTCAGGATCGATCTCGTCCATGGACTCAGGACCATCTCAAATGAAACCATCTCGCCAATTTCGACCGACACTCAATCAAACCGACCTTCTTGAAGATCGCAGAGTGCTCTCAACTCTCCACCCTTATTATCGCCAACGGCTGCCGATTTATCAGCCATTGCAAACACAAGTCTTAACCACCCCCACTCTGCCGAAAATTCAAACGGCTGGTGTTCGGACATACGATCTCATTCCACCTCCCGGACAAGTCAATCCCACCGGTACCATTTCGCTCTCTTACAAAGTGGGCGGGGCGACGATTGTTCCATTTGGTTATGCTTACGCAAATGCCCATCCGGGTATGACTCTTGTAAGCGTTTCAGGCATTCCAGCCGGTGGTTCAGGACCAAAATCGCAGGTCATGTCCGTAGGAACACTTGGACAGCGTCAAAGTTTTTATCAGTCTGCTGATGGCGAAATGATACTCACCCCGCCCGGCATGTTCCGGGCTGGTTTTGCCAGCATCGGCGTCACCCCGACCACATATGACAGCGGAACGGGTGTGACATCGAGTCAGCCCGGCGAATTGCGAATTTTAAATGTGGTCGGTTCACCCGTCATGATTATTCGCGATGCAAATCTTGTCAGTGGCCCGACCGGCCTGACATGGCTTGATAAAGGCAATACAGCCAGTCTGTTTATCTCAAACAGCATTAATGGAGTCGTCAGCCGCTTCGATTTCAAGATCTTCCAGCGCGGAATTCCATCCATCCGATTAACCAAGGCCACTCAGATCGGTGGTGGATATGCAACCGCCGGTTCTGCGACCACCGAACTACAAGGCCCTTCAGGGCTGAGTTATGACAATGTCACAGACACTCTCTATGTGGCTTCCAGTCTCAACAACTCAGTTTACGCCATTGATAGAGCCAGCAGGGTGAGAAATCTTGGTGGGACAGGTCGGGTGGTTGTCAACAACAGCCCGAATCTGACAAGCCCCAAGGGTGTTTCACTTTCACCAAGCCGTACTTTGCTGGTCTCAGGTGATTTGGCCAGCGGCGCAACAGGCTTATCTGAATTCGACCTGAGCGGACGATATATCGGTAGCCTCCCAACAGGAGCGGCCGGCGGTGGTGCATCAAGCGTCACCTGGAATCATTCGCTCTATGGATTCGGGCCAGAAGTGGTCCAGCTTAACGCCAATGACAGCACCATTCAGTTCTTGCCAATTACGCAGAACTGATATTTGCGACTGATATTAAACGCTTTCAATAAGGGCCATTGCGAACATAAAATCGCAGTGGCCGTTATTTTTCAGGATTCTTATTCCATGATCGAATCCATGTTTACAAGATTTTTCATGGGTCGTTCATTTTATTTTTAAACCGTACTGGAGAAAAGTCGTTCGCGAAAATCTTCCTAAAAATGGTATGATTCAGAACGATTTGAAATGACTAATATCGACTATGTCGAATCGTGTGATACCACCATGCTGACTGCTTCAGATCTCGAAAACCTGACTGACCGACTGGCCAAAGCCGATGGGCCTGCTGACATCTGCAATACATGGCCCGATGAAATCTGGGCCATACTCAGTGAATTTCGGGCCTTCCACTGGCTGGTTCCCCAGGAATTCGGCGGCGAGGGATGCGATCGGCTCACTCTGATGCAGCGCTACCTGGCCATCGCTCAAGGCAGCCTGACTGCCGCTTTTATGCTGACCCAGCACGATGCTGCAATTCGGCGAATCATTCCGGCAGTCAGGGTCGATACCAGTGGAGAACCCAATACGGCCGCAAAATGGCTGAGTCGTATTGTTTCAGAAAACTTAACAACCACCGTTGGAATTTCGCAGTTGACCATCTCCATTCGTCGTGGTGAACGGGCCATGGGGGCCACTCCAACCGAAAATGGTGGATATCGGCTCGACGGTTTCATGCCATGGGTCACCGGAGCGGAAAAGGCAGCGGTTTTTGTCACTGGAGGAACCATCGAGGATGGTCGCCAGATCCTTGCGCTGGTGCCTTCAGACCGGCCTGGAGTGATGATTCAACAGCCTGAGCCACTGGCTGCACTCAATGCATCTCGAACGACTGAGGTCATGTGTCAATCCGTTGAAATTCAAGCCGATGAAGTGCTGGCAGGACCGATTGCAAATGTGATTACCTCAAAACAGGCCGGTGGCACAGGTGGTCTGGAAACTTCAGTTTTAGCTTTAGGTCAGTCGCTGGCCGCAATAACATTTCTAAAGCACGAAGATCCAACCAGATTTGATCTGGAAGTGCCTGTAGAAAGATTGGAAAGTGAATGGACGGCATTAAAATCAGACATTTTTACCATCGTTTCGGGTGATAACATTTCCATCACTCCGGAACAGATTCGCCAGCGGGCCAATGCCCTGGCGAGCCGGTCCACGCAAGCCTGTCTGATTGCACGTCGAGGAAGCGGTTTTCTGCTCACCGACCCAGCCCAGCGGTGGGCCCGTCAAGCCTTGTTTTTTCATGTCTGGAGCTGCCCTAAACCTGTCGCCACGGCTTCGATCCGCGACCTTGCCGGCATGGGCGAATCCACTGGTTGTGGAGTTTTGAATTGACGGGTCAATGAATGCAATCAGAATTGCATTTTCCCAGATTCAATCGACTCACAACATGCTCACTGGGTCCACATCAATTGCCAGCTCCACACTTGATGGCGGCTGAATATCTGGCAAAACAGCATGCAAAACGGTTTGCAAAGCCGCTGCTGTGAGCGATCGGGCCTGCAAATGGTGGCGAAACAGGTTTTTGATCCGTGCCACCGGGGCAGGCGATGGACCCATCACGATCACGGGCCCAGGTGCGTCCGGATCAGGTGCAGGCCGTCCCGCTGCAGCCGCCTCGCGAACCGCCATGGCCTTGGCTTCTGATTCAATTCGGCCAGCCACATCGACCATATATTTGGCCACTGCAGCGTCGTCCACACCTCTGGCAATCAGTCGGGCCATGCGTCCATAGGGTGGTAATGCAAATTGCTCGCGCAGTGGTAGCTCATATTTTGCAAAGCCTAAATAATCGTGTTTGGAGGCCAGCTCAATCGCAGGATGATCAGGGCTGAAAGTCTGCACCAGTACCCGGCCTGGGCGTTCGCCCCGACCTGTTCGGCCAGCCACCTGAGCCAGAAGCTGGAATGTACGTTCCGAGGCTCTGAAGTCTGGCAAATGCAATGCGGTATCGGCGGAAATGACACCAACAAGTGTGACGTTCGGAAAGTCCAGGCCTTTGGCGATCATCTGGGTGCCTAACAGGATCCGAACATCTCCGCTACGAAATGAAGCCAGAATCTGCTCGTGACTATCGGCTCCTCGAGTGGTATCGGAGTCCATCCGTCGGATCGATTCGTTCGGAAACGAGGCCCTGACTTCGCGTTCCAAACGCTCTGTTCCGATGCCTGCATAATGCAATAAACCGGTGCGGCATGATGGGCAACGATCCGGAGGCCGCACTTGATAATCACATGCGTGGCAGACCAGTAACCGCTGATTTTTATGGTGCGTTAATGAAATGTCACAGTTTTCGCATTTAATCACTTCGCCACATTTCGGGCACATGATCACCGTGTGAAATCCACGACGGTTCAGCAGAAGCATGATCTGGCCGTTGTCAGCCAGGGTGCGTCTCATGGCGTCCAGCAAGGCCGGTGAAAGGACGGGCGAAGTATCACCACCGCCCTGCCCCATGGGAGCTGATTTTTCCTGGCGCAAATCAATCAGGTAAACAGCAGGTAACGGGCGATTTTCCACCCGCTTTTGGAGGGAAAGCAATTGAAACTTCTTGGATCGGGCATTACCCCAGCTCTCCAGAGAAGGCGTGGCCGAGCCTAATATGGCCGGAATTCCCAGCAGATGGGCGCGCTTGATGGCCGTATCGCGGGCATGATATCGCGGGACGCTGTCCTGCTTGAACGAGTTTTCATGCTCTTCATCCACCACTATCAGGCCAAGGTTGCGGCAAGGGGCGAAAATGGCTGATCGGGCCCCGACCACCACCTGAATATCTCCATCCACAATCGACGCCCAGTGCCGGTGCCGCTCGGCGTCGCTCATGTGAGAGTGCAGCACGGCCACGCGATCGAACCGACTGCGAAACCGCCTGATTGTTTGAGGTGTCAGGCTGATTTCGGGTACCAGCACGATCGCTTGTCGCCCAAGCGCCACCACCGTCTCCATCGCTGAAAGATAAACTTCGGTTTTGCCACTGCCGGTCACCCCATGCAGCAGGAAGGGGGCAAAGCCTTTGCCGGGTTCGTCGATCCCGCGCTGAATAGCGGATCGAATCTGTTCCAGCACATTTTTCTGTTCAAGCGTAAGAGCTTCAGGCGGGAGGCCTTCTGTATGCTTTTCCAACGATTTCGGGCGTTTATCCGGATCAATCGCTACCCGCAACTTTGTGGCCAGCAGCAGCCCCTTGGTACAAAGCCCGTTCACCACAGCGGGGGAACATTCTGCCAGCTCGCAGACTTCCGTCACGGGAATCGGCCGATCGGCATGCCTCAAAACTTCGAAAACGCGCGACTGGCGGTCTGTCAGCTTCAATTCCTCGTTGGTTTTTTCGCGAAGGGCATCAGGCAAGGCCACACATGTTCGGATCGCTGTGCCGGACTGTTTACGAACGCCCGCAGGAATGACGGCCTCAAGGGTTTGCCCCCAGGAACAGACGTAATACTGGGCCAGCCAGCGAGTCAGTTCCAGCATGGCCGAGTCGACGAGTGGCTCTTCATCAAGAATCGCGATCACATTCTTGATCTTCGATTCCGGCAGGTTACAGACCGGGTTAATCTGTACACAATAAGCCACCGTGGGCGAATTCCCACGCCCCAATGGGACCTCAAGCCTTTGCCCGAGGCGGATTTGTGGCTGTAGTTCCACTGGTACACGATATGTGAACAGAGTTTCAAGCGGGCGGTTCAGAACCACGCCCACGGTCTCGGCGATCTCTGCATCAGGTGAATTTGAGTGGAACAGTCCCTGGCTCATGTCTCTCTTGACATCGGTGTGTCGGTCAACCTATCGTTTGATGACCATGTTTGATTCAGGTGCTCTGAGGCTTGCTACACCCACAGCAGCTTCATTGTGACGGATCCGACTCATTTGGTCTATGATTGAGGCGACGGGCTCGACTGGAATTCAGTTCATGCGCATCGGAATCTTCGGCGGAACATTCGACCCGATCCACATCGGACACCTGATTCTGGCAGAGGCGTGCCGCGAGGCCTGCTCGCTCGACCTTGTCCAATTTGTCGTAGCCGGTGAACCTCCCCACAAAGGCAAGCCCAGAACGACTGCCAAACACAGGCTCGAGATGGTCGAACTGGCGATCGCCGGGAACAACGCTTTTGAAGCCTCCGAGATCGAACTCAGCCGCCCGGGCCCTCACTATAGTTATGAAACACTGGAGCTGATCGCAGCAGAGAGGCCCGGCGACGAACTTTTTTTCCTGATCGGCGCCGATAGTCTGGCGGATCTGCCCGGCTGGCGTCGCCCGGAAAGCATCTGCGAACTGGCCAGCCTGGTGGTCGTAAACCGTCCAGGCATTCGGCCTGAAACGATTTCAGACTATCAACCACCGGCTGGGTCAAAGCCACTTTATCAAGTGACTATGCCGGATGTGGGGATAGCGTCACGCAAGATTCGCCAAAAAGTGGCGGATGGGCAAAGTGTTCGCTATCTTGTGCCTCGAGCTGTCGAGATGTATCTCACCCAGCATGGGCTTTATCGGAATGCCTGATATTGGCTAAAGTGAGAGGCAAACCGGAGTTTGCCCCATTCTTAGAATATAGAATCAGGCCCCTGCCCCAGGTCGGCCGATCACTTCCCGCTGTCGATCACGTCGCGTGGCGATGGCATTCACTGCGTTCAGATAGGCCAGTGCCGAAGCCTCGATAATGTCCGTTGAGGCGGCTCTGCCTGCAAACGAGCGGTCGTCAGACTCGACAGAAAGCTCCAGGTTGACCTCACCCTGAGCATCCTTGCCGCTGGTCACGCTTCTTACGACAAACTCTTTAAGGTTTGCACGCACACCTGTGACACGTTCCACAGCCTTGAAGATGGCATCCACCGGGCCATCTCCAATGGCGGCGTCCTGAACCAGATGGCCATCCGGCCGGCGGATCGAAACTGTGGCTGTGGGCAGAAGGTTCATGCCTGTCACGACATGCAGTCCTTCCAGCTTCCATAAAGCGGGTGCGTCGGCATGAATATGCTTTTCTACGAGCACGATCAAGTCATCGTCAAAGACTTCTTTTTTCTTGTCTGCCAAGGTTTTAAAATCTACGAACAGGATTTCGATCTGCTCCTGGCTCAGATGATAACCCAGCTCAATGGCTCGATCCTTGATCGCAGCCCGGCCTGAGTGCTTGCCCAGAACGAGGTCTGTCTTGGGCACACCCACATCCTCGGGCCTCATGATTTCATAGGTGGAGCGTTCTTTGAGCATCCCGTCCTGATGGATTCCCGATTCATGGGCAAAGGCGTTTTTGCCAACAATCGCCTTGTTCCGTTGGACGAGCATGCCGGTGATGCTGGTCAGGAGCCGACTGATCGGGTAAAGCCTTTCGGAGCGAATGTTTGTCTCAAGATTGAAATAGTCGTGGCGGGTCTTCAGGGCCATCACGATCTCTTCCAAGGCCGCATTCCCGGCACGCTCGCCCACACCATTGATGGTGCACTCGATTTGGCGGGCACCGGCTTCGACGGCGGCCAGACTGTTGGCGACAGCCATGCCCAGGTCGTCGTGGCAGTGTACGGAAATCGTGGCTTGGTTGATGTTTGCAACCCTCTGCTTCAAGGTGCGAATGATTCCTGCATAGTGCGCAGGTGTGGCATAACCCACTGTGTCAGGAATGTTTACAGTCGTGGCACCAGCTTCAATCACGGCTCCGACCACGTCGCAGAGGAAGTCGATCTCGGTTCGGGCAGCATCTTCAGGAGAGAATTCAATGTCCGCACAAAGACTTCGGGCGAATGTTACGCTTTCGACAGCCTTGGCGATGATCTGATCGCGACTCATTCGGAGCTTGTGTTCG
>Ga0208720_1000070_pt1 | contig 26691 bp, 22 predicted proteins | sample LakMenEpi20Apr10_FD_150716 | JGI IMG/M metagenome (GOLD analysis project Ga0208720, IMG submission 150716) | Freshwater microbial communities from Lake Mendota, WI - 20APR2010 deep hole epilimnion (SPAdes) | ecosystem: Environmental > Aquatic > Freshwater > Lake > Epilimnion/Euphotic zone ...
TGTCGTCGCTGACGCTCCTCAACCACCGGCTACTGGCTGAGATGCCTCCGGCATCGTTTTGATCAAAAAGTGCCATTCATGACCGCGAAGAGTATAAAACTGGCTCATTCAGACAAACTAACCTGCAGCGCGAGCTTTGAAGTTGCGATTTTTCAGAATTCTCTGGAATTACGGCCTTGCCCGATACTCTTTTGGATACGCCTTGCTGACGAGTTTTTTTTATTCGTTTGATACCGGTTTTGCTATCCAATGCCCTCGAAATCAAATCGATTTCCCGCTCTTCGGCTTTTTGACGCACAGCCATCGCCATGCCGTGCGTTCGCTGGTTCTGCCACCATATTCGATTCTCCTTGTTCTTTTTCCGATGCCTCAGCTTTTCTGCCCGCGTCCATTCCAGATAACTGAAGGCCGCAAGACACAAACTTGCCCAGCTCTCGATTTTCTCAAACGATCGAAAACGGTATTGACTGAAGCCAAGCGACGACTTGATCTCCTTGAAAAAGAGTTCAATCTGCCACCTTAAACCATAAACTTCAATCACCTCACTCATCGAAAGACAAGAATTTGAAAAAGTCTTAATTAGGACTGGGCGAAGTATATCTGAAGATTATGAATCGCCGTTAGGCTCCGCCTAAGATCTCAGACTTAAGCTCGAGATTTCAGAATGAGAGGGGTTTAGAGGTCAATCCCCCGAATTGGTCTAGTATGATGTTAGGCAAGGCTGAACAAAGATTTCAGAGGATTCAGAGATTTCAGAAAAAGCAAGAAGGTTGGAACATTTGACTCAACGGAAATGGTTTTGGATTGTGTCAGATGGTTGACATCTTAAACAGATCATACTAAAATAGAATTATCGTCAGAAATCTATTTGAGGCTAGCTTGAATGCGATTCCGAATCCTTCTATATCCTGTTAAGCGATTGACTCTGAAGGCGTTAAGTCTTCTAGTGTTATTCGTTGGGTTGGGATATTTGTGGATGGGGCTGGTCGCTGATCATCGTATTTCAGTTGAAGATCAAATTCACAATTCGTATTGTGATTGTGGTGTAAAGTGTCGTCGGGAAGCATGTTGCTGTAGGCCTGAAACAGATCAAGACGTGACAAAAATCGTTGTTGAGCGAAGTGCATCCAGGCTTTGCATGATGACTTCTGTTGCAGATCATGGCTTTCCTGAATCTGTTTCCAAGCTGAAACTGGTTCATATCCCCAAGGATATTCAGGCCTTGCCGAGATTGCGGAATGAAGGTTCGGATGGCGGTTCATTGGTACAGTTGTCGGTGATTCAGTTAGAATCTTCTTTGTATTTTTGTAGGCTTGACCGCCCACCGAGAAGTTATTGATCGAGATAAAGCATCTCGAAAGAGATGAGGAGCCTATGAATGGCTTCTTTTGAGAAATCTAAGCACTTTGCTGAAGATTGAGTGGCGTATTTTGTAGGGTCGCTACGACTTGCAATAGTTGCTCAAGTCTAAAGAAGGTAGTGCTTTAAGCGGCTAAAATATCTAATGCGTTTGACGCTAGGAGAATACGTGTATCCGTTTTCTGTCTTAAGGCGGAGACGCTGACTGCGTAGGCTCATGATATTTCGCAGCAATTATCAAATTCAATTCCATCCTGCCAAATTTCAATATTTGGCTTGGGCATAGTGATTGTATGTCTTTTGCTCAGAGTGGAAATTTCAAGATTAAGATGAATCTCAGATCGAATAGGATATTGACCCATGCAGAATGAACTGCAATATCAGATGCCGGAACCTGAAGCGCGGAATCCTCGGAGAAACATGGACGGGAAGCCATTGAACCGTCGCTCAATACTGAATAAAGTTGCTTTGGGATCTTCTCTTGCAATGTTTTCAGGGTTTGAAGTGATCTGGCCTTCGCGTGTTAATGCATATGAAGACACGGCCAATCAGGATAAGGACTGGGGGGCTGTCAAGGGCCGAATTGTCTGGCAATCAGACAGCGCTCCGCCCAAGCCCAGGGAGATTGATTTCTCAAAATACGGATTGAAGCCAGATGATTTGAAATGGTTTACATCGAAAGGGCCTGTGTATGCGGAAGACTGGGTGGTTGAGCCAAATAAATTGGGGATCAAGTGGGTCTATGTCTGGCTGATCCCTTCGAGCGGTGGCACTACGAGCAAACTGCCGCTCCATCCAAGTTTTTCAAAGACTTCGGCGAAACCAGTGACGTTTGAGCAGCCTTGTTCGGGTTTTGCGCCTCATGCTGTGGCAGTTCGTCAAGGTCAAAAGCTGGTTGTGACTAACGAATCACCAGTGATACATGCTTTTCAGTGGACAGGATTTACCCAAACAGGCAATCAGATCATGAATCCTGGATCCAAAATTGAGCTTCCAAACCTGGTGGCTGAACGGCAGGCTTTAAAGGTGTCGTGTGGACCTCATCCGTGGGAATCTGCATGGATTCGGGTATTTAACCACCCGTATTTCACTTTGACGGATGCTGAAGGACGTTTTGAAATTCGCAACGCTCCCAAAGGCAATCACCGGATCGTCATCTGGCATGAGACTGCTGGATGGCTTGGCGGAAATACTGGCCGAAATGGCGAAGTGCTGACCGTTGAAGGTGGCGCTATCAAAGATTTGGGCGACGTGGGTATGAAGCCAATGCGAAGCTAATTCGTCTCAATTGAGACCGGGCCAGGAAATGTCTTGCCAGGTCTCGAATCAATCGGACTGTCGTCTCCAATAATCAACCCTCATTCAGATATTCCCAAACTCGAACTCGAAGGATTTGAATCTCATGGTTTCCAGAAAACGAGCTTTCACGCTCATCGAACTCCTTGTAGTGATCGCCATCATCGCTGTGTTGATCTCTCTGTTGTTACCTGCGGTTCAGTCTGCCCGCGAGGCTGCTCGGCGGGCCCAGTGTACGAATAATTTGAAACAACTCGGTATCGCACTGCACAATTATCACTCCAGCCAAAACTGCTTTCCAGTTGGATTTCTCTATCCTCGTGCAGGGCAAGCCGCACCTGGTATTCCTGTGCTCCACTATCGCTGGAGTGTGCTGGCTCAAATGTCGCCCTATCTGGAGCAATCCAACGTCTATAATGCACTAAATATGGATTGGCCGATTGCAGCTGGGCCCACAGCGATTTATGGAACAAATCCGTGGACCCCATTTGGCGCAAACATCACAGTGATGGCCACCGCTGTGAGCTTCTTCCTTTGCCCGAGTGATGGGCAGGCACCTCCAAGCAAGCTGCCTGGTGGAGTTACATCAGGCCCAAGTAATTATCAGTTTTGTACGGGTGATGGCTCGCCGGGTTCAAATGTTCCGGGTGATGCTGGTGCCACAGTCGCTGCCAACGGGGCGTTCGTTCTGGGTGCACCGCAGTCGATTGGCACCATAACAGATGGTTCCAGTAACACTGTGGCTGCTTCTGAGCAGTTGATTGGGACGGCAAACGGAGGTGCATCGACTGTTTCAGGAGGAGCAAACCGCCCTCAGGATGTGCGCCGAGGGGCCGCCATATCTCCTGCTCCTCTGACAGATGCTGGATGTTCCAATCCCACCGGCTGGAGGCTTGATAAAGGCTATGGATGGTGGGATGGCGATTATCGCACCACCCTCTACAACCATTACCTGACTCCAAATTCCAAGAGTTTCGATTGCTGGCAATCGAGCCCGCCTCATAATCCTGCCATCAAGACGGCCAGAAGCAATCATCCAGGGGGTGTCAATGCTTTGTTTTGTGATGGGCACGTCCAGTTCTTGAAAGATTCGGTCAGCCTGACAACCTGGCGAGGCCTAGCCACTCGCAATAGCGGTGAAGTGATTTCGGCAGACGCCTACTAACAAAGGATCGAATTCTCCATGACACGACTCAAAAAGGCCTTGATTGTCAGTGGCTCAATAGTGGCCATGGCCGGATCATGCGTCTATTGTTACATTCTCATAAAAACTCTGGGTAACGAGGCGCCGACCACCGTGTCGGCGCCTCTGGAACCAGTCAGGCCTCGTGTCAAACACGATGTCACCCCGGAAATGGAGTTTGCCAGCCAACGCATGGAGGGGAAGCCAGCACCTGATTTCGCGGCTATCGATGGCCAGAATTTGCAGCACCGACTGGCCATGGAATTGATTCGTGGGCCGGTAGTGCTGGTTTTTATCAAGGACGGTTGTCCGTGCAGCATCGCGGCACAGCCCTATTTTGACCGGATTGCACAAGCTTATTCTGGCACTGTGCAGTTTTTAGGGGTGGTCGATGGATCGCCTGAGGTTGCTCGTGCCTGGGGCGAAAAATATCATGTCACGTTTCCAATTCTGGCCGACCCGAACATGGAAATTGTAAGCGATTACAATGTCGATAGTTCGGCCCATGTGGCGTTTATCAAGCAGGACAGTACCCTGACCCGACTCTGGCCCGGCTTTTCCAAGGCCATGCTGGCTGAACTCAATGTGATCATCGCAACAACCACTTATAGCAGGCTTCGTGCTGTCAATCTCGTTGATGCACCCACTGAATTGACCACAGGATGCCCCTTCGATCTTTAAACCGGTTGAATCGACGGTCGGGCAACCCATTCAAGCAGGAGTTCCTAGACGTCCAGTTGCGAACGGCCATTCTGTAGACTTATATGCAATCGAGCTGAGAAAAGGCGTTGGAATTTCTGTGCCGCCCTCGCTTTTGCTTTGAAGCAAGGCGGCGAGAATTCCGGTAGTAATCTCCGTGCGTTCGGCAGGGTAAGGAGAACGACCCGTTTTGATGAGGTGCTCTATTCCTTTTGTGAGATATCCAAAATGGCCAAAGTTTTCTTTGTCTTCAAGCTCAAATACGGTCGATTGTATTTCGCCAGTCCCGCTTTCAATGGATGTGCCCCAAACCTGGCCCTCACTGGTAAACATTCCGACATGAGCGATCAAACCGTCGGTATAGCGGATCTCCCAGAGTTCATCTGCCGATTTCCCATTTGGATTTCGACTGTGCTGAGGCCTGGAATGATAACGTTTTTCAAATGCCTGCCAAAGGTCTTTGGGAAAGTTCTGGTGATTCCAGGCGGATTCACCAGAAGCCAGCGATCGAACGGATTTCACCCCGGTTTCGCCTCCTGTACGGCGTTCTACCTGACACTGAAGCGTCTCCAGAGTATGAAATCCGTAAGCGTCCAGATCACTGTAACCTTGTGCATAAGCCCGCTTGATCGACGTGTTCATGGGCCATTTCTGTTCTGGTAGACGCCACGCTACAGGCAGGCTGGAGCCAGCCATGAGGGGAATGCCCATGTGCTTATATGTTTGTATGATCCATTGAGTAAACAGGGGTTCATAACTGAAATGCTTGTCGGTAAAAACCGGGACCACTCCGCCCAGTTTGCGGAACGATTCGGCAACTTCGTCTAAAAACCGTCGTCGCGGATAAAATTGCTGCCCTTTCAGGTTACGAAAATAAGGCCCGTGTTCACCAATCACCAGCACGCCGTTAACCCCAATTTTTCGACCTCCGTTTGCAATGGCACTTTTAATATCCTTGTACAATGCAATGTCGTGCTTTTTTGCTTTGTCACGCGCAAAATCATGCTCGGGAAAATGCTCCACATACATGGAAACCAGATTCATTTCAAATGGTTGTTTGTGGCCCCAGGCACCTGGATCACAAATACGCGAAAGAATGACGTCCGCATGGCTGTTCTTACGCCATTCCGTGATGATTGCAGCAATTTTCATCGATGAGCCTTTCTCTGTTGATCAAGTAAATAATTCCTGGATCGGATTGCCTTTTTCAATGACGTATGTCGGACGTCCGGCTTTGTCTTCAAATGAAACGGATCGGCTGTCGATTCCAAGAAAATGATAGACTGTGGCAGCCACATCCTGAGGACTGATCGGGCGTTCCATTACATATTCCCCGCGTGGGCTTGACCGGCCAATCACCTGGCCCATATTCCAGGCTCCGGATGCAAACGTGACGGAAAACGTGTTCCCCCAGTGGTCCCTTCCTGCGTCTTTATTCATCCGTGGAGTACGTCCAAATTCGCCCATGACCACGACCAGCGTGGAGTCAAAAAGACCGCGAGATTCGAGGTCTTCGATCAATGCCGCCACGGCTCGATCCAACGGTGGGATCAACTTGTTGGCCCCCTCCTCTGTCTTCATCTGAGGGGCGGTTCCGTGGTGGTCCCATGGTACGCAATTCACTGTAACAAAAGGGGTTCCAGCCTCAACCAGTCTTCGGGCCAGTAACGCGCTCTGGCCAAATGTATGGCGGCCGTACCGGTCTCGTGTGGTTTGTAATTCTCTGGAGATATCAAACGCATCCACCACAGATCGGCCCGTCAGCATATCAAATGCTTTTTGCTGGTAAATATTCATGTCGTCAGATTGTATTTCACCGTGCCTGCGCGACTCATCTACCATTTGTAAAATGCGTCGCCGGTCAGAGAGCCGGCTGAGTGAAAGTCCGCCGGGAAGGGTCAGGTTGCGTACCTTGTATTTGGGGTCATTTGGATCAGATTCAACAATAAACGGGTTCGAGCCTCCACCAAGATAAGTTGAGTAATGAAACAGGTTGTCCGTGCCGCCGCGAAGGTTGGGAACGGCAATATAGGGCGGAAGCCCCTGAGTCTGATTCTGCCGCAATCGGGCCACAACACTGCCCATCGACGGCCGCCGCTGAACGGTGTTGTCGGCTGCATTAAAGGCTGGCCCCTCAAAGCCTGTGAGCATCCAGTGATTGCCTTTGGTATGGTCGCCAGAGCCATGATTGACGGTTCGAACCACAGCCAGTTTGTCCATGATGCGTGCCTGAGCCGGCATCAATTCGCCAAAATGAACGCCTGGAACGTTGGTCGGGATGGCTCCGAACGGTCCCCGGAAGCCGGACGGAGAGTCAGGCTTCGGGTCGTAAGTCTCCATATGGCCTGGCCCGCCACTTAGCCAGAACAGGACAACACTGCGATTGGATATGGGCGAGATCGTTTGTGGGCCGGCCGTGGCCTTCATCTGCAAATAGAGTGGAAGTGTCAACCCTCCAATCACGCCTGTACGAATAAAACTTCGACGGGAGAGGCCATCGCAGTCGTACGAATTCTTCTCGGTCTGGCCTGTGATTGTCCACATCGGAGAGGTTTCCAATGATCTGAAGGGAGGAATGAGACGTGCTTTGCCTGACGATTCTGAAGTTTCTCTGTCATCTAAACTTCGGCGATTTCTGCGATGAAGTCAAGCGAAATGAAAAAGATTGGTGGGAAGCGGCTTATTCGGACTGCGGTCGTTTACGCTTTTCCTTGAACGGAATGGAATCCACTTTCGCCGCCAGAATGAAGTCGTTTTCGCTCAACCCACCAATCGCATGTGTGAAAATATCGACCTTGACATTGCGGTATCCTGTCAGGTGAAGGTCTGGGTGATGGCCTTCATCTTCAGCCAATTTTGCGATTTCGCCAAAAAATCGAATCGCTTCCACAAAGTCCTGAGCGACCCACGAACGGCTCATCAGGGTCGCATCTTCGTTCAATGACCATCCGGGAACTTGTTCTAAAAATGGCAGGCACTGATTGTGCGAAAGTTTCGGAACGCCGCCCTCGCAAGGGACACATCGGCGCTGGTTCAAAGGTTCATTGATCGTAGCCATAAGACACCTTGTATTCGATGACGCTTGTTTTCCAATCACGTTGCCGCTCTATTATCCAGTATGCGGTCAGATGGTTTCTGAAACCAGTGTTCAGACTGAATTTCTCAATCTTATTTCGATTGAAATCAACGAAACGACTCGTCAGATGAAGGGAAAGATCGTGCTTTCACGTCACTCGAAAACCGTTTCACGCAGTCTCGTACCACTTCTTTGAGATCGGCATAAGGCCTGACAAATTTAGGCCTATGGCCGTCAAAAAGGCCCAGAAGGTCGTGCCCTACCAGTACCTGTCCATCGCAATGAATACCGGCCCCGATTCCGATCGTAGGTACCTTGATCTTCTCCGTAACTCGTTTGCCAAGCTCGGCTGGAAGACATTCGAGTACGACCCCGAAAGCGCCAGCCTCGGTGATTGCCGAGGCGTCGTCAAGTATCTTTTGTTCATTCCTCTGAACTTTATATCCGCCCATGGCATGCACCGTCTGAGGCATCAGCCCGACATGGCCCATAACAGGAATTCCGCATTCGACAAGTGCTTTCACGGTATCCGCAAAACGCAGGCCGCCTTCGAGCTTAACTGCCGTGCAGCCAGTGGCTTGCATCATGCGAGTGGCGTTGCGGATAGCCTGCTCGATGGATTCATGATAGCTTCCGAAAGGCATGTCGGCCACGACCAAGGCCCTCTGCGTGCCCCTGACGACCATCTCTGTGTGATAAATCATCTGGTCAAGCGTGACCGCCAGAGTTGTCGCCCTGCCTTGAACTACGGTGCCCAGGGAATCGCCAACAAGCAGGCAATCGACAGCGCCTGTTCCGTCCATAAGTCGTGCCAGAGTATAGTCGGCGGCCGTAATCATAACGATTGGTTCGCCACCTTTACGGCCGGCAAATTCGGGAACAGTCACGGTTTTTGAGGTGCTCATGGGTCGCCTTCAGAGGATGGATGCGATGCTAGGTCATATAATATCAATCCACCCGACTGATAAACAATACGTGATGGTTTCAATAGTCCCTCCAAACCAGATTTGCTGGAGATCCATTCAGGGTCGGATTCCACAGCCAGAAACCATCTTCCGCCATGCATGAGGTAGAAGTCGAGCAGTTTTAGTGGGGTTGGGTTGGCTGAGGTAAATGCGCTGTCCCATGCAGAAATCGCTCTCTCCTGGGCCTTATCTGACCACTCCCAACGCAGCCCAATTCTGTTTACAGCATAAATCGACGCCTCGTGAGCAATCAATAAGCCTTTCCCAGAGCTTTCAATTCGATTATTAATGACAGTCAAATCTGTTGCAATTGGCACCCACTCAGGTGGAGTTTTCCAGGTTTCTCTGGATTGACAAAAGCTAATTGTAATCAGGAGTAATGCAAATAAGTTGCGAGATTTAATCTGCCAAGGTTTGCCTGAACTATCTGCAAGCAAACTGGCACAGAGAATTGCAATCAAAGGGGACGGAACCAGCCAGTAATAGGCATGATGCGCTTTGGCACCTACCAGTAATAACCAGCAAATCACGGCCAGAAGCCACCTCTGGATCAGTCGATTCTGTCTGATCATTGAAGTCGATAAAGGAACCAGGAGGATTGCAAGTGGAGTAAACGACTTCCAGAGTAAATTTGGGAGAATTTGGCTTAAAGATTCCTTGGAAAATAATGCTAATGGACCAAACATCTTAAGCCAGATAATCAGTCCATCACCTGATTGGCCGATTGAATGTGATTTCTCGACCGTACCAATCCAGATGGCCCAAAGATACCAACTCGCGCTCGGCAATAATAAAACGGCAATAAGTGCGATTTGATAGAGCGTAGATTTCTTCGGCCTTAGGTGATTAAAGCCCGGCAAGACGAGAAGTAGTGGGAAGAGTGTGATTTTGATGGCAAGTGCAAGACTTAATAGAACGAATCCAAGGGCTCCAACTGATTTCTTGCCTGAAGTTGATAACATCTCATAGAAACTCATTCCAAGTAGAAATGTTCCAATCGCCAGCATATCTGGTTGAAAGGCGCGGGCGTATCGAATTGTGACTGGCCAGCAGACCATCAATAGTACAGCGAAAAGAGCTTGTTTCAGTCCGAAATATCGGCGAGTGATGATCCAGATACCAATCGATGCAAAGAGTAATCCAGTCAATGAAACAATTCGGCCGCACGCATTCAACTCAATTCCCGAGATCGAGTTTAATACAAATACAAGCCAGCCATAAATCGGTGGTTCGACCAGGAAATAACTCGGGAATGGGCCTGTTTGAAGGCTGGGATAGAAAAAGCTACCGCCATTGGTCAAATCTCTGGCCACCATTGCAGTGGGGATCTGACGCCCAATGTAACCTTCAAAAATTGGCTGATGCAGGTTCGAAAGTTCAAGGTAGATTCTGATCGAGAGGATCGTGATAAAACAAATCCATGTAGAACGCTCAAGCACTTTATTTAAGAGTGCTTGAACGGTTCGTCTGAAATCATTTCTAAAACCGGATTCAGCCATCTGATAGGCCTGTTATTTCTTGGATTTTGCCCACATCGGACGATATCCTTTGTGATTCTTCCGGACTGGGTGGTTTTTCTCCACAAGTGCTGCAATAATTTTACCACTTTGTGCCACCATTGGCATCCCAGGGCCAGGCTGGACAGAGGTTCCGACGAAATACAGGCCAGGAACTTCGTCGATGATATTAATGGGACGAAAGGCACCGTCGAGAATATTCTGATCCGTTCCGAGTCCATAAATCGCGCCTCGATGGGCGCTGAACCGGTCATGCCAGTCGTGTGCTGAAGTGATCTTCATTTCTGTGATCGAATCTTTAAACCCTGGGAGCCACTGGGTATCAATTCTTTCGATGATCAACTCGGCATATTTCGAGTCTCGTTCAGAATCACGTTCCATACCCGGCTCGATGGGTGGTATTCCGACGACAATGAATGGGTTCGAACCTTCACTGGAAGCGTCGTCTGGATCCGTCTCGCTAGTTACATTAATATAAATGGCTGGATCGTCGGGATATTTCTTCTCGATAAAAATTTCTTCATAGACATTGTTTGATCCATTGGTTAATAGAATCATATGGTGGGCGAGTTCGTCCCACCTTCGATTGCAAGCAAGTTGGAGAGTGAAATAACTTGCAGCAGCCGAGACTTCCCCTGCCCGGCGTTTTAAAATCAAAGGGCTTAATTCCGGTCCGCCTTCAAGCATTTGATGGGTGCGTATATAGTCGGCATTTGATATCACCACATCGGCCGGGAAATATCCTACTGACGTGCTCACTCCAATGGCTTTTCCAGAGGGATCGCGATGAATCTGGTTCACCTCGATATTGGTTTTGATTTCCACTCCCAAATCGATTGCGGCTCGCGCAATGGCTTGTGGAATGGCTGCAATTCCACCTTTTGAAGGATACCAGACTCCTTCTCGAAGAATTGTCCAAGGCAATATGACAAGCGATGCCGGAGCCGTTTTCGGGTCATAGCCAGAAAATGTTGGAAGGCCATAAAACAACTCGCGAATGGCTGGATTCTGAAAGTGTGCGTCAATTTCGTCGGTATACTTACGCTGAGGGGGGACAATCATTGCCGACAGTAAAAGTCTTGACAAAAGCACATCCGACCATGAATCGAGCATTCTGTCGCAATATGAAGTGCCTAATAGTTCGGCAAATCGATCACATTTCGCGAGAAATCGGTCCAGCCCTTCAGCGTCTTTTGGATCGATGGAGGCGATCGTTGCCCGCAGCTTCACAGGATCAGAAGAAAACTCGAGACTGCGTCCGTCTGCCATTTTTAGCCTGAATGCAGGCTCTAGTTTATGAAATGAAAGATATTTATCAGGTTCGAGCCCAGCTTTCTCAAAAAGCTGACGATAAACCCAGATCAGTACGACAATACTCGGGCCTTCATCCCAACGAAAATCTCCCGATTGACGAGCCGACGCTTTGCCCCCGATCGTCGCATGGCGTTCGAGAATCGTGACATCATAACCCCTCCTTCGCAGCTCCAGGCCAGCGGATAATCCACCAATACCGCCGCCGATAATGACGATATTTCTCGAATCGGAATCTGGCATGCCTGGTCTCCTGTATCATCGACATCAGATTCGGAACGAATCCTGAATGTTGGTATCTCGCGTCTGCAATACTCACCTAATCTTTATAGACAGTCAAACAATTTTGTCACTTTTTTTTTGACAATTTGTGTTTTTGATTCAAATAGAGATGGTTTTATAGAACTTCAGCCCCTGATTCAGTCAATCCCAAAAGCTCTTTCGAGAGATTGTTCAATACAGCCGCTGATTCCTGAGACTGCCTCGAATTCTCCGTGAGTTGCCTTGTAGACTGCTGAAACTCGCGCATCGCCTGATTGATCTGGTCAATTCCGGTATATTGCTGTTTTGTCGAGTTGCTAATCTGCCCAACTGCAATAGCGGCCTCATTTAAGTTGCCGCTTAATCTGTCTATGACTGAGCCAGCCGAGCGTGTCAGTTCCATCGTAGAATCGACCCCTGAAACGCCCTTTCCAGTCGCAACCACCGTGGCTTCAGCCGCTTTCCTGATCTCGCTTAACATGTGTCTGATACGCGTGTTGGCAGTCTTCGACTGTTCTGCAAGGTTTCTGACTTCAGCCGCAACCACAGCAAACCCTTTGCCTTGTTCTCCAGCCTTAGCCGCTTCAATCGTTGCATTAAGTGCCAAAAGTTTGGATTGGTCGGCAATTTCATTGACTGAAGATGTGATCTGGTCGATTTGACGGGTCTTTTCCGTCAACGTTGTGATCTCACGTGCATAATCATTGACAGTGTCCCGCAGACGACTCATGGAGACAATAATCTGTCGCACAGCTTCTGCACCCTGACTCAGCGAAATTGCGGAATCGCCAGTCAATCTTGCCACTGCCGAAGCCTTCTCCGTATTCTGTTCCGCGACAGCACGAATCTGCTCCACAGTTGCCACCACCTGATTTACCGCAGCCGCTTGTTCTGTAGCGGTTTGATGGCCATTATCAGCTGATGAGACAAGTTTTACGCCTGCCTCACTCAATTCCCGGGCAGTTGCACGAAGTGTAACACGGGTACGCGATTCGCCTTCGCTGGCATCTGCTAAAAGCTTGGAATTTCGGGCAAGTTCCTGCATGTCACGATTCTGGGCTTTATCGGATTGTTCAAGTTTTTCTGCCATTTGATTAAATGACGCTGCCAAAGCTGCCAATTCGTCCACACCATGGACTGGGGCCCTGCTTGACCAATCGCCTTCTGCCAGGCCACTGGCGGCATTGGCTACGGCAACCACTCGGCCGGCTTGCCCTTTGGCAGCCCATCTGGCAAATAAAATTGATACAATTGTGATGACTGTTAAAAGTGATCCGCCGATCCATCGAATTCGAGCCGTCAAGGCGAACGCTTCCCCGAAATCCTGGTCAATAACCAGACCCCAGTGGAATGAAGGAATATACATCCAAACAGCAACAATCGGTCGGCCTTCTTCATTGTGCGTAATCCCATAGCCCCTGCCACCTTCGACCGCTGAGACCATGGCTGAAACTTCATTTTTATGAGGCTTTATGATGGTCTTGAAAGCTGCGTTTTCATCTGTTCTGGTTGGGGCCACAAGAATGGCTCCGGATTTCGTGCCTGAACCGTATTTTGTGCCAACAAGGACCTGGCCAGTCTGCCCCATCCCTGTGTTGTCCGCGATAATGTCCATGATATCCTGCTCGTCAAGCTGGAATATCATCACACCCATCATCTTGGTTTTGTCATAAAACGGGCTAATAATAAATGAGACTGGTTTGGGCGAGTCTGGGAGTTGCTCAAAGTCCGAGAAATCTGGTTGCAATAAAGTAGAAACCCGATTGACTGTCTTGGAAAGCTTGGAGTTTGCCATCGGCCCTTCCAAAAGCCACCTGCCAATCCTCGATGGCTCTCGAAGATTGAAGATGACCTCATGATTGTGATTCACGATCATCAGGTTTTTGAAGTTTAACGAGTCAATCATATAATTAAACTCAGGGCTAACTCCAGTTCGGACATCCTCATAAGCCTTTAAGTCTGGAGTGCCTTTGTTTAGATTCAATGCTTTTACGCAGTTTTCACTTGTTCTGGCAAAAATCAGGCTACGTGCAATCGAGTTCACCTGTTTGATTTTTTCGTTGGCGTAACTCTCGATGGCTGCTGATTTCGCGTCGGCCAGAACAAATAGGTTTCGCTGGACATTCTGCTCGATAAAATAATTGGCCACACCACTGATAATCCAGGTCAGCATCACACTTGGAATGATTGCTATCGACAGGTAACTTGCCATTTGCTGGCGAAGGATCGATTTTCGGAAAAAGGTCAGGATATTCATGGGTATTTCTTTGGGTATCGCTTTCCTGATCTCATATTTTCCGAATACTGAAATCGGTTTTTGGCTTCGCTTTCGAATCCATTCCACCAGATTTTACCGGCTCATTTTGCTCAAGCAATGGTTTCATCAGAGGCAAGATGGAAACGGGTTTCACTGATGGTTTTTTTTCTGGTTTAGCGACTGGAGGTGATGTGGGTGGGCTATCCACCGGATTTTTCAGATTGTCTTTTGATTTCAAAGTCTCAGGTGGTTTTTCAGGCTGTTTTATTTCTACTTTCGGGGCAACTGGCTTTGGAGCAACCAAAGGCTCTAAGGTTTTTATTTCTGTAGGCTTGGGAAAAGATACTTTTTTATTGGAAATAGATCTATTATCCTTCGGATTCGACCAACTGTTTCCCCATTCCCCATAGAGTTTGGTCAGTAGCAGATTCCAGTCATTATGAGAGCGAGTCAATGGGTAAGGCTCGGGCCTGATGGATGATTCACTTGACCAAACGATATCGAACTGGGCATCGCTACGAACTTTTCCGATGTATACCGGTCGCCATGTGTGGTGATTCTCTGCATCAATCGATACGATGCCTTCCGGTGCATCCAGACTTTGATGACTCATGGCATGAGTTACATCCGAAATGCGAGTGGTTTCGGCTTCCCGAACCGCCTGGGCCCACAAGTATACGCTGTTGTAAGAGGCTGCCATGACATCATTTGCAGACTTTTCCTTGCCGTAACGCTTTTGTAGTCGGGCCACAAAACTCCTGTTTTCTTGCCGATCAATCGTCTGGAAGTAATTCCATGCGGAATAATGTCCCACCAGAGCCTTCGATGGAACCTCTTTAAGCATGGTGCGAAGTTCATCTTCGGAGATGGCAAATGAAATAACGGGGATTTTGTCTGATGAGATACCAGCAGCGTCCAGGGCATTATAAAAAGCTTTGTTTGTATCGCCAACGACCGTAGAAATAATCACATCAGGCTTTGCTTGAAGGATATCCTTGACAACAGATTCGACTTGATCTGTTCCAAAAAACAGATAGCTTTCACCTGCCAATTCTCCTCCGATGCTATCGATTGTGTCTTTGGTAATTTCATTTACGCAATGTGGCCAGATATAATCCGAGCCGACAAGATAATATCTTTTGGCTTTTAATTCGCGCATAGCCCAGGCCACTGCAGGTATAATCTGCTGGTTTGGGGCTGATCCCGTATAAATAATATTAGGCGAGGCCTCCAGCCCCTCATATGCCATCGGATAGATTAAAAGATGATTGTTTGATTCAATCACAGGCAGCACGGTTTTACGACTGGCCGAGGTCCAGCATCCAATGATGACATCGACCTTTTCTTGACGAATCAAACGATCCGCTTCTCGTGCGAAAGTTGGCCAATCCGACTTTCCATCGGCGATCACCCACTCGACTTTTCTTTTGAGCAGGCCACCGGATTCATTCAATTCCTCAAGAGCCATGACTTCAGCGTCCACCATCGACTTTTCGCTGATGGCCATCGGTCCTGTTAAAGAATGTAACAGACCCACTCTGATGGGTTTCTGGTAATTTTGCCAGGCCCAGAACCACCCTCCCGCACCAATCATAAAAAATACTGCACAAATAGACGTAACTCGTCTAATCATTGATGATTGTGTTAGCTTTGGAATGATAGTCATGACCGAGCTTGATCCGATCAGTCCCGCGTGTGGTATGGGCAGTTTAAGGAAAGTATACCATGCCTTAGATCATTTGTGGCAAAGAAACATCGCTTCATCATGATTTCTTAAACTCAGGCTCTTGCAAACCCTCATGAATCATGATCGAATTCATACTCCTCAGACATGTTCCATCACTTTTGGTGCCCTAACCAGGAGAAAACAGACTATGAAGATCATACAAATCATTCCATCCAGACATCCGTTCCTACCGTTAAAACCGACGGCAAGGATCTGCTCGATGATATCGGTTTTGCGGTTTTTATCACGTCATCTCATGCTTCCAACTTTATTACTTCTGGCAAGTTTCAGCCAACTGGCGATTGCTCAGGACATTCCCGGATTATTTGTCGAAGGATATGCCTGGCCAATTTCGGCCAAGTCAGGTGAAGCAGTGAGCCTGCACGTTTCAACCTCTGCGACACAGTTTCAATATGAAATCTATCGGATTGGTTCAGAATCCAAACCTGTCAAATTGGTAGGATCAGATAAAAGTTCCGTTTACACAGGTCCAGGCCACAAATACCCAATTCCGGAAAAAGCATCCGCTGAGGGATGTGGATGGCCATCTGATGTCAAAATTACCATCCCTCCTGAATGGCAAAGTGGCTATTACGAAGTCCGTTTTACTGCTCAGGACAGTGGTGGGATATATACAAGTCGAGGCCGCAGAACGGCTCAGTCGAGCTGTTTCTTTGTGGTCAGGCCGGCTAATCCTGGGACAGAGACAAAAATCTTATTGCAACTGTCTACGAATACATATAACGCATATAACAATTGGGGTGGATTCAGCCTTTACGCTTTCAATGGCAAGGCAAACAACCAAGGCCATAAGGTGAGCTTTCTGCGACCTCCGTCAAGTCAGTTTGGTAGCTGGGAACAGACGTTTGTTAGCTGGGCGGAGAAGAATGGGATCAAACTCGATTATGCGACCAACGAAGATCTGGAATACCATCCGGAATTGCTTGAAAAATACAAGCTGGTATTATCGGTGGGTCATGATGAATATTGGTCTTCCAAAATGCGCGACCATCTTGAAGCTTTTATTGCAAAGGGTGGCAACGTCGCGTTTTTCAGTGGGAATTCGATCTGCTGGCAAGTCCGGCCCGAGAATAATGGAACCGCTTTAACTAGCTGGAAGCAGAATACATACAACGATCCCCAGTACCAAACGGGCGATTATAAAACCTTAGCGACACTTTGGAGCCACCATCTGATCGGTCGTCCTGAAAACAGTCTGACAGGAGTGGGTTTCCTGTTCGGTGGATATCACCTCAGCCATGGTCATTTTATGGGCGGATCAGGTGGGTATACGATCCAGCGACCGAAGCACTGGATTTTCGAAGGCACGAATTTACTTCAAGGCGATTTGCTGGGCGCTCGTCATACGGTTGTCGGCTATGAATGTGATGGCTGCGAAATGCAAATTGGACCTGATGGACTGCCAGTCCCGACCGGTAGTGATGGAACTCCCAAAAATTTTGAGATTTTGGCCACGGCACCGGCGGTCTGGGATAAAGATGATGCGGAATGGTACGAAAAGTACAAGAAGAATCGTCTCGGGGCAGCCGTTTTGGGCACCTACACTGTCCCATCTGGCGGAACGGTTGTCACGGCCGGCTCAACAGATTGGGCTCATGGGTTGCGTGGTGGAGATCCTGCCATCGAACGGATCACGAAAAATATCCTCGAAAAGCTTGGCCGATAACGGAGCTTCTAATGCTCGTTTGAATACCACCCGTTTTCTCCTAACAAGCTACAGAATAGTATGTTGGGAGAAAATAGGCTCAAGCGGTTATTTGGGTGTCGGTGGAGTGGGTTCTGTGGTCTGCGCCGGTTTTGAATCCGTAGCTTTGGGGAGTTGTCCCGGTTGTTGGAACGGTGCAATTGCAGAGTTGTAACGTTTTGTACGGACAGACTTTTTGGCTGGTTTACTGGTGTCGATCCGTGCCGTCCGTCCGATGCCTTGAATCGCGTCACTGGTCAGACCTGAGAGGCTTGTCAGGATCAGCATCCCGGCAATACCGAGTCCAAGGGCATGGTTGGTCGCAAAATTGAGGATCGCCCAAAAGCATCCCACCCATAAAATTCCGGAACCGATCAGGTAAGGCAAGCCTTCGTCGAGCATGGTTTCCATCCGCAGATGGGAGGTCACCTGAACAGCGGTGAGGACGACCGAGGCGATCAGAAGTCGTGGGATCAGGTTCGTCACAACAGACTCATACCAAGAGGACTGAAGGACTTCCGTCAGAAACCATAGACCTGAGAGTATGATGAGAAAAGTGGTAATCCATTCGATGATCATGAGTCGTCAACCCTTCCCGCAATCGTGCTTTTGCTAGAATCCTACAGCATGGAATGTATCGTAACAGGACGGATTACGAATTCCACCCCCTAGCGAACTTCGCTGGCACTCGGTATTTTTGTTAGTATCGCGAAACCGATTCTTGTTCCAGTCTCATCACCATCCCTCTCAGGTCGAATCTGCAACAAACCCATGATTACTCTAAGTGCTTTTGCTGACGAGATTTCACCTCAGCCGGAAGAACAGATTGCCGTGCTGGCGCGCCATGGAATCCGCCACATCGAATTTCGTTCGATTCATGGCAAGAATGTCCTTGACCTCACTGAAGAGGAACATCAGGATTTCCGTAATCAGTTACGCCAAAATGGTTTTGGACTGAGTGCAATCGGTTCTCCGATCGGCAAGATTAAAATCACCGATCCGTTCGAGCCTCACTTGGAGCGTTATGAGATTGCGTTGAAAATTGCCGAATTTTATCAGGCTCCAAGGATTAGGATTTTCAGCTTTTATATGCCAGAAGGCGATGATCCGGCAATCCATCGCGACGAAGTCGTCAAGCGTATGAAAATTCTGGCCAGTATTGCTGAAAAACGAGGCGTGAAACTCTTTCTAGAGAATGAGAAAGGGATTTACGGAGATACGGCGGAACGGGCTCACGACCTGATTACTGCTGTAAATAGCACAGTTCTGGGGCACGCTTTTGACCCAGCCAATTATCTGGAAGTGGGGCAGGATATCGATCAGGCGTGGCAACTGCTCATGCCCAGAGTCAGCCACTTTCATGTAAAAGATTATTGCACCAAGACCCATAAATGTGTACCAGCCGGTGAAGGTGAGGGGCAGATTCCCAAGCTGATCGCCGATGCTGTTATGCATGGATATCGAGGCTTCTGTACGCTTGAACCGCACCTGGTTGTGGCTGAGAAGTTTTATGGGTTTACGGGGCCTGAACGATTTGGGGATGCCGCGACGGCCCTCAAGACCGGTCTTGATAACAAAGATGTCGCTTATGCGTGATTCTTGGCTGGTATTTCCATTGAGTACAATTTCGTGTGGAATTGTATTTTGACAACGCTCTATTCCAAGTCTGCTCCAATCCGTTGGTCCACCTTTCAGGGAGAATCTCGAACGATGAACAACTCAAAATTCAACCGTCGTCAAATCGGACGACTCAGTCTTGCTGCCGCTTTGTCGCCTGTTCTCAGCAATATCAGCATCGCAGTAGACGATTCTGGGAAGCCTTCAGCCGGCAAAATCGGCGACTTTAAAATCTCGTTGGCCCAGTGGTCACTTCACAAGCGTTTGTTCGCTGATAAAGCGAAAACGGCGGACCTGAATCTTGATTTCCCTAAAATGGCCAAAATAGAATTTGGAATTGATGGCGTGGAATACGTCAATCAATTCTTTAAGGATAAAGTCCGTGATGAATCATATTTAAAAGAGCTTGCAAAACGAGCCGCCGATCATGGTGTGACGAATGTTCTGATCATGATTGATGCTGAAGGCGATCTCTCAGTAGAAAATGCTGAGAAACGGAATCAGGCCGTGGAAAATCATAAGAAATGGGTGGATGCCGCTGCATTGATTGGATGTCATGCGATTCGTATTAATACGGGGAGCAATTATTCGCCCACCAAAACCGCTCCAGCAGCAGAAGCCTGTGGTGCTCTGGCTGAATATGGGGCAAAAAATAAAATTGAAATCATTTGCGAAAATCACGGTGGCCCATCGTCCGACCCTGACAGCCTGATCGCTCTGATCAAAGCGGTAGGAAGCTCGAACTTTGGGACCCTGCCCGACTTTGGCAATTTTCCACGCGATAAGAATGGCAAGCATACGATTGATATCTACAAAGCAATCGCTCGGATGATGCCTTATGCCAAGGGCGTTTCTGCGAAATCGCTTGTGTTTGATGCCGCAGGAAACGAGCGAGATATGGACTTCGGCCGGATCCTGAAAATCGTGACCGATGCTGGCTACAATAGCTGGATTGGGATCGAATACGAAGGTAACGCGACACCGGAACCAGCCGGAATTGTTTCAACCAAGAAACTACTCGAACGTTATCGTGGTACAGAATACAAAGGCTGATCCTGCGATCAATCATTCATAGAAGTCTATAAATTAAAATCCCCATTCTACGATATTCGAGAATGGGGGTTTTTCTTGTGATGTAATTGCAGAAGAATTTTATTCTTTATCTGAATTCTTATGACTTAATCCAATCGGCAGGCTCTCGCCCAGAGCCGCTTCGGTGGTATCTCGCCCAAGTGGCTGATATTCGATTAATCCCAAGGTTTCTGGCTCGCTCGCTCCGTTTTGGATTAGCAAGGCTCGGATCTTGGTTCTTAGATTTTCATCAAAATCGAGTGATCGGTCATGATCCTTCCTGGCGATCATCAACAAGGCCAGTTTCAAAGAGTCTTTAGCTCTCTGAGTTTCAGGATTAAAATTGAGAAGTTCGTCGATCCAGGGCTTTATGGAAGTGGCCGGTATCACCCCACTTAATGGCCCATAAAGTGGCTGACGGGAACCCATTCGGCCCAGCGCCCAAAGCCATGCCGGAGCCTGTGTCGGGTCTGTCTTTAAATTTTTGATCAATGTGGTTCCAAGTTGCATTTTCATGGATGCATCCAGACGCTCCAGTGAAGCTGCTGTACGGACCATCTCGCCAAATTCTTGAGTCGATATTTTTCTATCAGGTTTTTTACCAGAGCCGATGAGTACGCCCTGAAGCCTTCTCCAGATTTCGTCTTGCTGAGACCGGTTTAATCCAGGCGATAAACGTCTCCAGAGGACCCACCACTCGACCCAGACCTGAATTTCCTTCGGGTTTAATGGGCCTGCTCCGAAAAGAGACCAAATGCTTTTGAGTCTCTGTTCATCAGCTGGCTGGCCAAACCCTGGCCTTAATGCATATCCAACGAGATTCAGCCAGCGGGATTCGTGGCCTGGCGATTTTTTTCGAACTTCTGGAATGGCTCTAAGTGTTTCAAAAATCGTTCGGCATGTGGATGCAGGCCAGGCAGATTTGTCAGAATCGAGAAGGTCTTCGAGTCGTTTTACAAGCCTCGATGGGCCGTCTTCCTCATCAGCCTTCGTTTTGGCAAATGCGATTTCAACCTGATTTTTTGCCAAATCTAAACGAGCTTGATCAATCACGCCTGCAGACTCCGGCGCATCCACATTTCCAGCCTTCTTATCAGTCTCTCCCTGCTCCGATTTTCCGATCTTTCGTGTTCCAATTTCCAACTGCCATTTGCGTGGATCTGATTTTGATGCACACCAAAGATCAACCGTCCCAATAGCATTGACTTGCGATTGCAACTCGACTGGAACGCTTTCTGACTTGGCTTTTCGGCCAACCTTGATTTCTACTTCCAGAGGCGCTAACACTCGCAGGCCCAAAGTTGCATTTGGTAATAAATCCCCTGGCTTGTCCTGTGGCCTTATTGAGCTGGTTGCCAGCGGAAATGCCACCTTTCGCCCTGCCATCAATTGGTATTCAGGTCCTTGGATAACAATCGGTTCGCCCTCTGCAGCATCACGAGGGACCACGCAAAGCCAGTCCACAGAATTAATATCAGCGGAATTCTGCAAACCCACATATAGTGATCGGGCCAGACCGCTTTTCATCCTAAGCCCTGCCCCGCCCTGCTTTACGGCTGCGTAATAAGCTGCTCCGCGAGCCACCGCCAGGTCGAGATCGGGATTATCCAGCACCCTTAATTTCTCTGGATCTTTACCGGCTTCCACCAGCCATGATTTCAAGGTTTTTACGATCCGATCCCGCACGATTGCAGGCTTTAATGCTCCCCCATTAAATAAAATGGCGGAAGGTAGTAAATCTGGTGAAACAGAACCAAGGAACGAGGCTAGATGGCGAGTGACTGCTGCGTCCTGCTCAAATGGCAAGCCAAATTCTTGAAAACCAGATCGATTTGCTTGGGCAGGCCGTTCGCCCAGTCGGCATTCCGGGAAAAAACCTTCTAAAATGGTATTTAAAACCTCGTCGCGAGTGACTGTGGCTGACATCGATCCCCCCACCACCCGCGAGCCTTTACCGGTGATCCCAATCGGCATATTTGCAGGCGGATGGTCACCTAAAAGGCGTTCTTTGGAGGACCGCGACTGAGCCCTCAGGCTTGTCCACTGATCGACTGACAATCTCTGCCCCAAACGCCCTTCCACAAGGTGCGCCAGGGTCAGATCCATATTGTCCCCGCCCAGCATCAGGTGGTCTCCAACAGCCACCCGTTCGAACCCGGGACCAGTCGCTTCTTCAATCGCAGAAATCAGTGTAAAGTCAGTCGTACCACCACCTACATCGCACACCAGGATAGTCTCACCTGCTTGTAGATGTTTTTGCCAACTGTTCGGGTGATCGGCAATCCAGGCGTAAAATGCGGCCTGAGGTTCTTCCAGTAAGGCCAGATTGTCGCCGAGCCCGGCACTTCGGGCAGCTTCGACTGTAAGCCTTCTGGCAGCTTCATCAAACGAAGCAGGGACGGTCAGAACCAGTGGCAGTTTTTCCAGATTAGTGCGATTTGGAAGCTGATTCCAGCTCTGCCGGATATGGTTCAGCACATGCTCAGCGGCTTCGACGGGCGAAATTTTTCGAGACTCTGGTGGAGCGCCCCAGGGTAGGATTGGCGAGGAACGGTCGACACGGTCGTGGCAGAGCCAGCTCTTGGCCGAAATTACGAATCGGCCTGGCACTTTAGGGCCAAGTACGCGTGCCAGTTCGCCAACGATCATTCGGGAAGTATCAGCCCATGGCAATCGAATCGATTCTTCCGTAAGTTCCCCATCAGCCATAAGATAGAGAGCCGATGGAAGCATGGTTCGAGATTGAAGCTCTCCTAGACTGACATATTGTTCGACAGGGTGAATCAGGGGCTTGATCTGCGCTTTACCAGGGCTGAAATCGGCCCAGGCGATGGCGCAGTTGGTGGTTCCCAAGTCGATTCCGCATGCGATCTGACGACTTTTTTCAGCACCAGTCATTTCACAAATCCCTGATCTACAATGAGTTCCAACAGATCTGCGAGTCGAGTAGCGAATGATTCATTGGGATGAAGTCTTGCGTCTGCCATACGTACCGATAGACTAGCCTCTAAGGTCAATTCTTTGGCCGCCCCGATTCGCAACATGCTCCAACCATCGAGAACCTGAATCATGCGTCACCATCTCAAATCACTTGCCACTGCTCTATTATGCCTGATGAGCCTGACAATGGTCGTCCATTCTGCGGAAGATAGTCTAGGCGCACCTGCTCCAACGGGCGCAATTGTCCTTCTGGGAAAGGATAAGGATTCAAAATCAAAATGGACCAAAAGAAATGGCGATCCGATTGGCTGGACTTTTGAAGACGGCGTTTTGACCTGCAAAGGTGGTTCTGGCGATGTCAGGACAGCCGAACAGTTCAGCAATTACCAACTTCACGTCGAATTTCGCACACCATACATGCCTGAAGCCACGGGCCAGGGGCGTGGTAACAGTGGAGTGTATCAAGCTGGCCGATACGAGCTTCAAGTACTGGATTCTTATGGTCTTAAGCCGCAGGATAACGACTGTGGAGCAATTTACAAGCAATACGCTCCAGCTGTGAATGCCTGCCGCAAGCCAATGGAATGGCAGAGTTATGACATCACTTTCCGCTCGGCCAAGGTGGTAGACGGCAAGGAAGTGGAAAAGGCACGGATTACGGTGATCCAGAACGGTCAGAAAATTCTTGACGACAAGCCGATTTCAGTCACTCCAGGCGGGCTTGACATGAAGCCTGGTCTGCCAGGGCCAATTTTGCTTCAGGATCATGGCAATTCGGTTTCATTCCGGAACATGTGGATCAAGCCTCTATAATCAACCCTTGATTTGATGGGCAGGCTTTTAACGATTTAAATGGCCTGCCCGTTTTTCGATTCATATCACCATAACAATTCATTGAACTGACATAAAACCATGGAAGCCACCTCAAAAACCGGTCCGATTTCTCTCACATTGCAGCCCCATCGTTTTGACCTTTCTGCAGAGGGCTGTCAGGCTCGCCGGGCACGTCTGTTTTCAAGGCTTGATCCAACCCCTGATGTGATTATTGCAGGTGGAGCGGATCAACTGGCTTATTTTGCAAATTTCCATATTCCTGAACATGTATTTCAAGCCAATAGTGCATCGGCTTTTTTGGTGATGACGCCAAATGAATGCACACTGGTGCACGACAATTTGCTGGACTCGTTTGCAGAACTCGCTCATACAGAAAAAAAACGATGTGTCACATGGTACCGTGGGATCGAACCTGCTGGAGATCGACGCGCTCTCATTTTGGAAGAGGCTAGAAAAGAGCTGGAATCGCATAAAGCGAGTCGAGTGGGAGCCTCACTGGCTCGCGTTCCAGGGGCTGCATTTTGGTCCATATCGGATAAGCTGGGTCGAGAGACAATTACGGATATCGATCCTGTCGTCCGACGAATGAGAATTCAAAAAGACGAAGATGAATTGCAATTGCTGCGCACCTGTGGAGCAATTGTGAGTCGGGTCATGGACCATGCCTGGACAAAAATTCAGCCAGGAATGACAGAAATGGAATTGTTCATGGTCATGCAATCCGAAGCCAACAGGCTTGCTGGCCAGCCTGTAAGGCTATATGGAGACGTCGTTTCAGGGCCGAGATGTGAAGACGTTGGGGGGCCTCCAAGCCACCGAATGATTCAGGCAGACGAACTGGTTTTGCTCGATTTTTCAGTGGTCGTTAATGGATACAGAGCCGATATTGCAGCCACAAAATATATCGGTCACCGACCACCCACAGAACTTTGGCTTCGTCATAGAGCTTGTGTGGAAGCCCTGCACGCTTCGCTTGCGCACCTTCGTACAGGTAGTGGAGCGGCAGCAATTGAGCAGGCTGTCAAACGAGCCATTGCACAGGCTGGTTTCCCGGGTGGGATGCCGGGGCATGCCGGGCACGGTGTCGGATTAATGCATCCAGAAGCACCATTTTTCGTCGCCAGAAGCCCAGAAACACTGATCGGCCGCGAAGTGGTCACCGTCGAGCCAGGGATTTATGAAAAAGGCGTCTGCGGAATTCGAATTGAACACAATTTTCATATCACTGATGCCGGAGCAGAGCAAATCACCAGCCACGATGTTGAAACACTGGCATTAGCATAATCTCCTGCAACTGTATCTATCACAGAGATCTGTGGATCAGGTAAAGCCTCATCCACTTGATCTTTGGATTTTCTATGATGATTTCGATTGACCAAAAAGACTGAGATATAATCGCCCCAGCATGCTTTGGTTTTGCCGGGCTGGACTTAAAGTGGATCGTTTAGTTTCTACTGATTGCTTTTCAACTTCTGAATTCTGTAATCGTGTTTGTTTTATGTCTTTGTCAAACTGTGGTTTAACAACTAGTTCAGCCGCCTGCTTTTGATCACCAATCCATGCCAGCATTGCTGTTTGTGGTAATTTCATCTCAGGGTTGGCCTCAGACCATCGCGTTGAAAGAGGCTTTAATGCAACGACAGACTCAGACTCTCCAAGCCTCATCACATCATCAAGATATGAACGAAATGCCTTGGTCGAATCCTTTGGACCGATTAAGCCCCACTCGACCCAGGCCCAGGACTCTCGATAATCACGTGGAGTGAATTTCCGGACATCATCCATAGACTCGAGTCGCTTTAAGTCAGGCTTGAAACCGGAATTGATATCCGAGAGAAATCTTTCGCGGTGCGGGTCAGGTGTTTTGTCTCGATCAGGATGCTCAAAAGCTTCTGCCAAACCTTCGTCGACCCATAAAGGAAGGCCGGGGTGGGTTAGATTTAACAATGCATGTGTGGATTCGTGACGGATATCTTCCATCAAATGATCACCTTGATAAGTGTAAACCGATCGGCTTTTTTCTGTGGCAATAAAATAGGCGCGTCTCGATGGTAACTCTGGATGGTAATAGTGTAGAAAGTGCTGAAAACTTGGCTCATCAGCCAGTATATAAACATCTACCGTTTTATCCTGGCCTGGCACGGGACCACCAATTCTGGCGGCCACTTCGCGAGTGAGAGACTCCAACTCTTGAACAATCGGATCTTTATGTCGCATCGCCTTATGGGAATGGATTGCAAACGGCCCGGTTCTATAAGTGGACCGGGTTGGCAAAAGCTCTGTAGGGCGTTTATTCGCGATGGCACAGCCCTGAAATGGGGCGATCAAAGCCAGCATCAAAAACAGCCGTATTGGATGATATAAATGCACGATGCCGTCCTGAATTCTCAAATGCTGTAGGGAATTAGCTGAGCGGTCTGCCGCTGCGTGTATTTCGACGGATTTTACGATCCACTTCAGCCTGAACATCGCGCCAAAGCTCTTTCCATGACTTCTTTGGTAGATAGGCGAGCGGTAAATAGGCACGGATGAACCTTAGTGCAATCGAGTTGTGGAATAGCCCATGTGATTGAAATGAAATGGCCAGGCGAGCCAGATTTTTGACACGCAAATGATGAGGCAAGGGATGATGCAGACTCACACCTACCAGGTCGATCAATACCATTTCACGCCATGAACCATCATCAAGCAGCCTGACCAGAATATTTGCGGCTTTCATATCACGATGAGAAACCGACATTTCGTGCATGTGACGGACGACCTTAGCAGTGGCTTCCACGGAGTTTAAAAGTACTTTTATTTGCAAATGCAATGGCATGTGAACTAGCGTTTTTTCCATGTGCTGTGACAGGCAGACCATACCTGGAGGACGCT
>Ga0208720_1000071_pt1 | contig 26587 bp, 17 predicted proteins | sample LakMenEpi20Apr10_FD_150716 | JGI IMG/M metagenome (GOLD analysis project Ga0208720, IMG submission 150716) | Freshwater microbial communities from Lake Mendota, WI - 20APR2010 deep hole epilimnion (SPAdes) | ecosystem: Environmental > Aquatic > Freshwater > Lake > Epilimnion/Euphotic zone ...
TGGATTTGATAATCGAACCGGGGCTAGCGCCAAGCCCGGCTAGAAAGATTTGGCTTGCGTCGCTTGGTTTTGGATTGGATTTATCTAGCCGGTCTTGGCGCTAGCCCCGGTTGGCTTTGGTTTGGTTTTTCTAGCCATTTGATTTAGATAATCGAACCGGGGCTAGCGCCAAGCCCGGCTAGAAAGATTTGGCTAGCGTTGTTTGGATTTGATAATCGAACCGGGGCTAGTAGCGCCAAGCCCGGCTAGAAAAGAGCCGATAAAACGCCGCGGGGCGATCACATCGGTGGTTTTTTCTCAGGCGGAGTATCGCTTGGAATGCGGCCGAGGCCTTTTTGTACGGCGTCGAGAATTCGATCAGCGCGGAATGGCTTGTAAAGTACCGTGCTCATGCCTTCGTTTCGGGCTTTGACAATCGAGTGTTTCTGGTCGTATGCAAAGCCGGTCATCAGGATGATCGGAAGGTTGGACTGAATGCCCCTCAAGTCCATGAAAATTTCGTATCCGTTCATGTCGGGCAGGAAAATATCGCTGATCGCGAGGTTGTAATTTGAGCCTCTGGCAAGCGCTAAAGCTTCAGAGCCGTCGCGTGCGGTTTCCACTGTAGCGCCCCATTGGCCCAGCAAGTGGTGGGCGGCCCGGCGGGTGGCTTCATCGGAATCTACGAACAGAATCCGCATGTCCAGCAGTGGAGGAGGTGGCCGATCCGCCTGAATTCGGGCCGGTGTGGGGGCGACCGCTTCGACCTCTTTGATCTTTTTGCGAATGTCTCTGGCTCTGACAATCAAGTGGCGAAGGCGGCGGATAATGTCGTCGTCGTGGCCTACATATCGGTCCAGAACGAATGTGGCGTCGCTCAGGATTTCGTCGACCGGCAAGGCCACGGACCTCCAGATTTTGTCGACGCTTTCATGATAAGCCCGCGAAGTTTCAGCTTGGAGGAGGTCGAGTGTATGCAAAGCCTGGGCCAGATTCTGGGCGTAAACGTCGAGAAACTGACGGTCGCTGACAGAGAAAGCGTCGATCGAATCCGACTCGACATTCAAGGTTCCAAGCAGTTGGCCCTGATCGATCAGTGGGATGGTGTAAGAACTTAAGGCGTTTGCAGCACCTTCGAGATAGAGCGAATCCTTGCGTGTGTCGCGGCAAAGATGGCTCTTTCCAGTGGCGGCCACGTGGCCAGTCACGCCCTGCCCTGTTTCGGAAATGCGGAGCTCCCGATTTTCGGCATCGGCGGTCATGCCCTCTGAGAGCAGTGGAATGAGCATGTCTGTGCCCGACTCCACCAGCCTGATTTCGACATTCCTGACCCCCAGAAGCTCTTTGAGGTCTCGGATAATGTTGTATTTCAGTAAATCCGTGCGTTCCTCAAGCCCCATTTCCTGGATATCCTGAGCGGATAAATCCGAGAGCTTTTCGCCGGCTTCGTAAATCGCTTTTAATTTTTGTTCCTGCTGAATCTCGTTCGTCACATCACTTAACAGAACGATCAGCCTTGATACCACTTCGTTTTCATCACGGACGGGCGTGGCGGTCATTCCCAGATATTTGTTGGCTTCCACTCGAAGGACACAGACTTCGGGGTTGCCGCTTCTGAGAGCCGCTTGCATCGGGCAATCGTCACGCTCAATAATTTCCGGGGCGCCGAAGAGTCGGAAGAATTTCGAGCCGATCGGCTCAAGCCCCTGCTCCACCAACCTTCGGAAAGCTGGGTTGCACCATAGGACCCGCTCTTCGACATCCACCACGGCGATGCCTTCTGAGAGTGATCCGATGATTTCGTCAGCCGTGATCATCCTCGACCGCCCGTCTTTCTCGATTTGCAGGTTGGTTGACGTAAAGCCATACCAGCCGCTCTCATGATTCATTCGTCTGCTTCTGATTCGTTTTCGCACAATATGGACTATAGTAACAGATCCCCGGAAAACTTAAACTAGAGTCACCTCAGCTTTGCTCGTTTTTGAATCATGTATTCGCTTCAAGAACACGCATCACCATCCATTGAGACAGATCATTCCATGCTTCCTGTAAAACGGCTTGTGGCAAATCAAGTACAGATTCTGGTCGTCGACCTTCAGGAACGGCTCGTTCCAGGGATCGACGGCAAGGAACTCGTTCTGGCCAACACCATTCGCATCCTAAAAATCGCCCAGCTTCTGGACATCCCCACTCTGGCTACTGTCCAATACCCCAGAGGTTTAGGTCAGACGATTGAACCCATCGCCAGCCTTTTAACCAGCGAACCTGTTCCTAAAATGACCTTTAGCGCGATCGGCCCTGACGCCGTTCGTGAATGGATCAACCCTGATTTTGCCACGATTCTGGTGGGTATCGAAACCCATGTTTGCCTGGCTCAAACTGCGCTTGATCTGCTGGAAATGGGCGTGACGGTGGTGATGCCTGTGGATGCCGTTTCAGCCAGAAATCGGCTGGATCACGACACAGCCATTCTCAGGCTGACTCAGGCAGGCGTGATTCCCACCACGACCGAAGCCCTTCTGTTTGAATGGATTGCAACGGCTGAGCATGCTCATTTCAAGGCGGTCAGCAAAATCGTGAAGGAGTTTGATCCGCGTGGGTGATGGGGTGTACTTAAGAAAAACCTTCGGAATTCATCACTCGCAAATCGTTCCTACCTATCCGCTAGGCCAAGAGTCAGTTAAAATCACTTCCATGTGCTGACCGCTCAATATCATTCCCAATTCCTCAACATCTGACAGCCTCAAAAAAGCGAAGACATGAGCCAATCCAAGACCTATGCCCAGTTGACAGTTCAAGACCGCGTTCTCATGGGCCCTGGCCCGAGCCCAGTGGCTCCGCGTGTTCTTTCGGCCATGAGCCTGCCACTTTACGGGCACCTCGATCCTGAATTTGTCAAAATCATGGACGAGACTCAGAATCGTCTGCGCGATGTCTTTAAAACTCAAAACAAGCTCACACTGGCCGTCTCAGGCACGGGTTCAGCCGGTATGGAAGCCGTGATTGACAATCTGATCGAGCCTGGCGATAAAATGCTGGTCTGCGTCAACGGTGTTTTCGGCGAACGCATGTGCGATGTCGCTGGACGTGCCGGAGCCGAGGTGATTCGGATTGATCGTCCGTACGGACAAGTCTTTACGCCAGAAGAAGTGGAAGCCGCCATCAAAGCGCACCACCCGGTGATGGTCGGTATCGTGCATGCTGAAACTTCCACGGGAGCTTGGCAGCCTGTTGAAGAAATCGCCCGAATTGCTCACGAAAATGGTGCATTGATTGCAATCGACACCGTGACGAGTCTGGCAGGCGTGCCTGTTGAAATTGACGGATGGGATATTGACGCCGTTTATTCAGGCACCCAAAAGTGCCTGTCATGCCCCCCTGGCCTGGCCCCTGCCTCGTTCGGCGAGCGTGCCATGGCGAAAATCAGGGCCAGAAAGACGAAGGTCCAGAGTTGGTACCTCGACCTGACCATGATCGAAAAATACTGGGGTTCCGACCGGTTCTATCACCACACAGCTCCAATCAGCATGAACTATGCTTTATATGAAGCACTTGGAATCGTTCTGGAAGAAGGACTTGAGGCACGTCATGCCCGCCACATGCTGAACCATAAAGCACTGGCAGCAGGAATTGAAGCCCTTGGGATGTCGTATTTCACTCAGGAAGGCTTCCGTCTGCCTCAGCTGAATTGCGTGAACATCCCCGACGGAGTGGACGACATGACGGTTCGCCGACGCCTGCTCAGCGAATGGGGAATTGAAATCGGCGGGGGCCTCGGCCCTGTCAAAGGCAAGGCCTGGCGGATCGGCCTTATGGGTCATGGTTCGTGCCCTGAAAATGTCCGACTGGTTCTGGGAGCCTTGGAAACAAGTCTTCGAGACCTCGGTGCTGTGAAGTCTGAAGGTGTTGCTGTGGCGGCTGCCGACCATGTCTACGCCGCTTCAAATGCTTAATCAATATGTGGTTTGCCAATTATGGCGAATCAGGTGGGAAAAATGATGCTGGATTGACCTTCGAATCAGGAGCGGTGACCATGAATCCGATGGACAGAATCCTGAAAAAAGCCCGACTCCGTATCGTGGGTCAATCCTGGCTAAACCATCTTGTCTGGTGCATGACGGTTGCATTTGCCATGGCGGCGATTGCAATCGGTGCCACGAAAATTCGCCCTTTTGGGTTCACGATCGTAGCCGGCACATTGCTTGCCGTGGCAGCCATTTTCGGGATTCTGATGGCTGGTCTGATTGCAATATTAAAGCGTCCTGACAAACTTCGTACTGCGACGATGGTCGATTCGGCATTTGGCCTGAAAGATCGGCTCAGCAGCGTGGTGAACCTGCCGGACGAAATGGCTCAAACCCCTGCTGGTCAGTGCCTTAAAGCGGAAACGGATCAGGCTGTTGAAACGATCGATCTTGCCGCAGGGCTGGGATTAAAGCGGCCCCGACGTTCGTGGATGCCTCTGATACCGCTTTCAGTCGCAGGCTTGGTGATCCTGGCGCCTGCTTATGTCGTGTCTCAGGCGAAGTCAGGAGTTTCAGCCAAATCTGTTGACGAGGCCGTGACGAAAAAGACCGATTTATTGGCAAAGAAAATCGCCGGTCAGCGCAAGGCTCAAGCGGAAAAAGTCTCGGCCCCGACAGCTGAATTGATGGCGGAATTGCAGAAGGCTGCGGAAGATCTGGCGAAGTCTCCACCGGCGGAAAAATCGGAAGCACTGGCTGCATTAAACCAGCTTTCCGATGCTGTAAAGGAGCGTCAGAAGCAGCTTGGTTCCACCGAAAAAATGGCCTCGCAATTGCAGCAGATGAAATCTATGGCCAGCGACGGCCCTGCCGACGAATTTACCAAAGATCTGGCGAAGGGCAAATTTGAAGAAGCCGCGAATGAGTTGAAATCGCTTGCGGAGAAGGCTCAGAACGGCAAGCTGACGGATCAGGAAAAGAAGCAGTTGCAACAGCAGCTTGGCGATATGGCCAAACAGATTGATAAAATGGCGAATCAGGATGAAAAGAAAAAGCAGCTTGAAGAGGCCCTCAAAAATGGAGGGTTGACCAAGCAGCAATTTCAGGAAGAAATGGCCAAGCTGAATCAGCAGGCCTCTAATATGAAGCAGATGCAGGAATTAGCCAAGCAAATGCAACAGGCCCAGCAGTCCATGCAGGAAGGCAATATGCAAAAGGCTGGAGAGAGCCTGAAGCAGGCGCAGGAACAGTTGCAACAGATGGCTCAACAAATGTCTGACATGAAGCAGCTTGATGAGGCTTTGGCGGACTTGCAGGAGGCGAAGGATGGGATGTCGCAGGATGGAAAATCCAATCAGTTGGGCGATGCCATGGCCCAGGGCAATTCTTTGGGTGATATGTTGGGCGACATACCGAACGGAAATGGCCTTAACCGAGGACGTGGGCAAGGCGATCGGCCTGAGGCTCCGGATAAAACATCATCGTATGAAACCCGCGTGAAAGCCGAGCTTGGTAAAGGGAAATACCAGCTCAAGGGCTTTGGTCAACCGGGCGAACAAACCAAAGGCCGAAGTATTATTGAAGGCGGAGATGTGCAGCAGGCTGTGACTGAGGCGGCGGCTGATGCATTGACACAGCAAAGAATACCCCGGAAATTGCAAAAGAATGTCCGGGACTATTTTGATCAGATCCAGAAGCCACAATAATCCCTTGGATTATGGACGACTGTGGCTTGGATCAAGTGATGAATCAAATCATTTCGTGCGACTGTTTTTCCAGTTCACACCCGCGTCGGGCTGATCGGTGAAAACACCATCGGCACCCGCATCATCCAGAATAACTTTAAACATGTTGACGGGGTTGGTGTCTCCTGGCCGCTTCATATCTGTACGAATGGTGTAGGGATGGACAATCAGGCCAGCTTTGTGAGCATCTGCGACCAGATTTGTGGGCTTGTATTTCTGATCCGCGACCAATTGCAATGCAGGACCGATTCCGTCAGCGACTTTTGCAATTTCCCGCATGGTGGTTTCATTAAAGTCGACAGGCTCTGAGGTTTCGTCAAGTTTCATTCGGCGTCCACCCATCAAGAAAACCAGCCGTCCCTTATAGCCAAGCTTGCGGATCTGCTTCAATTCAGACCAGTCAAAACATTGGACAATACAAAGATCCTGCTTGGTGGAATATCCATATTTCTTGAGCACTTCGAGCACGATTTTGGAAATATCCACGCCTGCATTCCTGTGAAATCCTGGAGACTTGATTTCAGGATAGATTCCGATCGACTTCTGTCTCGAATGATTCATGCCCTGAATGAGTTGCAATTCTTCTTCGAGGGTTGGGATTTGAAACTGTCCGCTTTTTGCCGGAAAACGACTGCTTAAAAACGCATTGCCTGACCTTGGATCAACCCGCTCGTGTACATTTAACGTCTTTAATTCTGCCAGAGTGAAGTCGATTGCATAGTATTTGCCATCGGCTCGTTTTCGACTCGGAAATTTAGCAGAAACATCTGTCACCGGTTCGAGGTCGATATCGTGAAGCACCACAGGGACATGATCTTTGCTCAAAACCACGTCCTGCTCGATAAAATCGGCCCCAAACGCATGGGCCATGGCCACAGCCTCAAGGGTATGCTCAGGGACGTATCCGCTGGCCCCACGATGAGCAATAATCGTCTTGTCGCCGGCTTGAACCGGATTTTGAAAGTGCGTTGAACCTAGAAACGCGCTGAAAGCCAAAATTAAGTGGCTATTCCGCTTGATCATCTGCATGATATGAACTCCAGTGAACGGTTGAAGTTTTGGGACTCTGGCCCAAGAAAACGAATTCGTAATTATGGCCCACGACCATGAAGATTTGCAGGTTGGTTGGATGAACAACGCGCGTTTTTTTGGGCCATTTGTATGAAACGTCTGGTATCTCTGGAGAATCGAACCGTTTTTTATCACACAAGCAGGCGACTTGATATATAATAACTATGGAACGTCGATTGCAACTACTCGGTCAATGATCTGATAGGATTCGAATTGTGCCACTTTCAGAGATTCCAGCACAATTGGGTTACATGATCGTCATCTATGACGGCCGATGCGGGCTTTGTCATCGCTCTGTCCGCTACATTTTGAACCATGACCACCACGATCGTTTTCGTTTCGCAGCCAATACCTCAGAAGCAGGCCGGTCAGTTCTGGCTCGTGCAGGGATGTCGATCGACCCGCCTCCTGAATCAATTGTCGTGGTTGAAAATGGCAAGATATTTACCGAGAGCGACGCGGTGCTGGCCATTGCGCAAAAACTGGGCGGGATTCATCGGGCGTTGGTGATTGGGCGGGTGATTCCAAAATGTATCAGGAATTGGTTATATAAGAGAATTGCCAGGAACCGATATCGGATTTTTGGCCAGTATGAAGCGTGTCAATTACCGAGCCCGGGAGAACTTGCGAAGTTTCTGGATCATGAAAATTTAATTTGAACTTTATGAGAATCAAGCATGGGTGCAACCGATTCAGGGATTAGAAGATCGATTTTTCTGATTTTCCTTGCAAATGAGCCCAGGTTCGTGCAACTATAGTACTCCGATAGTTGACCCCCTTCCCTGCTCTTCAGGCTTGATCTGATCCACAGGATCAAAGTCTGATGCGTTTGGTGGACAAGTGATTGATTCGGTTGGTTTCGAAAATAACGGTTGGTAAACGTCAGACTCAGGAACGAGGATTCGCGATAAGGCTTGATTTCTGGACACACGATCAAACAAGATCCCAGAGTTTGCTGCAAAATTCTACCAATCTTTGGTGGAAAATCTCGTAACACTCGATCAGATGGTTTCTTAAGGGAAATTTGTCATGCTTTCGAAACTCCAATCGTTCACTTTGACGGGCATCGACGCCGAGCCAGTTCAGGTCGAGGTCGACATTGCTCTGGCGCCGGCCCCGCTCACCGTGCTCGTAGGACTTGCAGAGACGGCTGTACGCGAAAGCACGCATCGGGTGGAACGTGCGATTATCAATTCCGGATTTCTGAAATCGCCTGACAAGATCGTGATCAATCTTGCGCCCGCCGACCTTAGAAAAGATGCAGGCGGATTTGATTTGCCGATCGCATTAGGGATTCTAGCAGCGAGTGGTCAATTTGCGATTTCGCGAAAAGGTAAAATTGCAGTCGTTGGCGAGCTCTCTCTCGACGGCCAAACCAGATCCATCAAAGGCGCTTTGGCCATGGCTCTTTCGGCTGCCCATGGTGAGTGCGACGCCCTTCTGGTGCCGGCGGCCAATGCGAACGAGGCGGCTGTTGTTGAAAAAATTCCGGTCATTCCCATCTCAAGCCTGTCCGAAGCGGTTGCCTACCTGTCGAATCGCATTGATATTGAGCCAAAGTCGGTCGATATCGCCAGCCTTTTCGAAAAGTTAAGCAAATTTGACGAAGATTTTCTCGATGTCAAAGGCCAGGATTATGCAAAGCGAGCGCTCGTCATTTCCGCATCAGGGGGGCACAATTTGCTCATGATTGGCCCTCCAGGGACAGGCAAGACCTTATTGGCCAGACGTTTAGCAAGCATTTTGCCATCGTTGACACCTGCGGAGAGTTTGGAAACCACTCGGATTTATAGCGCGATGGGTTTGCTGAAAAATGGCGAGCCTTTGCTTGCCACACGCCCATTCCGATCGCCTCACCACAGTGTTTCAGATGCAGGACTGGTAGGAGGTGGATCCATCCCTCAGCCGGGAGAGATTTCTCTGGCCCATAATGGAGTTTTATTTCTCGACGAATTACCGGAATTTAATCGGAAAACTCTCGAAGTTTTACGTCAACCGCTGGAAGATGCCAACGTGACGATCAGTCGGGCACTTCGGAGCGTCACGTTTCCAGCAAACTTTGTCCTGATTGCGGCGATGAATCCTTGCCCTTGTGGATATCGTGGAGATCCTCGGCGGGGTTGCAATTGTTCGCAGATACAGGTGGAACGTTACCTTTCAAAAATCAGTGGACCATTGTTGGACAGAATCGATCTGCATGTCGAGGTTCCAGCCGTTCCATTCACCCAGTTGGCAGAAGCCCCAACAGGGCCAAGTTCGGATGACCTTCGCAAACTCGTTCTCGCTGCCAGGAAACGACAAACAGCGCGTTTTGATGGTCTGGCAACCCGGGTGAACGGTCGCATGACGCCTCGGCAGATACGCAAGTTCTGTGTTCTCAAGCCGGAATCGTCGCGGATTCTGAAGACAGCGATGGAAGAACTGGGCCTCTCAGCACGGGCGCACGACAAAGTCTTGCGTGTGGCCAGAACCATGGCGGATCTGGATGAATCCGATCATATCGAGCCTCATCACATCGCCGAGGCTGTTGGATATCGGTCGCTAGATCGGAGCGTCTGGTCGCAATAATGAATGAAGCCCGTTTATGAAACCTTTCATGAAGGGTTCAAAACGGGCTTGAAGGATCGTTAAACGAGCTGGAATTTGCGAGTCTCAGGCAGACTTTGAACGAGTCTTGCGCTGACGGATCAATCCCATAACGGTGACTGAACCGATCGCTGTGAGCAGATAAGTGGATGGCTCAGGAACGGTTGCCGATGCAACGATTTTCAGTTTCAGGGGTTGTCCATCGACTGATGCTGAGATCCAGGTGTCCGTGGAATTCGCTCTGGAAGCATAGTAAGTTCCGACAAAACCAGTACTTGGGGGATCTGTTGCAGTCGTGTATGACCAATACAAGTCGGATCCACTTAAGCTCTCATTGACGAGTACCAGAAAATACTTGGTGGAATTGGCCAGAGTGACGTTGAGGCCACCGAAATTCACGTCAGCATAAGCTGAGGTTAAGCCTGATCCGGAACCTGAGTAGATGGAACTCACAAAAGTTGAGGGTTTGTTTGTCGTCGTGTCGTAGTTATAGATACTAACGGAGTAATTCCCGGAAGGGGCTTCATTTTCGGAGCTGATTCTTAAGGTCACATCCTGGACCACATTTTCAAGGGCAGTCGTTGAGAACGATTGCGCGAACCAACCACTAGCAGATAGTGTCGAGTCGGTGTCACCTGAGGCATTGATCGTGTTGATCAGGTCTGCTGACTGGGCCAATGGGCCACATGCTGCCAACAACCCAAGTGCAATGAAAAATGATCGGAAGTTCATGATAGGAATCCTGATTCGTGTATTGTATGTCGCTATCGACTTGACAATCTAACTTACTGCCCAAAATACGGAATGTCAAGATTTTACGGATATAAGAGTGATGGATGCTGTTGTATTTTAGCGACATGAGAGCCGGTTCCGTATTTCCAAACCAACCGGGGCTATCGCCAAGACCGGCTAGATAAATCCAACCGAATTTTAAGAAACAGGTATGGGATGTGCCCGGTTTTGGGGTGATTGGGCTCCAGCGGAGAGATCTATTAATAGCTATGTCCGAAGGACATCAACAACCCAATCCTGAGGCACTCGGTCCGTTGAGCTCCAGCGGAGAGATCTATTAATAGCTATGTCCGAAGGACATCAAAACCCCAAACCTGAAACCCTGACTCGCCAAGCCGGTTCGACCTTAGCCTCGGTTGGTTTTGAAAACCGGAATCTATTTTCGGCCTGTTCCTAAACCCCAATCACGCTCAGAAGTGGATTTCTGTAGGCCCGGTCCCCTGACCGGGCGGGTTTTCGCTATTTCAATCAATACGCACGTAACGCATTACAAGAAAATGATTTGCGTCGTTCTGAAATAAAAGACAAATCCCGCCATGTGAGGGGAAATGGCCTCCATAACACGTTGTTCATTCAAAGATTATGAATCACCGTTGGGCTCCACCCCAAATCTCAGACCTAAACTCCAGATTTCAGGATGAGAGGGATATAGATTGAACGGTCGAATGGTGATTTGCGGAAGTTCTGCTTCAATCGAAATGATGCCCCTGGCGTTCCATCTCTTCGATGAAGGGGGCCATTTCGCGCTCGTAATTCTTCCACTTGGCGACGGAAGTTTTGTAAATCGGTTCACGCACCTGAGAAAGGCTGGCTGTGCGGACCTGTCGTTTGGTTTCGTGAAAATTCAGGCAGTCAGGCTCCCAATCGAGCCCAACATATTCGATCAATTTCCGCGCATAACCTTCCGTATCTTCCGTGACTTTTTCGTAAGGGAAGTCGAGCCACTCGATCCCTTCAATGCTTTCCCAGTGCTTCACCACACGCAGATAGTCAGTGAATCGGCGAGAAATGTCCTGCCAATTGTTGGCCCAGCGGATCGATCCGAAGCAGGTTTGGAAACACGATAGGGCAATGTCACGAAGGTCGCGGCGGCAGTGGATCACGCGGGCGTTGGGGAACATCAGGTGAATCCAGCCGAGCAAATTGATATTGTCTGGCATTTTGTCAACAACGTGTGGCAATTCAGCGTTCTTGGTTGAAATCTCTTTCAGGAAAAGTTCCGCGCTCGCTTTTAATCCCAAAGAGTGAAGCGATTTAAGGGCAGGAAATGGTTCCGAACCGGTCAGGCCAAGGATCTCAGGTAATTTCTCAAACGACTTGCTCACAAAGATCAATTCGCCGGCGCCGTGGACAGAGGAATGGGATGCCAGAATCTGTTCTGTCAATGTTGTGCCTGATCGCGGCAAGCCCATCACAAAAATCGGTCTCCGACTTTCATGGCCTTGGCCCTGGAAGGCCTTCATTAATTCTGGAGTAAAAGATTCGATGTTTTTGGTGATCCATTCCGAGAAATTATTTGGGTCGTAGAACTCACTCCGCTTTAATTTGGCAGCGTTTTGAAGTTCATTGGCCGATTGGAAATGCTGGCCTGCCATTTCGTAATTTTTGCGTTTGTCGAACACAGATCCCAAGGCAAAATTAAGCTGAGCCTTGGCCCCTTCGCCAAAATACTTTTCGTTGAGCAGATTTTGCATTTGCTCTAAATCCGTATCGTTCACTTTACCCTTCTGATGTGTCGCCCTTTGATAATAGACTTCTACAAGTTTTGGGTGCGATTTTAATGCAATTGCAGATTCAGCTTCTGATTTCTCGAAGTTGCCCATTTCCGAGTACAGGTTTGCCAGCCCAATTCTTGGTGCGGTCAGTTCAGAGTCAATCTCAAGTGATTTTCGGAATGCTGCTTCAGCGGATTCAGAGTCTTGCAATTGCATGTAGACCTGACCAACGCCAAAATGACTCTCTGCATGCTGTGGATCGATCGCAAGAGCATGTTGATAACGCAGTAACGATTCTTCGTGGAGATCCTGGTCGTTCAGCATACTTGCAAAGTTTGCGTGAAATCGGGCGGAATTGGGATCTCTGGAAATGGCATTTAAATAATAATTCGAGGCTTCCTCATAGCGGGCCCGGCCCTGAAGTGCCTGGCCCATATTGTTGAGCGGCATGGCCAGGTCGGGCGCAATGGCCATGGCTTTTTGATAGCATTCCAAAGCCTCTTCAAAGCGGCCCATGGCACGATAAACATTGCCAAGATTATTAATAGGATGAGGCCGATCAGGTGTCATTCTTACGGCTTTAAGGCAACACTGCTCGGCTTCGTCGAGGTCGTCGACCCGCCCAATTTCCACAAGAATCTGGCCAAGATTCGAATTGCCCATGGGGTTGTCAGGGTCAAGTTCCAACGCTTGGCGGAACAACAGCGCCGATTCTTTGAGCTTTCGCTTTTCTTGAAGAACCATGCCAAGATTGATCATCGCCATGGGGAACTGGGGACGCAATTTCAGGGCCTGACGGATGGCTTCTTCTGCCAGTTCCAGCTTTCGCTGAGAGTGATAGATCAGACCAAGGCTGTTAAAAGCGTCTGGTTGATCCGGGTCTAAAGTAATCCCAAGTTTAATCTGGGACAGGGCTTCGTCAAGTCGTCCGCATTCGCGCAGGCACTCACCCAGATTACAATGATTGGCGGCATCGCCGGGGCGGAGGGCAGCATACTTTGAAAAATGAACAACTGCGTCGGAGAATCGGCCTCTTTGATAAGCGATTACAGCCAGCGCCATCACGGCATCTGAAAACTCAGGAGCGTTGGACGGTACCGTTCGGAAAAGCCGATCAGCCTGATCCAATTGTCCAAGACTATGCGCTTGACAAGCTGACTTGAAGGCTTGATTACTCACTGTGGATTCACCTGATGAGTGACTATGGAGTGATTCGTACCGATCTAATCTATCTTATCACCTGCGATCCAATCTTACAGGGAAATATCGACCGCATTTTGACATTGCATGACGGTGGAAACGTACCGCAGGGAGCTAGCCCACGGGTCGTATAAAAACCGGAATGGATTTTCTGCCTGATCCTAAGCGATGAGTTCAGGGATTGGGCTGCCGTGATCGACGATTGGTGTAGGGCGGCCGTTGAAGTCTTTGATCAAGGTTTTTGCGGAGTCGATACCGAGGTGGTGATAGATGGTTGCCAGGAAGTCGCCAGGGCCGCAGATCCGCTCAAGCGCGTCTTCGCCGCGTTTGTCGGTCGCGCCGATGACTCGGCCGGTTTCGATTCCTCCACCAGCCCAGATGTTTGAAAAGGCGCGTGGCCAGTGGTCACGGCCAGGCTGGGTGGTGCCGGCTGCGGCACTGGCGTCGCCTGCTCCTGTGCTTGGCGAATATTCGATCTTGGGGGTTCGACCAAACTCGCCTGTGACAACCACGAGCACGCGTTTATCCAGTCCCCGGGCGTAAATGTCTTCAATCAATGCGGAAACCGCCTGATCGTACGCCTGAGATCGGAACTTCATGGCCTCAAAGACGTTGTGGTTCACCGCGTGGTCATCCCAGTTCTGGACACGGCCACAGAGAGGGCCGTTTAAGCTGGTGGTGAGCACATCCACACCGGCTTCGACCAATCGGCGGGCGAGAAGAAGTTGCTGGCCCCAGGCATTGCGGCCGTAGCGATCGCGAACGCGCGGATCTTCCAGACTCAGGTCGAACGCAATTTTGGTCTGTGGATTGGTCAGCAGGGTCATCGCCTGAGACTCGAATTCGTCCAGAGCCTGAAGCTCTCGGGCTTGATCAAAGCTGCGCTCAAGGGTGTCGAGATTTTGACGAAGCGTTGAGCGGCGGCCGATCCTGCGGACTTCGTCCATATCCGTCAGACCAATATTCGGCACAGTGAAACCAGGAGTATTTGGATTTCCTGAGACCACAAATGGAGAATAGGCGTCGCCCAGGTAAGCTGGGCCGTTGTATTCGAGTGGGGGATTGATGCCCACGTAACATGGGAGAGGATTCTGGCGGGGCCCCTTTTGCGAGAGCAGGTAATTCGAGATCGTCATCCAGTCTGGATACTTTGGCTTCGGCTTATCACGCGTATCAGGATCGCCAGAAAGGAGTTGCATTGAACCGGCTGGGTGTCCGCCGGCCGTCTGCCGCATGGATCTCAGAACTACCATCTTATCAGCGATAGAGGCCTGCATCGGCATCAACTCGGTGAAATGGAGCCCTGGAACTTTTGTCGGAATGGTTTTGAAAGGCCCACGATACTCGCTGCCGATTTCTGGCTTGGGGTCGTAGGAATCGAGGTGTGACAAGCCACCCGGCTGCCAGACCATGATGACGGCTTTTTTCTCTGGTTGAGCCTTGGAGGAGTCGGCAGCCTCGGCCATCTTCAACGTTTGCAGTTTGAGGATGTTGGGAAGGCTCAGGGTGGCAAATCCGGCCAGACCTGTCTGAAGAAACGCGCGACGGCCGCTGGTGCTGAATGGGATCGGTCCAGGGCAGTTCAGGCCGGGAAGAATCGGGGTGGAGCGTTTCATTTTTTCTCCGATGGCTTGATGCGAATCGTAATTGGTTCTGTCACCACGATATCGGCAATATCTCGGGGTTGGGATGCTTCCGTGGCCTTTTTCAACTGTTCTTTGGTCGCATTCAATGCCACCGTTGCCGCCTTCATCCTGGCATTCATGACGGAAACCGTCTTTATGGCTTTCTCTTTTTTCTCGGCTGGTGCAGTCTCGGCTTCAGTCGAAACTTTTTTCAGTTCGGCTTCGAGAGCTTTCACTTCCAGTGCCATTTTCTTGGAAGCCTCCTCTGCCGATGTGACTGTTTCAGGCTGATGGCGATACTTTGCAACGGCTCCGCCCAGAAATGCGATGGTGTAATCGCCGGGCTGGGTTTTCAAAGCCGCGAGGTCGAGCACTGCCTGGGAGCTGTCGGTGGTGATCGGGATGGTCACAGCCGGGGCGTTCTCAAAACCGGCGCCAATTGGCTTCATTTGAATCTTGTCACCAGAGAATTCGCTTCGCTTTGTATAGACCAGCGGAATGGTCAGCTTTTCACCCACTCTGGCTTCGATCACTGGCGATTTTGAGGCAATGGTGATCGGAGCGAGGTCGGTTCCACTCACAGAAACGGGAACATCGGCCAGGAGTCGGGGGCTGGGGATTTCGCCCCAGGAGTCGGGGATTGGCCACGCCACTGAGGCTAAATGGCAAGGATGAGTGACGGGCTGACCGTTGACTTTCGCCCGGCTTACAAACTTCACGTTGGTATAAGACTTTGGTGCCTTTGGGCTTGCGGTGATCAGTAAAAGGCCTCGCGATTGGCCAGCCGGAATCTTCAGGCCCTTGGCAGTCACGCCTTCCGGGAGCCCTTCCATGGAGAGTTCGATTTCGCCGTCAAAACCGTCTCGACGAAAGGCGATCACTTCGAGGGCCATCGTGGAGCCTCCTCGCAGGGAGATTGGTTTGGAGAGGGCGTTTCTGTCGCCGTTTCTAAGCTCCATATGGATCGCCCAGGCCACAACAGCAAAATCGGGAGCGGCTTTGCGAATGATCAGCCTGTAGATATTCCCTGATTCTTTGCGAGTCCCGCCAAACAGGTCGGTCAGTTGCAAACGATGGAGGCCGTCCTGTTTGACAACCAGTTTGCCAAGAATATCGGATGTGCCAGGGTTGTAAGGTGGCCCATCATAAGCATATCCGTTGCTGGAAACTTTCACGGGGCTGGGAATGTCGCTCAACTCGAGAACATCCGTGAGCTTTTCAGGGGCCCCGTTTTCGCCTTTGGTGACATGCTGCACCAGGATCGACGGGTCGGTTGGGAGCCCGAATCGCTCTGAGGCGACCTCGATCCACCATTCCTCACCTTTTTTGGCTTCGAACTCGAAAAAGTCGACATCGGCTGCAGGATAAAATCGTCCTGAAAAATCACAAGGAAGGGTGATCCGCTGCGCATGTGCGGAATCCCCATTGGGTTCGGTTTCAGCCAGTTTCGCTTGATTGCTGAGCCCCAAAGGTGGCCAAGAGAAAGAGTTTACATTCCTGGTCGATGCCTGACGAACCACAGGAACGCCAGCAGGTTGCTCCCAGAGGCCAAGACGATAATAAAACTCCGGGCCACCTTTAAATGTGAGTTCGTGAATTTTGATCACATATTTGCCGTCCTTGGGGACTGGAAAATCAAGGACTCCGCCACGGCGTTCCACCAGAAGGTCACGGCCATTGGAATCGGCGATGATCACGGTCGCGTTGAGCTTTGAGTCGATTCCGCGGGTGGCACAGTCGACAATGACCCTTTGGCCTTTTTTGGCCTGAAATGAGAAATGGTCGATGGCTCTGTCAGCGATGGTGCCGTTGCAAATCGAATTCAGATTCAGTTCCAAAGCGGTTGCAAGCGATTTATTGGGCTTGGTTTGCAAGACTTCATTCAAGGTCCCAACCGCGAAAATTCTCGAAGAGGAAATTCCCAGACGAGTCATCAACCGGGCTTCGTAAAGCCCTGCTGGGCAATCTTTTGCAATGTTCACAACATACTTGTTCAGCTCAGCCTTACCGGACGCATCGAGCTTGCGTTTGGCTGTGATGTGCGGGTCTGAGAAGAGGAGGTCGCTGACATCGTCCAGGTGCTCGCCGGTGATGGCCACTTCAACTTCGGTTCCGACTTTTCCGCCCATCGGCATGGTGGTCAATAGTCGAGGCGCTGGAAGGCCGACCGATTGACCCAGGAGATTGGAACAGATTCCAAATAGGATCGCGCAGAAGCCTGATAGACGGGTCAATTTGATGGAGGTCATCGTCGTGCTTATCCCTTAATGGTTGAAGAGAAATTCTTTTGTGTTCATCAAGGCCCAGATCAAGTCCTGGAAGTTGTCGCGGATCGCTTTTTGAGCATCCACCGGTTGGCCAGCCGCATTGAGGCGAGGTTCCGCGAGATAGCTTAAAGCGGCCTTCATTTCGTCGGGCCGGGGCTCTCTCGAAAATGCCGAGAGATAAAGTTCTTTGATTTTCGGTTCCGGCGGGCCAGCGGCTTTCGCCAGTTTTTCGGCACGGCCGGTCGGGCTTGTCAGCTTGCCCCTGATGTCAGAGGCGTTGATCAGGTGCAGGCTTTGGCCGAGGCTTGAGGACTGGACCCGCTCGCACTCACACACGCTTTCACCTTCAGGGCGGCCAAAGACTTTCAGGAAGGGTGAGGAATTGTTGTAACTGTTGTCAGGTAAAGAGACTGCGCGGGTACCGGCCGGAAGGTTGGCGAAGTCGGTCTGCGTCCCAGCCAGTTGATCAATGGAATCGAGCATGACTTCAGCGGCCAGCCGGCGCGGATAATACCGCGAATAATTCTGGCGATCTCCACCATTGTACTTGTTTGGAGCTGCGCTGAGTTGATATGCGCTGGAGCGGGTGATGGTGCGGACCAGCTCTTTGAGATCAAAACCCGTCTCGATAAAGTGTTTCTCCAAGGCTCCCAGAAGCTCTGGATTCGAAGGTGGATTCGACTCTCTGATATCATCCTCAGGCTCGATCAGGCCTCTTTGGAAAAAGTGTTTCCAGTATCGGTTCACCAAAGCCTTGGCGAAGAACGGGTTCTTGGGCGAACCCATCCAGTCTGCCAGTTTTAGTCGAGGGTCTTCGTCGGCGGAAATCGAGGGGGCTGGATCACCTAATGCAGCCGGCTTCAAGGCGATGCCCGACTTGATATTGGTGGCCGTGGCCATGCCCCGCTTGTGGAAGATCAGATCTTCACCGCGGGTGCCGGAAGGCTTTCGGCCGACTTGTGAGAAGAAGGCTGAGAGGGAGTAATAATCGTCCTGGCTCCAGCGCTCGAACGGGTGGTGGTGGCATTGGGCGCATTGCATACGGACGCCGAGAAAGAGTTGGGCGACATCTTCGATCTGATTCTTCGGCTCTTTCACACGCTTATACCAGGCCACCGGAGGATTTCCGATCACTGTGCCCGTGGCTGCCAGAAGCTCTCTCACGAACTGATCGTAAGGCTTGTTGGCTAAAAGGCTGTCGCGTACCCAGGCGTGGAAGGCGAAGTTGGAGAGGAGGTCGCTGGCGTCGTCGCGGCGGTTCTTTAGAACGGCAGTCCATTTGGCTGCAAAAAAGTCAGCATAGTCTGTGCCTTGAAGTAGTTCGTCGATCCATTGATCGCGTTTGTCAGGGCTTTTGTTGGCAAGAAACGCGCTGGCTTCCGCCTCGGTCGGCAGGCGTCCGCCGATGTCGAGGGTGACTCTTCTCAAGAAAGTGGCATCGTCGATGACGGGCGATGGAGGAATGCCCAGTTCTTTGAGGTTCGCGAACACGGCTTTATCGACAAAGTTCTTTGTGGGTGGGAGCTTATCGACTGAAGCGCCGAGCGGGACGGCGGCATTGAAGACGGCGACGCTGGTCTGATAACGGACCATGACGGCGACTTTTCCAGGGATGTCCAGCACATTTACAAGTCCGTTTTCGTTCACCTCGGCCATGGCTTTATCGTTCGATTCGAACAGGGCCTGACTGGTGACATCGCGTACGGAGCCATCGTTAAATCGTGCCAGAGCTTTGAGTTGCTGATTCTGCTGGAGTTTCAGGGTGGCCTTGTTGGGCTCAATTTCCAGACGAACCAGCTTTGGGCTTGAGGGAGAGTCGATGGAGGCGCCCTGAGCGATCCAGTCGCGGATCTGTTCGTAGCCCTTTGATGATTTGGCCAGCCGTACTCCCCCACCGTGCTTGATCTGTCCACTGGCCTTCATCAGGAGCAGGCTCTGATCAGGGCTGACCAGAGAGAGGCGCCGGCCCCGCCCTTCAAGCACCAGATGTTCAAAATCTTCGGCGGGCTCAAATCCAAAAAGTGAAAGCTGGAACCCGTTCTGGCCACCGCCGGCTTTGGCGTGGCAAACCCCCATGTTACAGCCGGACTTGGTCATGACGGGCACAACGTCGTTCACGAAACTGACAGGCGGTTCGATCGCTTGTGATTTTGGAAGTGGCCCTGAGATCCCAAGGGTAAATAAACAGAGTCCCAGCATGGCTTGCATCACCAAAGGTCGCCATGAATTGCGATTATCGAATGGCATTTCGTTTCGGCTCCGTTTGGGATGAGAGGAGGAGGGACAGGGTCGGTCGGGATCGACTTGGGCGTGTTAAACTATTGTAACACCTTTTATCCAACAAACCAATAGACGAAGCAATAGCAGACCGACCCAGGGATTCGTCTTTCTAATTTTGAGGCCCCTGCACTTCCCCATCCAGAGCAGTTAGGACACGAGTTTTGCGAGGTCCGTTCAAGAGCCAGCCGAGCCATGTATTACGCACCAGGAGTTGGTACGAGATCAAGAGGATGATTGTGGAAGTGATGCATGTGATCAGAAATTTTAGCCCTACTGGCAAATTCCAGCGGTTTAGAAGGGCTGGAATGAGGATCACCAGTGGCATGTGGGCCAGGTAGAGCCAATAGGCTGAGTCGGAAACGTATCTGAGCCAGGGTTTTTCTGTTCCCAGACGGGCTTCAAACAGGCCCATCAAGGCGAAGACCATGGTCCAGGTGAAAGTGACCTGGATCAATCCACCGATCACGGGTTTGCCCATGGTCGCCAATCCGGTTGGTAAAAGTATGAATAATGCCGCTGGTAGGATCCACTTCCAATGTCTTCCCAGCTTGATGGTTACGTCTTGATTTTCAAAGTTGAAGTAGGCGAGCCCGAAGCCAAAAAAGATTCCGTAGTAGACAAGCAAGTGCGGTTGGGGCAGGATTCCGGTGGACGTGTCGGGCCCGAAGCTGGGCGACATGGTTCCCATGAAGAGTTGAGGGATCATGGTTATGGCGATCAGGCCGATCATTCGATATTTGGAGATGACAAGCCATTGGAGCAGCGAGGGCCACTGGATGTTCCTGAAAAGTGCTTCACCGATCATAAAAAAACCGATGAACCAGCAGAGGAACCAGAGGAACCAGAGGTGGTGAAAAATTGGAGTGAGGATCAGGTGAATGGGCTGATCGTATTTGTACCATCCGGTTTTAAAGCGATCTGAGCTGAGAAAATTGCCATACGAATGTCTGACTTGTTGTAAAAGCGATTCCGAGGAATTCGTCTCGTTTTTGGATGTGACTCCAAGTTTTTTGAGTTCCTCAATACAGGCTTCACGAGCATCCACGAGATCCTTGGCTTCTCTAGGTGGAATGCGGAGCGAGCCTGCAATCATAGTGGTGATCATCATGTCGGACATCGCCGAATCGGTGGCTGTTTCACCTTTGTTACTTCGAACTGTGAAGTCGGCCCCACGTTCGATCAGAAGTTTCAGCACTTCGATTCGTCCCATAAATGACGAGTGATGCACGGAAGTGTGGCCATCGCCAGTTTTGAGATTCACATCTGCACCACTATCAATCAATAGTTTAGCAGCATCAACATCGCCATAAAGTGATGCCCATCCTAGCGGTGCGATATGGAATTCAGGGTCAGGTTCGTTCACCTTTAACTTAGAGACGTTTTTAAGCTGTTCACGAAGGCTGGTGAGGTCGTGGTTGCGAATGGACTCAACCAATGAGCCGGGCGAGTTGGAATCGGCGGACGCTTTGGAACGATGGTACGCCGTAATTTTGCTGGCCCACAACGAAGCGATTTCGAGAGCGGGAACGAACGTGAAAAGCCCGACCAAACAAGGGATAAGGACGCGCAGGGTACGTTGCTTGAGGAGCGGCTTCAGGCCACGTTTGCGATAAAGCATCATCGTAAAATAGCCACTGACGAGCATGAAAAGCTGCATCCGGAAGCCATGAATCGCCGTTAACAGAATCCCAAAAGCAGGCGTTGAATTGATATAGGACAGAGAGGCATGAAGCCCAATCCCAAGAAGCATGGCGAAAGCCCTGAGGGCGTCCATATCGTGACGCCGGGGAATCCCGCTGGCGATTGGGCTCTGATCAGACATGCGTTAGCTCTGGATGGGTCGTTTTTTTGGGAGTCGCAGGAAGCAACCTTGGAATCACTATACACGAAACATCTCGTTTTTGTTGATATAAGTTCATAAAATCAGCCATATTTCTGGAACTGACTCATTTTTCGTGAAAAAATTCTTCCTGCGCCTTTCTATTGGTGAGGATTATTGCGACACTGTGAAGTTATCCCCCACCGAAGTGCTGCCAAAAAAACAACCAATCCATCTCCATCGGACGACGAAAAACATGTATGCCGTGCTGCGAACACTCTTTCTTGCGTGTTTGATTTTCGTGCCAACCCTTCAAGCGGATGACGAGATTCTGATCGCTGATTTCGAGCAGGAAAGCTATGCTCCATGGAAGCTGACAGGCGAAGCATTTGGAGATCGACCAGCACGTGGGACTTTGGCTGGACAGATGACCGTTGGGGGTTATCAGGGCAAAGGGCTCGCCAATTCGTTCCATAAAGGTGATGGGGCCACAGGGACCCTGACTTCTCCAGAGTTCAAGATTCAGAGGAAGTTCATTCGCTTTCTGATTGGTGGCGGCAAAAACACGGATACAACCTGTATTCATCTTCTGATTGACGGTGAAGTTGTGCGTAAAGCCACTGGCCCGAACGACAAACCAGGCGGCACTGAGGAATTGTCAGTGGAATCGTGGGAGGTGTCTGACCTTTCTGGCAAGTCCGCTGTGATTCAAGTGATCGACAAAGCCACTGGAGGTTGGGGCCATATCAATGTGGATCAGATTGTGCAGACGGATAAAAAACCGCCAGGGATTTTGGTCGATCCCATTCGCGAATTTAATATCACCCAAAAGTATTTGAATATTCCGATTAAAACCGGTTCTCCAGGACGGGTTGTGAAGTTGTTTGTTGATGGTAAACTTCATGTCAGAAACGACATGCAGCTGGCCAACGGCACGCCTGACTGGTGGGCCCCGATGGACGTCTCGGCGTGGAATGGAAAAACCATCAAAATTCAGGTGGATAAACTGCCGGAAGACTCTCAGGCACTTGCCCAGATGGACCAGACTGCGGAAATGAAAGGCTCGGATCAGCTTTATAACGAACCTTTGCGCGGCCAGTTTCACTTCTCGCCCAAACGGGGCTGGAATAACGACCCCAACGGCATGGTTTATTTCAACGGCGAATATCACTTGTTTTTCCAGCATAATCCTTACGGATGGGGCTGGGGAAACATGCACTGGGGACATGCTGTGAGCCGTGACATGGTGCATTGGAACGAGCTTGGGGATAAGCTCATGCCTGACGAAATGGGTCCAATGTTCAGTGGAAGTGCTGTGGTGGACTGGAATAACACGAGCGGTTTCGGCCAGCCGGGCAAGCCAGCACTGGTGCTTTTCTATACAGCAGCGGGGAGTCCGACGGTTCAGTGCCTGGCCTATAGCACCGATGGCCGGAATTTTACGAAATATTCTGGGAATCCGATTGTGAAGCAGATCACCGGCGGCAATCGCGATCCGAAAGTCATCTGGCACGAACCTTCAAAGCAATGGGTGATGACACTTTACGTCGAGCTTGACAAGGTGCATACCGTGCACTTTTTAACCTCGTCAAACTTGAAAGAATGGAAGACTGTCAGCACCATTGGTGGCTTTTACGAGTGCCCCGACTTTTTTGAACTGCCCGTGGATGGCAATCAAGCGAACAAAAAATGGGTTCTGACTGCTGCCGATAGCAGATATATGGTGGGGCGGTTCGACGGGTCGAAATTCACTCCAGAGACAGATTTACTGATCGGACATCGTGGAAAAGGGTTTTATGCAGCCCAGACTTTCAGCGATATTCCCGCCAGCGACGGCCGCCGGATTCAAATTGGCTGGTTCCAGACTGAGACAAAAGCGATGCCGTTTAATCAGTCGATGACAATCCCTTTGGAATTGAAGCTGGTGAGCACTCAGGAAGGCCCACGACTTGTGTGGTCGCCGGTCAAGGAGTTGCAACAGCTTGTGTCAGAGTCAAAAGTGATCGATGTGAAGTCGCTTAAGCCTGACGAAGCGAATCCAATGTCAGGCATCAAGGCGGAACTGGCATTACTGGATGTGGTGTTTGAGCCAGGGAAAGCCACAGACGTATCATTCAACGTGCGTGGCGCGATCATCCAATATGATGTGAAGCGGCAGGACTTGCTGGTCAACGGATATCGGACATTTGCTCCGATGCAAAATGGCAAGTTGCATTTAGCGATTTATTGCGACCGAACAGGTCTGGAAATTTTTGCAAGCGAAGGGCTTTCGTATATCCCGATGCCGTTTCAACCGAAGGCGGGAGAGCAATCGTTTGGAATGACCGTCCAGGGCGGTCAGGTGAAGATTGAAAGTCTTGAACTGAAGAGACTTGAGTCGGCTTGGAAGCCATGATCTGAAGCAACATCAACAGGCGGCTGTTTTCCGTTCCATATTCCGTGATTGAACACAAAAAATGTCAGGAGATTCGAGACCCATGATTCGCAGATTACACCTACTGGCACTTGCTCTATTGATTGCAATGTGTCCGCCGGCAATTGGCTTTGAGGTCAAGCAGGACGTTTTGGAAAAAGCCAGAACGGAGCTGCAAAAAGCTGTGGCTGATGGTCAGGTTGTGGCCGCCGCTCACCTTGTCGTTAAGGATGGGAAGCCGATTTATCATGAAGTGGTTGGCCTGAACGATGCGGACGATAAAACGCCGTTCAAGGCCGACAGTATTGTGCGGATTTATTCGATGTCGAAGGCTCTGACTTCGGTAGCGGCGATGACCTTGTTCGATCAGGGCAAATTTCAGCTCGACGACCCTGTCTCGAAGTACATTCCTGCTTTTGAAAAAACCACGGTGATGGAGAAGGACGGCGACGCCTGGAAGTCGGTCCCAGCCAAGCGTCAGATCACAGTGCGTGACCTCTTTCGTCACACGTCTGGCTACAGCTATGGCGGGGAGCCTCAATATAAAGGCCGATTTGCAAAGGAAGGGCTGACTTATGGGCCACCGATCGGCATGTATCCGCCCAGGATCAGTCTTGAAAAAGCGGCTGAGGCGTGGGCTAAGATCCCTGCGGTGGATCATCCCGGAAGTCGGTTTATTTATGGCCTTAACACGGATCTGCTGGGTCGTCTGATTGAAATCTGGTCAGGTAAGCCGCTTGATGTTTATATGCAGGAGGGCGTCTGTAAGCCTTTGGATATGGTGGACAGCGGCTTTTCGATTCCTGTGGAAAAGCGTTCACGGTTTGCCTCGTGCCACACAGTCAAAGATGACAAGGCGATTGTGGTGGACAAAGGCGCGACAAGTCAGTTCAGCGAAGGGTTTGGGTTCCTCTCAGGCGGAGGTGGGATGGTCTCGACGATGTCGGATTATGCAAACTTCTGTCAGATGCTGGTCGATGGAGGTAGTTTTAAAGGTCGTCAGATTCTCAAGCCAGCGACGTTACAGGAAATGTTTACGAACCAGATGAAAGAGGCGGCTGGGCCGATGCAGTTTGGTCTTGGTTTTGCGATCAATGAGGTGAAGCTTGGGACGGGCTCTGAGCAGGTGGTGGACAATCAGTTTTCATGGGCCGGTTATGCGACGACCGATTTCCGGGTTTTTCCTGGCCAGAAGCTGTTCCAGATCTACCTTCGCCAGCACCTTCCGTCAGCCTATGAATTCAATCGCAAGCAGATGGACCTGATCCAGACAGGACTTGTGTTGGACAAGGGGACAGCCAAAAGTAAGGCTGTGGGGACATGGCAGATGGAATATGAGCTTGAGGGGAACCAGATGAGGGAGGTTTTTCAGATCACATCCTCGAAAACCGGTGAGCTGACTGGCAAGCTGGTGCGTGCTGGGGCCACGGTCGCCAATCTTGAGAACGTGAAGGTGGAGGGCGAACAATTGGATCGTCAGGCGATCTCATTCTCAGCCAAGGGGAATCGTGAGGGCACGGATTGGACGGCCGAATTTTCTGGGACGATTAGCGGCGATGAGATCGACGGGATGGTCAAGATCAGCTTCAATGGACAGACCTACGACCTGCCATGGAAGCCGAAGCGTGTAAAGACTGTGGATGGTGAATGATACGAGGATTTTCTGATTGAAAAGATGCCGGGCCGTGAGTGGGTGAAGTCGCACGGTCCGGATTCGTCTAAATTCCTCCCAATATTGGTAAGAGCGGTGATTGCTAGAGATTAGGCTGAATTGGAGATTGCTGGGACGGGAGGGTAGGCAGGGTGAAAACTTTGCTTTTTTAGGGAATTCTGAACGACTGATCTTGAATTTCAGGCTGTAATGTCGTAATTATATTTCTCTTATTCATCGAATAAGTTGCCGGATCTGACTGGCGACAGGTGATTGAGAATGCCCGATGGCCGAAGGCTCATATCCACTTAGGGGGTGATGACACCGACATGTACGTTCCGACCAAACTCTTCTTCACCAAAGGCGTGGGTGTTCACCGCGAAAAGTTGACCAGTTTCGAACTGGCCTTGCGTGACGCGAGCATCGCCTGCTACAACCTCGTCCGGGTCTCCAGTATTTTTCCTCCACACTGCGAGGAAATCTCGATCGAGGAAGGTCTGAAGTACCTGAATCCTGGTCAAATCGTCCACGTCGTGATGAGCGAAAGCGCCACAGCTGAGCCAAACCGACTGATCGCAGCAAGCGTTGGAGTGGCGATTCCTCGTGATCGCGACCATTTCGGCTATCTGAGCGAGCACCACTCCTATGGTGAAACCGCCAAGATTGCTGGCGATTACGCTGAAGATCTGGCCGCTGAAATGCTTGCCACCGTGCTCGGTATTGAATTCGACCCGGAAAGTGCGTGGGATGAAAAGCGCGAACTCTGGAAGATCTCAGACATGATCACCCAGACCAAGCAACTCACCGCTTCGGCAACGGGTGACAAAAAAGGCAACTGGACCACGGTCGTGGCTGCAGCGATCCTGTTGGCCTGATATTTTTCAGGTAAGGCGCTGATAACGAATCTGTACGAATTTCACTTCCCGCACACGTCCGCTATGACGCGTTGGAGACTCTCTGTATCATGGCCAAGCAGCCCAAGGCTTCGAAATTCCTCAAGCAGCTCAGCCCTCGGCGGATCGCTCCGCCGGCCATTGACGCCAAATTATCCGTGGCCGACATGGTAGATCAAGTTTTCTCCAGCTATAACGCCGGACGGTTGCGGGAGATCTGTCAGGTTCTCACCCAAAAGATGTTGACCGACGATTGCACCGTCGGTCTGACTCTTTCAGGAGCACTCACACCAGCCGGTATTGGAGTATCGTGCCTGATCCCTCTGATCCGTGCCGGATTTGTGGACTGGATTGTTTCAACGGGTGCAAATCTTTATCACGACACACATTATGCCCTCGACCTGCCGCTTCACCAGAGCCGCCCGGATGTGAATGATTTCGTACTTCGCGAAAATTCGATCATTCGGATATACGATATCGTATTTGATTATCAGACACTTCTGGACACCGATAAGTTCTATCGGGAACTCATTACCAGTAAACTGTTTGCGAAAACCATGAGTACAGCCGAGTTCCACTACGAAGT